>WLWI01000083.1_pt1 | contig 148873 bp, 135 predicted proteins | sample 6701501 | NCBI WGS metagenome assembly WLWI01 (sample SAMN12718690, study PRJNA515312) | sponge metagenome | isolation source: marine sponge | host: Mycale hentscheli | place: New Zealand: South Island, Marlborough, Capsize Point | collected 2014-11-01 | reverse complement strand
TCCGGATGCTCCCGAAGCAGCAAATCCAATTCCGAACGAAGCGGCTCGCTCAACGCCGGGCCAACCGGCATCAAACCAAACAATACAAAAACCGCTACCGCAAAAAACGGCAATAAACGCAACTGAAATCCCCTATTTGGACACCCGAACATAAGGTGTAACTCTCTTACCGCGCCGCTCTTCGGCGTCCGCCCGCGAGGCGTTCTCCCAAGAGCTACGGTACCGCAGTGTTCAGCATACCCAAATAATTTGCAAGTATATACTTCAGATTCAAAGCTTTAATGCCAATAAATAGCAAGTTGCATCAAATAACACGACGTCCAGGCCGCAACTCATGCATCCAGGACGTGTTTTGGCCCGGCTCGGATGAACCGCAACGGTTCCTCATATCGATAAGAGTTCTATATATTGTTGTGCAGGAATTTATCGTGCTGTGATGTGCAGGAGCGTATCCATGATAACGCGTAAGCTGATGCTGTTTGGCGGCGCGTCCCTCATCCTCGGCCTCACCGCAATGGTCGCGATGTTATGGGTCCATGAGACGACCGGAAACCCGTCGCATACGCTGGCGATGCAGCGGGCGCTGCAAAACGTCATACCGCCGCGCGATACGAAATTCGACCTCATCACGCACGACGGCAAGCCCGTAACCGAACGGGCCTATCGCGGCCGGTTCATGCTGGTGTATTTCGGCTTTACCAGCTGTGTCGATATCTGCCCGCATGATATGGCAGCGGCAGCCCTAGCGCTCGACTTGCTGGGCCCCAAGGAAGCGGAGATACAACCCCTTTTTATTACCATCGACCCAGGGACCGACACGCAGGCGGTCCTCGCCCGATACGTTTCGCTGTATCATCCGCGCCTCGTCGGGCTGACTGGAAACCTGTCCCAGGTGACCGCTGCCGCGAAATCCTACGGCGCGTCCTTCGACAAGGAACCCATCCCTCGCTTCACCGGGCACGGCCATTCCGCCAATCTTTATCTAATCGGCCGCGATGGCGAGTTTCTGCGGGCGTTTCGAACGCCGACGACGGGCAATGTCATTGCCGAAATCATCAAGCTCTATCTCTAGTGTCCTGATCGTGAAATTCAAAGGATTGAATTTCGCGTGAATCAGCACACTAACTATTGGAGTCTAGTGTGATTCAGATCCTAAAATTCGCTGCATTCAATGCGGCAAACTTCAGAATCATCACACTAGATCAGATCAGGGTTTCTTGGAATCGCCTTTGGCGATCCAAAAACCGTGTGAATCTGATCGAACTTATTGGGAACGATCGGATTCACAAGAATATCCGAACCCAAATAATGGGTTCGTCTAAACTTGATCCGATCTAGTCGAGAACGGAAGAACGGCATAGCCAAGGAGCATCGCCATGCAAGACAACGATCAACGCGGGGAAATTGAATCCCTCGTCGACGACTTGACGGAAATCCGGCGCGACATTCATCAACATCCGGAGACCGCGTACGAGGAAAACCGGACCTCCGATATCGTCGCGGCCCGTCTGGAAGCTTGGGGACTGGATGTGCATCGCGGTCTCGGCGGAACCGGGGTCGTTGGGACGTTGCGCAGCGGCGACTCCAACCGTGCGGTCGGGTTCCGTGCGGATATGGACGCCCTTTTCATTCAGGAGAAAAACACCTTCGATCACCGCTCCGTCCACGACGGCAAGATGCACGCCTGCGGCCATGACGGTCACACCACGATGCTGCTCGGCGCCGCACGATATCTTTCTGAAAACAATGACTTCAATGGCACCCTTCACTTCATCTTTCAACCGGCGGAAGAAGGGCAGGCCGGAGCCAAGGCGATGATCGACGACGGGCTGTTCGACCTCTTCCCTTGTGATGCGATCTATGGGCTGCACAACATGCCCGGGATCGAAGCCGGGCATATCGGATTGCGCGTCGGCCCGACGCTTGCCGCAAGCGACCGATGGACGACGGAATTTAAAGGCTCCGGCGGACACGGCTCGATGCCACATAAAGGAACCGACCCGACCGTCGCCGTGGCACAGTTCGTCATGGCGATGCAGACCATCGTCAGCCGCAACGTCGACCCTATCGATACCGGCGCGATCAGCGTTGGCCATATCGCCGGCGGCGATCCCGGTTCGCTCAACATTATTCCGTCCGACGTAATCATCGGTGGCACGGCGCGATCCTTTACCGACACGACACGCGACCTCATCGAACGGCGTCTGGGTGAAATCGCCGAAGCCGTCGCCGGTGCGCATGGTTGCGAAGTCGACGTCTCCTACGTCCGCGGTTATCCGCCGACGGTCAATTGGCGCGAGCAGACGGAAGTGGCGGTCCGGGCGGCGGAAGCGGCGGTCGGCGCGGAGCGAACGGATCCAAACCTGAACCCCTTGCCGGGCGGTGAGGATTTTTCCTTCATGCTGCAGCAGATACCCGGCTGCTACGCCTTCATCGGCAACGGGTTTACCGACCCGGACGAGTTCGTCCACGCACCGCGTTACGACTTCAACGACGACATCATCGCCAACGGGGTCAACTACTGGGTAGAACTCGCGAAGGCGGAACTCGAGGAAATGCCCTAATACCAAGGAGCGTTGATAGTGACCCGTAGAGATCGCGTATGCGGTCCGTCGGGTAGGAGGGACGGCGCGGGCGATGTGGGGCATCGTCAAGCCGTTCCGACGCCCTCCGACGGGCCGCATACGCGACCCGAAGGGCGGGTTATCCAGGCTTTCGGACAGCGTCGCGCCCGGCTTCCGATGCCCCGCATCGCTACACCGCACGCTCCTTGCCGAAAACCTGGATAACCCGTCTCTATGAGTCACTATCAACGCTCCTTGGTATAACGCAAACGGTTAGAACGGATTCACAGACTTGCCCGAACCCACAAAGCAGATTCGGGCAATTCTGATACGCTTTAGAATTTGAAGCGCGCGCCAGCCGTCACAAGATCGATATCGTCCGGATTCGCGCCAACGGAAACATCAAGATCGAGTCTGTGATAGGAGAGGTATAGCTCCGCACTAAGATCTTCGATGATCTGCACGGCGGCGACGCCAAAATAGCTCGCCTCCTCGTCAACCGCGGCGAGGTCGTTCACCTCACTATATTCGACCGCAAGCCGCGTTTCGCCCATCCCGAGCCCGGTGAACCGATAACCGATCTTGCCATACAGCCAATCGGGGTCCGTGCCGCCAAGGTCGCTGTCACTGCTTCGGGAGGCTGCACCGACTGTGAAACTCAATCCCAACGGTAACAATACCGACGCAGAGCCGTTAATCGTTTGATTAAAGTTGCGGGTCGTGTCGTCGGCATAGCCAAGGCCGGCGGCGACCTTGACCCCGCCGAACGAACCACCGTAATGCAGGCCGGCGTCCCAGCTATCCGCATTATGATGCGAAACGGCGACTCTGAACCCGGCGAATTTCGGCGTGTCATAGCGGATGCGGTCGCGCCGTCCAGCGCCGTCGAAATTGTCGAACACATCGCCAACGGTACGGCCTTGGGCCGCGTTGTTGACCTGAAACGCCTCGCTTCCCGCAAGCGACGCGATGTCGCCGTTCAGCGTCGCGACCCCGGTGCCGGACAAGTCGTACTCCGACGTATCCTCACTCGCGGTCACACCTTGCCCGACCCAAAGCTTGCCCAGCGTTTTGCTGGTGATCGTAAATTCGATGTGCCGTTCATCGAGCGCCGCGGCACCGTTGGCATCCGCATTGTCGCCGAGATCCTGCCCCGAGGAAATTGCCGATTGGTTGCCGAGTTCAATCTTAGTACCAGCAGTAAGATCGTCATTAATCTTACCCGTGCCGACCCAGCGCACGCGGGTTCGAGATAGGTTGTTGGTGACGTGCAAGACGCCGCTCGTCGTCCCATTGTCTCGGAACTGCACGGCGCGGTTCACGTGTCCAGACACTGTCAGTGACATCGATTTCTTGCTGCGTTGGACGGATTGTCCGCCGCCAGCCTTCTCCAACGCCTTAACCCGTTTATCCAAAGCATTGAGGTCCTGCGCTAACGCCGAGCCTGCCACGGCAACGCTTCCCGCCAAGGTTACCAATGCCCAATTATGTCGAACCGCCACTTTGCTTCTCCACTTCAAATCTAAGCAAGTTGTTGTTGCTTAATTACCACCCAGTCTTCGACGTATTAAAGTGCCGGAAAGTATTCAGCGCTACCAATAAATGGAAAGCACTTGAGAAATGTACCGATATGAGCCCTCAATCGCGTATCGACGCGGGCCTGACACGTCTTTCAGTTGAAATTTGGACTGCCCGGCTGCGAGATTTCAGCACAATATATGGTGTCTAAAGCAAATGATTCGTTAAACGACACACAACGATGCGCACTCTAATGTAATTCAGATAGTTGGTGTGCTGATTCACGCGAAATTCAATCCTTTGAATTTCACGATCAGGACACTAGGCCACCGCCACCGCCAACCCCATTCCGTTATTTCACGTTGGGTCTCAATTGGGATTTAGCGTGCGAGACCGAAGTCTAATTCCAACGCCGATAACAACAGGCTATCCTGCAGTTGAACCGTCCACTCTTCGCCGGAGGAAAATCAGAATGCTGGCGCACCCCCACACACTGGCGGCCTACAACGCGTGGGCCAATTCCCGTCTGCATGCGGCTTGCGCGGCGCTGACGCCGGGCGAGATCGCGGAAGACCGCGGCGCGTTCTTCAAGTCCATCCTTGGCACGTTCAATCACATCCTTCTCGTCGACATCCTGTATCGCGAACGGCTCGAAGGCGTGCCATCGACGTTCAAGGCGCTGGACGACACCGTACACGACGATTTTCCGAGCCTCACCGCCCATCAGGCCGAAGAAGACCAGCGCTGGCTCGATCTGACCAAGGATATCGCCGCCGACTCGATGGACGAAAAGATCGGCTTCTGGACCTTGATGGACGATCCGGACCGCTGGGAAGTGCCGAAGCACATCTATTTCACCAATCTGTGCCAGCATCAGGCGCATCACCGCGCCCATGTCCACAACATGGTCAGCCAGGCCGGGATCGAGCCGCCGCCAATCGGCTATATCGAGTTCCGCGTCGATACCGACGGGTCTTTCGTGACGACACCGGCAGAAGACTAGGCGATGCCGGATGTCGTGATCGTCGGTGCGGGCCAGGCGGGTCTCGCCGCCAGCGCCTGCCTCGCGCGGCAAGGCATCGATCATGTCGTTCTCGAAAAAAGCGGCATCGGCGCGAGCTGGCGCAATCAGCGCTGGGATAGTTTCTGCCTCGTCACGCCGAATTGGACCGTCCGCCTGCCCGGACAGATTTATGACGGGCCGGAACCGGACGGCTTCATGAGCGGCGGCGCTTTCGTTGAATTCCTGGAACGCTATGCTGCACGACATACGGTTCCGCTGCAGCAACCGGTCGAAGCGACGAGAGCCAGCCCAACGGACGGCGGCTGGCGGCTCGAAACAAGCACAGGCCCTATCGATGCGCGCGCGGTGATCATTGCCACATCGAACTATCAGCGCCCCTTCATCCCGCCCATCGCCGACGCGTTAGGGCCGGGCATCATTTCGCTGAGCGCGGCGGACTACCGCTCCGCGGCACAATTGCCGCCGGGCCGGGCCCTTGTCGTCGGCTCCGCGCAGTCCGGCGGCCAGATCGTCGAAGACCTGTTGATCGATGGACGGGAGGTCCTGCTCAGCGTCAGCCGCGCCGGCCGCGCGCCGCGCCGGTACCGGGGACGGGATGCAATCGAGTGGCAGGATCTGATCGGCTTCCTCGACCGGCCGGCGGCGGCACTCGACGATCCGCGAAAACGGTTCGGCGGCGAACCGCACATGACCGGACGCGATGGCGGCCACACGGTGAGCCTGCAGAACTTTCATGCGCAAGGCGTGCGGCTTCTCGGCCGCGTCGCCGGCGTCGATAACACCGCACTGCATCTGGTGTCCGATCTGCACGAGAACATGCGCGCCGCGGACCGCTTCTCCGCAGAGTTCTGCAACGATGTCGATAGCTATATCGCGCAGCACGACCTGGTCGCCCCGCCGGACGAAGGCGAAACCGAGCACGCGCCCATCGCGTCTCTCGACCGCTATGCCGAACCCCAGCGCCTAGATCTCGCAGCCGAAGGCGTTTCTGCTGTGGTCTGGGCCACCGGTTTTCGTTTCAACTATTCCTGGATCGACGCCGATGTCTTCGACACTTTCGGCTACTCGGTCACCAGGCGCGGCGAAACCGCGGCGCCCGGCCTTTACTTTCTCGGCCTCAATTATCTGCACAGCCGGAAATCGGGGATCATCTACGGCGTCGGCGACGATGCCGAACATGTCGCGGAACGCATCCGGGATTTTCTCGACCGCACCGCCTCGTGAGACAAACGTTGACCGAAAAAACTAGCGATCGGTTCAGGCGCCCGATTGCGTTCCCATCGTTCCGGCGAGATGACTGTTGGAGCGATCCAAGCGTTGCCCGATTTCCTTCATGACCGCGACGGCGATGTCGGGAAATTCGGCGGAGAGTTTTAAGAACATATCCTTGGTCACACGAAGTGCCGTCAGTTCGCCTGCCGCGCGCACGGTGGCCGTGCGCGGCAGGTCGCACAATATCGCGACCTCTCCGACGATCTGATTCTCCTTAAGGACTGCCAGGACGGTGGGACCGGCCGGCGTGTCGATCGTCACTTCGGCACGACCACCGAGTATAATATAGGCGGAATCGCCATTGGCGCCCTGTTCAAATAGAATATCACCGGACGCAAAGCAAAGGCGTTCGCTGGTGAAGGCCAAAAGTTTGAGGTCCCGGGGCGCCATATTCGCAAATATGGGGATGCGACGCAGCGACTCGACTTCATTATCCAAACTCATCCAACGCTGCTTTCCATGTAATGCTGTCGCAATGACAAAAAAATGCCACATACAATTGAATTGGCCGGCTGATTCTAACTAAGTAGGTCAATTGGTTTAAGGAATGCTTTCGAAACATCGTTAACGCCGTCGGCGCTAAATTCAATAGCTGGACATGATCATAATTACGGCAGATCAAGTGGCTGATTTTATTAACATAATCACATACTCAAACACATGACATCGCAACACACATAAGCCCCGGCACCACAAGGTTGTAGCGAACGTATGTTAGGATCCACCCCGCTCAAGCTATACTTGCGGGCAGACGTAGCGGAGACATGACTATGACAGACATTCGGAACGTACTCTTGATCGTCGTCGACCAATGGCGCGGCGATACGGTTTCTTATCTGGACCATCCCTGCATCAAGACACCGCACCTGGACGCGCTATGCCGCGATGGGGTGACGTTTCGTAACCACTTCACCCAAGGCGCGCCGTGCGCGCCGGCGCGGGCGTCGCTGCTGACCGGGCAGTACATGATGACGCACCGGGTGGTGCAGAACGGCATCCCGATGGATGCGCGGCACAACAATCTGGCCTATGAACTGCGCCGGCTGGGCTACGACCCCGCTCTGGTCGGCTATACGACGACGACGCACGATCCGCGCGAACTCGCCCATAGCGACCCTCGCTTTAACGCACTGGGCGATCTGATGCCCGGCTGGAATGCGATTGCGCGGTTCGACCCGACACGCCGACCCTATTACGACTGGTTGCGGCAGCATGGTATCGACGTACCGGCGGACCCGGACGACATCTGGTTGCCGGCGGATTCGAGCGCAACTTCCCCCTCGTCCATCGCCGCGGAACATTCCGACACGAGCTACGCGACCGAACACGGTCTCGCCTATCTGCGCGGCATGGAACGTCAACCCTGGGCGCTGCATCTGGGCTACTACCGCCCGCACCCGCCCTTCATCGCGCCCGCACCCTATAACGCCGCGTACGATCCCGCGGACGTGCCCGCGCCGATCCGCGCCGACAACCCGGCCGCTGAGGGCGAGCAACATCCGATGCTCAACCACTATCTCGGCTTCATCAAGCAACGGAAGTTCTTCCAGGACGGCACCGGCCTCGGCTGCGAGATGAACGAGGACGAGGTGCGTAATATGCGCGCCGCCTATTATGGCCTGATCGCGGAAGTCGACGAGCATGTTGGCAGGGTTGTCGCCTATTTGAAAGAGAGTGGCCAGTACGACAACACGCTGATCGTCTTCACCTCCGACCATGGCGAACAGCTTGGCGACCATCATCTGCTCGGCAAGCTCGGCTATTTCGATGAAAGCTTCCACATCCCGATGGTCGTGCGCGACCCGCGCGCCGAAGCGAACGCCACGCGCGGCGATATCGTCGACGCGTTCACCGAAGCGGTCGACGTCATGCCGACGATCCTCGACTGGCTCGGCAAGGAAACGCCGCGCGACTGCGCCGGCGCCTCCTTGATGCCGTTTGTCGCGGGGGAAACGCCCGCGGATTGGCGGCAGGAGGTGCATTGGGAATACGACTTTCGCCCCTACTACGCCGATGCAGGAACGCCGCCGCCTTATGGCCTGTCGATCGACCAGTGCGCGCTAAGCGTGATCCGCGACACGAAATACAAATACGTGCATTTCGACGCGCTGCCGCCGCTGTTCTTCGACCTGGAAGCGGACCCGCACGCGTTCGAGAACCGCGCCAACGACCCCGCTTATACGGAACGCGTCCTGGAATATGCGCAGAAGATGTTGTCCTGGCGCATGCATCATGCGGAGCGCACCCTGACCGGCTATTCGGCCTCGCCGGGGGGGCTCAAGAAACTGGCGTGAAGAATTAGCGCTCCAGCTTCAATCGCTCATGCCACCCCGCGATCGACTCGTCCGGGTATTCGCCGAAGATCTTGTCGTCCGGCCCGACGGCGTCGGCGACCCAGCGCGGTTTGTAATCGTGCATCAGGTGGGTGCGTTCGGGCGGGACCGGCAGGTCGGTGTCGATGGCCGAGGCGAAGGGGTGCACCAGCTCCGGCCAGCGCGGGTCCCAGGCCCAGAGCATCGTGCCACACTCGCCGCAGAAGTGCCGCTCCAACGGACTTAGATCACCGTCCTCCCCGCGGGCCCGGTAGACGCGGACATGGTCTTTGCCCTCGACCTCTAGCGTTTCGTGGTCACCGCCCAGATTGATGACAAAGCCGCCCGCCCCCGCCGTCTTACGGCAGATCCCGCAATAACAAACGTTGAACGGATACGGGTGCGGCGACTCAAGCCGGAACGTGACGGCTTGGCAGTGGCAGGATCCTTTCAACAGCATCGGTCGGTTCCTTTCTGCTTAATGGCTATCGCATTGTTATCTTCTTCTGCGGTGCCATGCCTTATGAATTTCCTCCACGACGAACAGCGTCGACGCGACGCCCAGAAGGATCGCCCATTCCTGCAAACTGACGGGGCGAAGCTGCAAGGTCTCGCCGATCACCGGCGTGTAGATTGCGCCGATATGGACGAGCTGCGCCACGGGAACGGCGAGGACAAGGAACGGGTTGGCGAAAAACCGGATCTGAAAAATCGACCGGGTTTCCGAACGGCTCATGAGCGCGTGAATATTTCCGAACAGCACCATCAGCATCAAGGTCAGGTTCCGCGCATCCTCGATGGCGGTCCCGTTTTTCATCAGCGTGTAATAGACCGCAAAGGACAGGCCGCCCATCACGGTGCCGGACACCAGCACATGCCCGATGATCCGGCGTTCGAAGATCGGCTCGCTCGGCCGCCGCGGGTGTTGCTGCAACTCCCCACCCTCTTTCGGCTCGAAGGCCAGCGCGACGTCCTGCAGACCGTTGGCAACCAGATTGAGCCACAACAATTGCACGGCGATCATCGGCATCGGCAGGCCGGCGATGGCCGCGCAGAAAAACAGCAGCAGTGCTGAAAACCCGGTCGCGATCAGCAGGCCGATGACCTTGCGGATATTGTTGTAGACGATACGGCCCTGTTCGATACCATCAACGATGGAGGCAAAATTGTCGTCGGTGATGATCAGGTCGGCCGCCTCCTTCGCCACATCCGTGCCGCGCTTGCCCATGGCGATGCCGACATTGGCACGGCGCATTGCCGGCGCGTCGTTTACGCCGTCGCCCGTCACAGCGACGTAATCGCCGCCGCGCATCAGGCTATCGACGATCAATTCCTTCTGGCGCGGTTCTATCCGCGCGAAGACGCGAACGGGATGGATCAGCGCGTCCAACGCCGCGGTTCCCTGTTGCTCCGCCTCCCGGATCATCGGTCCCGTCACCGCCATATCGTCCGGCCTGCACAGACCGAGCTCCTCCGCGATGGCCTTCGCGGTGGCGGGATGGTCGCCGGTCACCATCGCAACTCCAATGCCACCATCGCGGCAGCGTGTCACCGCATCCTTCGCCTCGGCGCGCAGCGGATCGATCATCGCGACCATACCAAGGAACGTCATGTCCTCGAGGTCCGGCAGGTTGCCCGTTTCCGGCATTTCCCGCGATGCCAGCGCGATAATGCGGTAGCCCTGTCGCGCAAGGCCTTCGAACTGTTCGGTGATCCGGGCTCGGTCGATCGGCTCGGGACCGTTCGCCCCCATCATGCGGGTGCTGGCGAATAGCATCTTTTCCGGACTGCCCTTGGCGTAGAGGAGCGGCTTGCCGTCACGCACATTCAGACTACCACTGAAGGCACGGTCGGATTCGTAGGGGATCAGTTCGAGCTGCTGTTGGGAGCGGATTTCGCTCAGCGACAGCCCGAGCTTTTTCGCGAACACCAAAAACGCGATATCAACGATGTCGCCATCGGACACCCATTCGCCGCCAGCGTAATCTAGCTGACTTTCGTTGGCGAGCACACCGGTCACGCACAGCTCGCCCAGTCGTTCGACATCGTCGGCGCCGGAAATCTCGCCGCCCGGCGCAACGCCCTCGCCGGTCACGTCATAGGCGGCACCGTCGGGCAGCACCGCGTGGCGGATCGTCAGCTCGTTGACGGTCAGGGTCCCCGTCTTATCGGAGCAGATGAAGGTGCAGGAGCCCAGCGCCTCGACCGCGATGAGCTTGCGGATGATGACGTCGAGGCGCGCCATGCGCCGCATGCCGAGCGCCAGCGCCACTGTCAGCGCGGCCGGTAGCCCTTCAGGGATCGTGGAGACCGCGAGCCCGATCGCCATCAAAATCATGGCATCGGCATCGTATCCGCCACGCAACAGCATGACCGCGGTGAGCATGAGGATCGCCAGAAAGATCCCGAACGCGACCTGATAGGTGAAGCGCCGAATCCGGATCATCAAGGGCGGTTCCGAAACTCGCTCTTGCCCGACGCGGCGCGCGATGTGTCCGATTTCGGTCTGTAGCGCCGTCGCGGTAACGATCCCTTCCGCGCGGCCGTGCGTCACAATCGTCCCGGCAAAACAGCAATCGGTCCGCTCGGCAATCGGCGCGTCCTCGGCCGATACCGCCTGCGCGTTCTTGCTGACCGCCAGGGACTCGCCGGTCAGCATGGATTCGTCGACCGCGAGATTGTAGGCGTCCACCAGGCGAAGATCCGCCGGCACTTTGTTTCCCGAAGACAGCAGCACCCGGTCGCCGGGTACGACCTCCTCGACGTCGATGGACCGCACGCTGCCATCGCGGAAAACATGGGCCACGCCGCGCACGATGTTGCGCAGCGCCGCCGCCGAGCGCTGTGCGGAATATTCCTGCACCGTGCCGATAACCGCATTCAGGACGAGAACCGCCATGATGAATATGCCGCTCGGCAACTGCCCCAGCGCAAACGAGACGATGGCGGCAATTAGCAGAATGTAGATGAAGGGGCTGAGGAACTGCCGCAGGAAAATCGCGAACGGGCCGGGAATCGGCGGTTCAGGCAGCCTATTCGGCCCGTATTCCGCCAGGCGGCGTGCCGCCTCCTCAGCCGTGTGTCCCAGATCCCTGATTTTGTCCATCATTGCGCGCGCCGACTCTCACCCGTCCCATCTGCTTCGCCACCTTAGCGGCTTCAACCTTGCCAGGTTTTGACACGAATCAAATAGGGCGTTGTGCATACCGGCGCGAGCGAAAGGCCGCGACATCGCGCTCTAAGCGGCCCGCCTACGCCTCAAGGACACTCCGGCGCTCTTCGAATTCGGCTTTATCGATTTCACCGCGCGCAAAACGCTCCTTCAAAATATCGAGGGGCGTTTTGCCAGGCGGGGCATGATGCATACCGCCATGCGTGGTACCGCCCAGCCACCGCACGAGTAAAACGGCCATAACGACGAGCACCGCGAGAAATACGAACATCATAATCGGCCCGATGAAACCGCCGTGCCATCCATAGGTCCACATGTGCGGGCCGTAATGCAGATCGCTCTTATCCGCCCACGCCGGAGATGCAGCAGCGGCGATTGAGAGCAAATTCACTGTCGCAAATTTCAATCCGTTCATTTCATTTCTCCCAAGGACACGGCATTAAGGCTTCACATGCTGACGTCCGCCATGATCTCGATCAAAATGTGAGGGTGGACACGACGAAATCACTTGGTACCAATGCGTTACTGTTGATCAACGACCGCGCTTGATCGCCTGGACCGCCACCTCCAGCGCCTGCGAAAACTGCGAGCGGTCTCGGGCGGTGAAGGACGGGTTGTTGCCGCGCACCTCGCCCGTGTCGCGGAGATGCCCCATCAGATCGCGCACCGCCAGGGCCGTGCCGATATTGGCCTCGGTAAAGGGCTTGCCCGTCGGCCCCATGACGCGGGCGCCGGCTTTCAGGCATCGGTCGGCGAGCGGGATATCGGCGGTGATCACGATATCCCCCGCCCCGGCCCGTTCCGCGATCCAGTCGTCCGCGGCATCGAAACCCTCCGACACCACGACGCGCCGGACCAGCGGGCATTCGGCCAGGCGCATGAAACTGTTGGACACCATATGCACGACAAGCTCGTGGCGTTCGGCCACGCGCACCACCTGATCCTTCACCGGGCAGGCATCGGCATCGACGTAGATTTCCAATCCTCTATCCTCTCGCATCGGGCAATATTTGATGACAGCGGCCCAATCCAGCTAGAAGATACCAGGAATTGAACTCCGAGGTCTCTACATGACCGACAATCCGCCCCCCTCCTCCGGCGGCCTGACGGCATCGCTGCACCGCGCCATCTGGGAAGTCGACATCAGAACCTTGCCGCGCTGGCAGGCCATACTGCTTGGCGTGGTCCGCATCGGTCATGCCGTGATCCGCAGCGTCATCGGCGAACAGCTCACCCTGCGGGCGATGAGCCTCGTCTACACCACGCTGCTGTCGCTGGTGCCGTTGCTCGCGATCAGCTTCTCCGTGTTGAAAGGCTTCGGCGTTCACAACCAGATCGAGCCGTTGCTGCTTGGTGTCCTGGAACCGCTCGGCGACAAGGGTGTGGAGATCACGACCGAGATCATCGGCTTCGTCGAGAACATCAAGGTCGGTGTGTTGGGATTCGTCGGCTTCGCGTTGCTGTTCTACACGGTCGTGTCCCTGATGCAGAAGATCGAGCGCGCCTTCAACCACACCTGGCACATCTCGCGCGAGCGCAGCCTGGGTCAGCAATTTCGCGACTATCTGAGCGTGATTATCATCGGCCCGGCCCTCGTCTTCGCCGCCGTGGGGATCATGGCCTCGTTGTTGAACACCGCGGTGGTCGAGATGCTGAGCGCGATCCACCCCTTCGGTTTCCTGATCAAGAGCGGTGCGAAGCTGGCGCCCTATGTCATGATCGTGGGCGCTTTCACCTTCATCTACATGTTCATTCCGAACACGCGGGTCCGTCTGCGGTCCGCGCTGATCGGCGGCCTGATCGCCGGCATCCTGTGGAATGCAACAGGCTGGATCTTCGCCTCCTTCGTCGTCAACTCGGCGCAATACGCCGCGATCTACTCGACTTTCGCGACCCTGATCATGTTCCTGATCTGGCTCTATCTCGGCTGGCTGATCCTGCTCATCGGGGCGAGCATCTCCTTTCACGATCAGCACCCGGAATATGTCACGGCGACCCGGCGCGAGATGCGCTTGAGCAACCGCGTGCGCGAGAAGCTGGCGCTGCTGATCGCCTATCTGATCGGCGAAAGCTACTACAGGAACGCCCCCGGCTGGACCGCCGACGGATTGGCGCAGCGGCTCGGCACCCCCATGGATGCGACCGAGGCGGTGCTGTCCGCCTTGGAGGCGCGCGATCTTCTGGTCCGTACTTCCGCCGAGCCGGCCGCCTTCCTGCCGGCCCGCCCCCTGGAAACGACCCTGGTCGCCGATGTGCTCCACGCCGCCCGGGTGGCCGATGAAGACGGCCATTTGAATCCGGACCGGCTGCCGCACGAGCACGCCGTCGACACAATCCTGCGCGACCTCGACGAGGCGACCACGACGACGCTGCAAGGCCGAACCCTGAAGGACCTCGCCCTCTCCGGTGCGGCCCCGTGCAGCGGACCAAAAAACGAAGACGAAACCCCATAGGAGGCGATTATGGCAAAACCAATCGATATCGAAGCGGAACTGAAGCCGTTGAAATTTCTGGAGGGCCGAAACCGGTTTTCGGATACGACCGGCGTCTTCGCGCGCCTGTACGAATACCGCGACAGCATGATCTCGGCCGGCGGCTTCTCCGGCACCAGCCAATGGGAGCGCCATCCCAACGGCGACGAAATCGTGCAGATCCTGAAAGGGTCGACAACGGTCACGCTGCTGACCGAGGACGGCCAGGAAACCCATGAGTTGAAGGCCGGCACGTTCATCGTCGTACCGCAGAACACCTGGCACCAGTTCAACGCACCCGACGGCGTGACCCTGATGACCACCACTCCGCAACCGACCGAGCATATCGAGGACGAGTTCCCACCGGATATGAAATAACGTATCCGGGCAATGTCTCATTTTGGTGCGCGTCGTGCGGCAGATACTAGACCGACCCGTATGCTGACTTTCTGCCGATTCCTCCAAAGCATTACAATCGGTTATGTATTCGTGCTATACTTGTCGGCAAAAGAATAACGTATTGGATTAGGCACCCGATTGAGAGGTGCGCGTTGATAGGGAGCAAGGACAATGCATAAACATTTGTTTCTCGCCACGTTTGCCGGAGCAGCAGCCCTGATGACCATTTCGCCAAGCGCGATGGCTCAAGGGCCCATCGCGGTATCGGAACCCGGAACCCTCGGGATTGCCGCTCTCGGTATAGGTTTTGCCGTCTATCTGGCGCGTCGAAATCGAAAATAGTAAACCGGCAAAATTCCTCGCGATTGCGCCTGAATGTTCGTGGCGTTAGCGATTAGCAGTGGTATCCGATAAAATCACCGGTCCATTGCTGATGCTCTAGCGGTAGTTTTCAAATAAAAAGACACGGGCGGGACCATGGAAGACGACATTGTCACCTATGTCACGTCGATCGCGGGGACGGCATTTTTCTGCGGCGTTGGTCTGTTTCTGATTCTCGAGTCGATTGCGCCACTGCGCGCGATCAAAGTTGCCCCAATGACCCGATGGGTCGGCAATGTCGGGCTCGCTCTGATCAATAGCCTTGTGCTCCGCTGGGCGACCGCCCTTCTCGGCTTGGGCGCCGCTTTTACCGCACGGGAGAATGGCTGGGGTCTGTTAAATGCCTTCGAACTCCCGCTAATCGTCGAAATAACAGCATCCGTGCTGATCGTAGATTTGGTGCTTTATGTCTGTCATCGGCTGTATCACGCTAGCGACCTTCTGTGGCGGTTTCATGTCGTTCACCATTCCGACCGTGCCATCGACATTACCACCGGTCTTCGATTTCACCCTTTCGAAGCCTGTGCCAGTGGCGGGGCAAGTGCCGTAGCGGCCGTTCTGTTTGGCATTTCGCCGGCGGGTTTGGTGATTCACCATTTCCTCAATGGTGTCGATGCGCTATTCGGTCATGCCAATCTCCGCACCCCCGGATGGCTGGACCGAGCGCTTAGCCTCGTATTGGTGACACCACGGTTTCACCATGTGCACCACGCCGCCGGTGAGACCGACTACAATAACAATCTGGGAATCGTCTTTACGGTCTGGGATCGTCTGTTTGGCACCTATCGCGCACGCGATACGGCATGGCTCGAAACCATGTCAATCGGCGTCGAAGGCTGTGAAACTAACCGCCGCTTCACTCTTCCTTGGCTGCTGGCGCAACCGTTTCTTTCCTCGGGAAACGATGAAGAACGAAAGGAACCCGATTCCACGAAGGAAGCGAAACGTTTTGTGGATGCGAAGTAGGACAGGCGAGCAGCGCGATGTGGCAACAGATGACCGTACGATACGGAGGCGCGCGCCACTGCCGCCGTTGCTGGACATCACCGGCGTCGCGTAGGATAGCCGGACAGGTTTAGCGGAGGGTATCCCATCATGCGTTGTGAAGTCGTTGCCATCGGCACTGAGTTGCTGCTCGGCCAGATCGTGGATTCCAATTCGTCGTGGATCGGCGAGCAGCTGGCGCTGGTCGGCATCGACTCGCTGTTTCAGGTCAAGGTCGGCGACAATTTCGACCGCATGGAGCTGACGATCCGCCACGCACTCGACCGCAGCGACGCGGTGATCTGCTGCGGCGGGCTCGGCCCGACCCAGGACGACATCACCCGCGAGGTGATCGCCGCCATCATGGGCGTCAAGCTGAACCGGGACGAGGCCATCGTCGATAAAATCCGTATGGGTTTCGAATCGCGCGGCCGGGTAATGACCGACAATAACAAGCGGCAAGCGGACATCCCGGAAGGCGCTTCGCCGATTGCGCAGATGCCGGGCACGGCGCCGGGTCTGGTCTGCCCGATCGGCGACAAGGTCATCTACTGCGTGCCCGGTGTGCCGCACGAAATGCGCACCATGATGCAAGGCACCATCCTGCCCGACCTGCAGCGCCGCTCGGGCGAGACAGCGGTGATCCGCAGCCGCGTGCTGCGCACCTGGGGTAACAGCGAGTCCGGCCTGGCCGAACAGCTCGCCGACCGTATCAATCAGCTCGACACCTTGGGCAATCCGACCCTCGCTTTTCAGGCGAGCGGCATGGAGGGCATCAAAGTCCGCATCACCGCGAAGGCGCCCGACGAAGGCACGGCGGACGCGATCATCTCCGCCGAGGAAGGGCTGATCCGCAGCCTGCTCGGCGACGTCATTTTCGGTATCGACGACGAGTCGATGGAAACCGTCATCCTCAATATGCTGGGCGAACGCGGCATGACCCTGGCGGTCGCCGAAGGGCTGACCGGCGGCGTGCTGTCGTCGCGCCTGTCGGAGATCGACCAGCGCATGGCGATCTTCCGCGGCGGCTCGGTCAGCACCGATATCGAGGATGGCGAGCGGCCCGGCAGCGATTGCGCCGCAGAAGCCGCGACCAAGGCGCGTCAGGACTTCGGGACCGATGCCGGTCTTGCCGTGGCAACCGCTCGGCCACAGGACGAGCAACCCCGCGGCACCGTCTTTGTCAGCCTCGACATCAATGGCACGCCCTACACGCAAACCGTCTCCCTGCCCGGTGACCGCAACCGCTTCCGAAACTACGCGGTGATCAACGCGCTGAATTTTTTGCGCAAGACGCTGGTGGGGGGCTAACTTGCCTGAAAGCGCCTCTCCCGTTGAGGAAGCCCCTGCGAAACAGTGCTACCGACACAGTTTCACCCCCCATCCTAGCCTTCCCCCACAAGGGGGGAAGGGATAATTCAGGTAGCTGTTCTCCTCCCCCTTGAGGGGGGAGGATTAAGGTGGGGGTGGACGGCGGCTCCATTCATAATTTTGCAGAAATCATCGCAGCGAAGGCAGGGGCGTGGTCCCCTTGCCCATCTCGGCGAAGCGCCTTAGCCTCAACCGGTCTTTCATAACGGTGAGGCAACCAACATGAGCGTGCTGGCCGAGGAACAAACGCTACAAATCACCAAGATCAAGGAGCATATCGGCGCCGAGGCGACGGGCGTCGACCTGACCCAGCCGATCGACGAGACGACACGCCAGCAGCTCTATGACGCCCTGGTCGACAATGTCGCGCTCGTGATCCGCGATCAGCATTTCACCGCGCAGCAATATGCCGATGCCGCCAGCCTGTTCGGTGAGCTGATGGAAGACCAGAACCGCATGTATCTCGCCGACGGCGTGCCGATGGTGAGCGTGCTGTCGAACCGCCACAAGGACACCAGTGGCAAGCAAGCGAAGGTGGCGAACAACGCGACTTGGCATACCGACCACACCAACCAGGAATTCCCGCCGAAATTCACCTGCCTGTATCCCGTGGCCCTACCAGACAGCGGCGGCGGCACAGCGGTCGTCAACATGCGCGCGGCTTACGAGGCGCTGCCGCAGGACGTCAAAGACCGCATCACGGACATGAAGACCGAAAACACATTGATCAGCAGCGCGCGGATGGCGACCGCCAACCCGGACATCGTAAAAGTGCAAAAGGAATCGAAGACGCCGCCGATGATCCAGCCGCTGGTGCGCACCCATCCGGAACGCGGCAGCAAGGCGATCTGGTTCCATAAGAGCAAGACCGAGAAGGTCATCGGCATGGAACCGCAGGAGACGCAGGACTTCCTGGAAGAATTGCTGGAAACCGCGATCAAACCGGAATTCGCCTATGTTCACGAATACCGGCTGGGCGACATGCTGATGGTCGACAACCGCTCCGCCATGCACAAGGCCGGCTTCGACTTCGACCATAGCCAGCACCGCATGGTCTACCGCGCGCTCGTCCGGGGCGAACGGCCAGCGTAAAAAGTCAACGCTATCCGAGCGCCAGCAGCACCATGCCCGCCACGATCAAGCAGGCCCAGCCCATGCGTTGGCGCAGCGCGCCTTCCCGCAGCAGGACCGAGCCCAGCACGACGGTGATCAGCACGCTGACCTCGCGCGCCGGCGCGACATAGACGACGGGCGTGAAGGCCAGCGCCGTCAGCACCAGAATATAGGCCAGCGGGTTGAACACGGCGATGCCGAGTACGGCGTATTTGTGCTCGCGCCAATGCCGCCTGATCGTCTCTGTTCGCGTCACCGCATAGGGCGCTCAAAAAAACGACCGCGCCAGGCTCGACGTGTAATCGAGCAACAGAGGCGGCACGACGAGGATGCTGACGGTATAGGCGTCCCACGCCGTATAGCTGCCGATCAGCACCCCCGCGGCGATGCCAAACAGCAGCGAACTCTTGACGTTCTGCGCCGACTTTTTGAAGCCGCCGGTCAGGAACACCACGCCGACCACGACGGCAAGACCGCCAGCGACGATGGGCAAGGTCAAATGCTCGCCGAGGATAACGACAGCGAACACCGTCGACAGGAACGGCCCGGTCGCCCGCGCCGTGGGATAGACCAGCGACAGATCGCCCTTGCGGTAGCCCTGCTGCAGCAGCAGGAAATAGGCCATGTGCAGCAGGGCGCTGACGATACAAAAACCAATCTCCCACCAACCCAGGACCGGCTGCTCAATCACATAGACGCCGGCCGCGATCGGCAGGTACAGCACGACGGAAATGACGGAAAACAGCCAGACCAGTTCAGGGCCGCCGTTGATCTGCTTGACGAGCAGATTCCAGGTGGCGTGACAGCAGGCGGCGGTAAGAACGAGCGCGAGAGCGAGAATGGTCATGAAGGCACCTCAACGGACAGGACAACGGGCGTGCGAAACCGCACCCGTCTATCCCCCCTGGTCTTTTATCCCTTAAGGTGTCTGCCGCAGACCCGCGGCTTTCCGTGGCGCTCGGTCCAAAACGGAACCCTAGCCACACATAGAACGGATGGTGGAAGGTAAAGCACCCGGCGGGAATCGCAAGCCATTGGTCCGATTCTCAGCCGGAATTGGCATAAATCGTGGCGCCCAAATAGCCGAAACTCATCAATAGATAACTATCAAAAATTGTTATCCAAACGTCAGATCTTGCTTAAGCGGTTTTTAATAGAAAACGAGGAGACTGCTTGTTCGTTCTGCTATGTGGCTAAGGAACGGAATGTGATCGACACGCGACTGGATACAAGCGCAGATGTTCTGAAAGAAGCGCTGTGCCACGACATAATCGAGAACTGCGCGGATGCGATTGTCGTGGTCGATGCGGATCAGACGATCACCTATGCAAACAAGTCTGCAGAATTAATGTTTGGCCGTTCCGATGACGGCTTTGTTGGAAAGCCGCTTCATATTCTCATCCCAGAACAGGTCCGGACGAAGCATCGGTCTCTGGCGATTTCCTATCGCGACGGAAATGAGCCGGCGCGATTCATGGAAAATCGAAGCGTACCCATTCAAGGCGTGCGCGCCGACGGGTCAGAGTTTCCGGTAAATATCTCAATACTCAAGTCGGGAAGCGGTTCTAACGTCATGATGGTGGCGATCATCAGAGACGTCGCCGAGCAGAAAAAGCTTGAAGAGGAACTTGAGAGGCTCGCCAACACAGATCCGCTTACGGGCATTCTTAACCGCCGCACTTTTTTATCACGCGCTGAGGAAGAGTGCGACAGGGCAAGGCGTTACGATCGCCCCATGGCGCTTGCCATGATCGACATCGATCACTTCAAGGCGGTAAACGACTCGTTCGGCCATGTTACGGGAGATCAGGCAATCTGCCACGTTGCCAACGTGATTTCTTCCGGGCTCCGAAAGCCGGATGTTTTTTGCCGTTGGGGCGGCGAAGAATTTGCGCTGATCTTAACGGAAACGGACGACCAATCGGCTTTGATCACGGCGCAACGGCTGAGACGCAGCATACAGGATACACCGCTCGTTCGGGACACGGCCGGAGAACCGCCTATTCAATTGAGGGTCAGCATCGGCGTGGGCGATTTTAATCCGGGCCAGGAAACCTTGGAAGAGCTCATTGATCGAGTCGACCAAGCGCTTTATTCGGCAAAACGCACGGGCCGGAATAAGGTCTGCGCTATCGGCAAAATTTCAAATAAGAGTAGCGTCCGCGCCTAGCGTTTTCTGAGACGCATCCAAAAAGAAAAATTAAGTCGTTCGCTGACCGCAGTCGCATAAACCGGCGACGGGTTAAAAATCCCAAATTCCCATCGGATCGACACCCGACGGTATCACCGTTTGGTCGGCGCCTCCGCTGCTTGCGTGGACTATTCGATTGCGGCTGCTAGAATTACTCCCTTCATAGCCACGCCCCTATACCAGCATCGAGGAGACTGCCATGACCACCCCGCCGGAACGCCTTCGCGCCTTGTTGGCCGCACCCGAATTCGTGGTCATGCCCGCGGTGTGGGACGGGCTGTCGTCGAAGCTCACGGCCGAGGCGGGATTCGAGACCGCCTTCCTCTCCGGCTCCTGCGTCGCGGCGAGCCGGCTCGGCGGACCGGATCTCGATCTGCTTTCGTTTGCGGAAATGTTCGACTCGTTCAATCAGGCCCATGGTGCGGCCCCTGACTTGCTGATCCTGGCCGACGCCGATCACGGCTATGGCAATGCCATGAACGTGCAGCGCACCGTGCGCGCTTATGGCCGGGCTGGTGCGGCGGCGATCCTGATCGAGGACAAGATCACGCCGCGCGCGCTGACCGCTGCCGGCAAGCCGGCCCTGCCCTTCGAGGAAGTCCGCATGAAGATCCGCGCCGCTGTCGAGGCCGCCAAGGACTCCGGCATCCTCGTCATGGCGCGCACCGACTGCCGCCCGTCCCTCGGCATCGACGAGGCCGTGGCGCGCATCGAGATGTATGTCGAGGAAGGTGCGGACATCCTGTTCCTCGACTCCCCGGCCGACAATGACGAGATCCGCCGCGCCGTCGAGGCGGCGCAAGGGCGGCCTTCCTTCGCCGTGCTGTCCCCCGGCGCGCCGCGCGCCTGTCCCGGACAGGCGGAAGCCGCCGAACTCGGCTTCAAGATCGGCACCTACCCCACCGGCATGCTGTCGCCCGCCGTCGCCGGCATCAAGGCCGGCCTCGCCGCGCTGAACGCCGGCAACGCCGTAGCGGACAGCGCCCTGCCGCCCGCAGAACTGCGTGCGACCCTGGGCTACGACGATTACGAGGAACGAGCGAAGCGGTTTACCTTGCCGGAATAGGCGGCGTTAAGACGCAACGGTAATCAGGTTCGCCGCTTCCGCGGAATGCGGCGGGACGGCCATGGGGCTGGCGCGGCCTTCGATGATTTCGAGGTCGTACAGTTCGCCCACCGCGCCGTCGATGCGGAACCAGTCGACGCAGGCGCCGGTATTCAGATCGATGACCTGCACGCCGCACCAGGGCTCCGAATCCGCGTCCTGCAGTTTCTGGTCCAGCGCCAATCCCTCGAAGCGCTTGTAGCGCGGCTTGGACAGGCCGACGAAGGCGAAGTTGCCACGAAACGCGAGCCCACGGAGGAAACCGGGGCAGAAGGCGCGCGGCTCGAAACGGCCTTCGCCGTCGCCATTTCGCGTCACCACACCAAGCTCGCCGGTGCCGGAGTTGAGCAGCCACAGCGTATCGTTATGCAAACGCGGCGAGTGCGGCATTGACAGGCCCGTGCAGATAATCTCGCCGCTGTCCACGTCGATGACGATACCGCCGTCGGCGCGGCGGTCGCGCCAGCCGTCGATCGTGTCGGAACGCGACACCGCGGTCACGTAGCGCGGCTTGCCGTCCTGCATGGCGAGACCGTTAAGGTGGCAGCGGTCCTCGTCGACCAGCGCGGAGATGAAGTCGGGCCGCCACACCATCTCGAAACTATGCCGGGTCGAGGTGGTGGCGAGGCAGTTGTAGCGCGTGTTGACGAAGATCACCCGCCCGTCCGCATCGAGCCCCACATCATGGGCGTCGAGATTGCCCGTCACATGCACCCGGCGCGGCACATAGCAGGCGTCGAAGAAATCGTTGATGCGCTGATCCGGCTCCAGCACGTTTTCGAAGCGCATGATCTGAAAACCGGCGGTCATGGTCAGGCCGTTCTCACCGTCCCGGCACAACCCCATCGGCTTCGGCATCGCCGCCTGATGGACGTTGATGCCGCCCTTCGCATTGCGGCCGACGAAATAGAGCAGCCCCGACTGGTAGGAGGTGAAGGCGATCGAGATGTTGCCGCGCGCGAGCCGCTGCGCGAGGCCGCCCGACACCGAATATTCTACCTTGCCGGCATCGCCCTGGGGAGTCTCTTCCGGCGGCGTCCCCTCCGGTTGTTCCGATTCAGCCATCGATCCGCGCGGCCTACTTCAGCTTCTCAAAAACCGCCGAGAAGCCCTTCAGGGTCACGGGGATGGCGAGCTTGTTGCCATTCATTGATGAGAATTCGACGGTCATCGCGGCGCCCTTCTTCAGGGAGGCGAGCAAGGGGTCCGTCAGATCCGTTCTGGCGAAAACGCCGACCTGGTTGCTGGTTTGAATTTCAGGCGCCGGGGCCGCCTTGTCGTCGATTTTGACCTGCACGCCGGCCGGGAAATTCAGGCCATGCGGCAATTGATAGCGCAGGATAAAGGAATCCGGCTTACCCGCCTGCTTCCACGGCGTGACATAGACGCCCAGCAGGGTTTGCCGCGACTCGGCCAACGCGATCGTCTGCGAGGCTTCGCACAGCAGATCCTGGCTCTTCCCGGCGGGGCGGCAGCCTACGGTCCAGGCGCTGGACACGAGCTTCGGACCCGCGGCGGGCTTCTCTGGCGCTTTGGCCTTCTGCGCAACGGCACTTCCCGAGACAAGCGCCAGCGCGGCGGCGCCGAACATCACGGCACGAAACAATCGGCAACAGGACATTGAAAAACCTCGAAAACTTAAGACAGAAGGTAGAGTGCCATCACGATGGCATTCTGTCTAGGCGGTGGTTCCGTGCCGCCGACGCCAACCCAATCCAATCAAGCCGAATAAACCCGCTGCAAACAGGGCCAGCGCGCCCGGTTCGGGAACGGACGCTCTGCTGCCGAGGCTGAACGTGCCGTCATCATTGAGCAGTAGATCGAACGTCCCGTTGATCGATTGCAGGAAATAATTCGCGTCATCGAACTGGGAAATATCGAACGCCAGCGTGACGATCGGATCGATGTCGACGATGAAATCGAACACGTCGAATTCGGTCAGAAACGTGTTTTCATCGATACCCGTCGCCAGTTCGAATTCGATATCGCCTTCCAGGAAAAGGTCGCCGGAGACCAGCAGCCGGTCGAACTCGCCGAGCGAGGTGCCCTCCACTTCAAGGAACAGGCTTGCCCCCGCATCGAGCGCAAAGTCGCCGTTCACGGTCAGGTCGCCCGGTGAATTCCCAGGGCCACCCGCGCCGCCCGCAGCGATGACGAGGTTGCCGTTGATCGTCCCCGTGCCGCCGATCGAACCGCCGTCGGTCACCTCGACAAGCTCGGTATTCAGCGTGTTGTCGAGCGAGATGTTGCCGCCGCTGCCGATGGCAACGGTTTCCCAGTTGACCGCCTTGTCGCCGTCCAGACTGCCGCTGACATTCTTGAACGTCAGCTTGTCGACGAACCCATCCGCACTGCTAGCATCGTCGCCGCCGTCGAACACGCTGACGTTCGAGAAGTCGCCGCCGTCGAAGGTCAGGTCGTCGCTGCCATTATTGAGACGGACTTCGCCGGTAATGCTTGCACCGGTATTCACCGTGGAAATGGAATCGCCCTGGTCGTTGACAATCGCACTGCCGAACGTGCTCTCCGCACTGGCGCCCGCATTCAACGTGATGACGGTCGATCCTGCCGAGGCGCGGGTTCCGGTATAGATACCGGCGCCAGTACCACCGCTAACGGCGCCGCTGACAGTGACCGAGAGCACTCCGGCGCTATTGGCATTGACAGCGGCGATCCCGTAGCTCGTGCCGCTGACATCGGCCACCGACACCGTCAGGTCGCCCAAACCCGTATTGTAGGCAAATAGCCCGTACCCGCCGCCGGCCGTCACGGGGCCGGTCGCCGTAACGCTCACCGCCCCGGTGCCGAAGTTATAGGCGATAAGCCCATTCAGCCCGCCGCTGACCGCCGTCGTTGTCACCGTTAGATCCGTGCCGTAAGTATTCTGCGCGCGAAACCCGTCTCTGTTGGTGCCCTCCACGGTACCGGTCGAAGTGATGGCCAACGCGCCGGTGCCGCGATGGTTGGCCACAATACCCTGATTGAAGCCGGTAACCGCCGCGGTTGAAACCGTCAAATCCCTGCCGGAATTTACGGTACTAAGCCCAGCACCAGCTGTTCCGGTAACCAGCCCGGTCGCGGTAATGTTCACGTCGCCGGAACCGGCGTTGGTTGCGGTTATTCCAGTGCGGCCGCTGACTGCTCCCGCTGAAACCGTCACATCCTCATTACTCGCATCACCAGACGCAAAAATTCCGAAGCTTCCTATCGACGACACGGTGCCGCTCACGGTGACACTCAAATCGCCCGCACCGCGATTCACGGCTTGAACACCGATCCCGCCGCTGGTGACATCCGTCGACGTAACCGTCAATCCGGAGCCATAGTTGGTAGCAAGAATCGCGGAGCCACCCTCCGCCGACACCTGCCCGGTCGTGGTAATGCTCAAGGCACCGGAATTTAAGTTTCGAGCATTAATACTTCCGTACCCGCCGGCGATCACGGAGTTGTAGGTATCCGTGAAGGTCAGCCCACCATCGCCAACCAACGTGAACGGGCGCGTAGTGGCATCGAAGGGACCAGCGCCGCCGGTACTGGTATCGATACCGAAACCCGGCGCCGTGGTAACGGTCAGCGGTGTGCCGGCGGGCGGCGGCGGAGACGGTAGGATCTGCGGCACATCCGCCACTGCGTTGGCGGCACCCGAACAGAGATACACTCCCAGCGCACCATCCTGAACGCACGATCCCGCATAGGCGCCGCGCGTGCCATAACCGACGAACGCCATCGACGCCAGCGCCGTGCTCAGCGCGAGGCGCTTCCGAAGCGCGCGCGTGCGCGCTATTTCAGGTCCGCGGTTCATTCTTCACCCACTCCCTGTCTTCTATGCGGCGATACACCTCCGCTTGCGGCGGTGCGCAAAGCCGAACAAACCAAGCAGGCCGATCCCGAACAACGCCAATGTGCCCGGCTCCGGCACGGCGTTGGGATCGCGGCGCCGGAAGCTCAAGAACATCTCGTCTTCTTGCGGACCCAACCCGACGAACGCCGTAAACAGCGGGTCGAGACCGATGAAGTTGAAGTCCAGCAGATCGAAACCGGCGATGCCGTCCAATGCGGTCAGGAAGGTCAGGGACAGCCCGTCGAGCGGGTCGAAACCCGCGTCGAACAGAAAGTCGATCTCACCGCCGATGCCGAAATCGGCGATCCCGGTGAGGTCGAACGTGTCGAAACTGGCTGGGGTGAAAAACTCCAGCACCAGACTGCCGCCGCTCGCCAGGCCGAGATCGCCGGTCAGCTGGAAGTTCTCCGCCGCGCCGGTCTCCATGCTGATCTCGCCGCCATTGACCGCGTCCAGCCGGCCCGCCTCCAGCGCGTTGTCGGTGAAGTTGATCGTCCCGTTCATGTCGACGACCACGTTCTCCCAGTTGATGACGCTGGCGCCGGCTACGGCGCCCGTCACATTCTTGAAGGTCAGCTTATCGACGAATCCGTCCGCCGCGCTGGTATCGTCGCCGCCGTCGAAGACGGTTACGCCGCTAAAATTGCCACCGTCGAACGTCAGATCGTCGTCGCCGTTGGCGAGGCGGATTTCACCGGTGACGCTCGCGCCCGTATTGACCGTGGTATCGGAGTCGCCCGCGTCATTGGAGATCGCAATACCGGAGGTAGCGCTCACGTCGGCGCCCGCGTTCAGCGCAATGACGGTCGAACCGCCCAAACCGGTGGCCGTACGAATGCCGTGGCCCGTCCCGCCTTCGACCGCACCGCTCACAGTGACGCTCAACACGCCGCTGCCCGCCGAATTATCGGCATCGATCCCGTCTTCCCCGCCGGTGACGCCAGCCGCCACGATTGTCAGAGATGTGCCCATGTTGGTGGCGCGTATTCCGTCGTAGGTGTCTCCCATGACCGGCCCGCTCGCGGTGATCTCCAACGCACCGGTGCCGTAGTTGCGCGCTTCGATGCCGTAGGTTACGCCGCTCACACCGGCCGCCGAAACCGTAAGATTCGTCCCGTCATAGCCATTGTAGGCGTAAATCCCAGCAACGATGTTCCCGGTCACCTGCCCGGTCGCGGTCACGTTCAACGCCCCGGTGCCGTAGTTGCGGGCAGTAATCCCATAATCTGCGCCGCTGACCCCAGCCGCCGACACCGTCAGGTCCGTGCCAGAGGAGCTGTTTTTGGCGGTAATCCCGGCAGCGGTGGTTCCCGTCACCTGCCCGGTCGCGGTCACGCTCAAGGCGCCGGTGCCCTGGTTGTAGGCATAGATCCCATCCGCACCACCGCTGACCTCGTGCGCCGACACGGTCAGATCCGTGCCGTTGGCACTATTGGTGGCGTAAATCCCGATGGCAACAGTGCCCTCCACCAGGCCGGTCGCGGTCACGCTCAACGCACCGGAGCCTTCGTTCTCGGCGCTGATCCCAAAGCGCGAGCCACTGACATCGGCCACATCTATCGTCAGGTCCGTACCGTAACTGCTGTTGGAGGTGTTAATCCCGTCAATGTTGGTGCCCTCCACCAGACCGGTCGCCGTTATGCTCAGCGCCCCGGTGCCATAGTTTGCGGCAGCGATTCCATCACTTCCGCCACTGACACCGGCCACATCTATCGTCAGATCCGTACCGTAGGTGTCGTTGTAGGCTCTAATCCCGTCGGAACCGCCTCCCGTTCCCGTTACCTGACCGGTCGCGGTCACGTTCAACGCCCCGGTGCCGTAGTTGGAAGCCAAAATCCCGTAATTTCCGCCGGTGGCCGCGGCCGCCGACACCGTCAAATCCGTGCCGTAGCCATTATTGAAGGCCAAAATTCCGGTAAGCCCGGTTCCTTCCACCGGGCCGGTCGCCGTCACGCTCAACGCCCCCGCACCGTAGTTGCGAGCCTCAATCCCATAGTCACCGCCGGTGACACCGACCGCCAAAATCGTCAGGTCCGTGCCGGTATAGGAATTGTAGGCACGAATCCCACCACTGTTGGTTCCCGTGACTTGACCGGTCGCGGTAACGCTCAACGCATTGGCGCCTTCATTGAAGGCAGTAATCCCATAATCCCCACCGCTGACACCGGCCGCCGAAATCGTCAGGCCGGCGCCGTTGGTGTCGTTGTAGGCATTGATCCCATAACCGTTGGTTCCCGTAACTTGGCCGGTCGTCGTGATGCTCAACACCCCGCCGCCGGCATTGTCGGCGTCTATACCGTCCACAACGCCCGTGATCGCCGAATTGTTATTGTCCGTGAAGGTCAGCCCACCCGTACCGTCCAGAGTAAAGGCATCGCCGCCGGTGAGGCTCGTGTCGATGCCGAAGCCGGGATCGGTGGTGACGTTCAGCGGCGCGCCGCTTAGAGTCTGCGTCACGTCGCCCGCGGCGGCGGCTCCCGAACATTCGTAGGTTCCCACATTCAGGAGGCAGGCCCCCGCGTAGGCACCGCGCGTGCCGTAGCCGACCAGCGCTGCCGAAGCCAGCGCCGTGCTCAGCGCGAGGCGCCGCCGAAAACGCTGCGAAATACCCTTTTCGCGCGTATTACTACCGGTATTGAGAGCCATGCCCCTCCCACTCCTACTATTGTACCGCGCCATCAGCGCCGAATGCCGGCGCGATGCGTGATAATTCCTGCCCGACCGCAATTCATGCAAGAACCACACCAGATGATGGTATGACAATGATATCAAGGTACTAAGAGGAGTCTTGACGGACGTCCTGGGTCGGAATCGTAAAGTATTCCGACACGGTTCCGGCGGCATTTTTCTTTATGCGGGCCCATCAAAGATTAAGAATGTAATATAATCAATATGTTATGGTTGGTTTGCGACGCCTTTTGTCCGGCACTCTCAATTGTAAAGAATCCCGTCACTCCTACCAGATATAGGATATGGCAAACAGTGGCCCGCCTCTGTTCGCTGCGGTAATTGAACTTCGTCCGATCCGGCGCGTATGAGTGGTTGCGGTGCAACGCACCTGAGGCACAAGAAACCCGACAAGGGGCGCGAGCGGATCGAGATTACGCTGGGGTGTACAAGTTAAGTGCACAACAGGCCGCCGCCCACCCTAGCCCTCCCTCCTCAAGGCGGAGGGGAGTAACGGAAAATTTGCGCCTGATCCTCTTTCTTTATCCCTTCCCCCCTTGTGGGGGAAGGTTAGGGTGGTGGGTGTGCCGTTATGTGACAGCCCCTCTCACCGCCCATCCCGCTTCACGATCCGCTCCCGGAACTCTTCAGTCGAATTGGTCCGCGGGAACGGTTCATCCGGCACGGGCACGTCGAGGAAGCCGCACAGCGGCTCCCACCCCTCGGCGACATCGAAGGTCAGCAGCCGGTCCGGCGCGATGATGCGCTGAACCTCGGCGATATGCGCCTCATAGACGCCAAGCGCATGCGCCTTATCCTCAAGGCGGCCATCGAAGGTCTGATTGACGACGATCTCATAGGCCATGTCGCGGCGGTCTTTATGAACGCTGGGCGGGTCGGCGGCCCGCTTCATCATGCTGGGATAGATCGTCGCGTGCACGCTCTTGAACCAGCTTTCCGCCGGCCGTACCGACAGCAGCACCTTTGCGTCGGCGAAGTGGTCGGCGATCTCGCGCCAATAACGCGCTGACGGCCAGTCGACGCTGGCATTGTATTCGGCAAAGACGTCGTCCCAATCCATCGCCTTGCCGCGCGCCGCGGCCTGCCAGAACGGCAGTTGTCTTGGATTGTCGCGGACCTCGAACATGTGGTGGCACGGCCCGAAGCCGAGCTGCTCCAGCGCCAGTTTCAACGAGTTGGTTCCGGTGCGCCCAAACCCGGCGCCAACGACCTTCAACGGCATGCACTAACTCCGCACAATTTCAATCACGCCTTATCGGGATAAGGCCGTTCCATACCGGGGCGCACCGGGATGCGAAACGTGTTCAACGTCATCGACGCGGTCACGTAGAGACCCGCCAAGCCGATCAGTTCGACCAACGCCGCTTCGCCAAGCACGTCGAGCGCAGCCTGATAGGTCGCGTCATCGACTTCATACTCAGTCGTCAGCTGGTGGGTGAAATGATAGACGGCCGCTTCGTCCGCCTTCTCGAACGCGGGCGTTTCGCGGCGCCTGATTGCTTCGACGATATCGCTATGGATGCCCGCCGCCACCGCTGCCGGACCATGCGATCCGAAGACGATTTCCGCCGACCAGATGCGGCCGACAACAATCGTCGCCAGTTCCAGCAGCCGCGGTTCGAGCAGACCGTCCTTGCGAATATACTGCTCCAGCACGGCCAGCTTTTCGGCGAATGCCGGGCTGCGCTGCCAGGCATGGAACGGGCCGGTCAGCGGCGCGTCTTTCGGCATCGCCTGATTGTTTGGGCGGTTCATGATTGAATCGTAATACGACCGTTGCGTCGGCGTCATATCTTTGGGATGCAGTGGCTTAAGCCGCGACATTGCAGTCTCCTCTAAACGATCGCACCGGGGATGACTTCCTCGATCGCCGCCGCTTCCTGCTGGCGCGCCCACATCGCCGCGTATGCGCCGCCGCGTTCCAGCAGGGCTGCATGACGGCCCCGCTCGACGATTTGTCCCGCGTCCAACACGATGATTTCATCCGCATCGATCACGGTCGACAGGCGATGCGCGATCATCAGGGTCGTGCGGTCGCTGGAGACTTCGCGCAGGCTTTCCTGAATTTCCTTTTCCGTGTGCGTGTCGAGCGCTGAGGTCGCCTCGTCAAACAGCAGGATCTCCGGGTTCTTCAGGATCGTGCGGGCGATAGCGACGCGCTGTTTCTCCCCACCGGAGAGCTTCAGCCCGCGCTCGCCGACGCCGGTCTCGTAGCCGTCCGGCAGCCCCATAATGAAGTCGTGAATGCGGGCCATGCGCGCCGCCTCTTCCACTTCCGCCTTGCTGGCGTCGGTGCGGCCATACGCGATGTTGTAGTAGATCGAGTCGTTGAACAGCACCGTGTCCTGCGGAACGATGCCGATCGAGGCGCGCAGGCTTTCCTGCGTGACCGCGCGAATGTCCTGGCCGTCGATGCGCACCGCGCCCGCCGCAACGTCGTAGAAGCGGAACAGGATGCGGCTGATCGTCGATTTGCCGGCGCCGCTCGGCCCGACGATGGCGACCGTCTTGCCCGGCGGCACGGTGAAGGACACCTCCTTCAGAATTGGGCGGCGCGGGTCGTAGCCGAAATCGACATTCTCGAAAGCGACTTCGGCGCCGTCGACCGCGAGCGGTTTGGCATCCGGCGCGTCGGTGATTTCCGCCGGGACCTCCAGGACGTTGAACATGACTTCCATGTCGGTCAGAGACTGGCGGATCTGGCGGTAGACGAAGCCGAGGAAGTTGAGCGGCAGATAGAGCTGGATCAGATAGGCGTTCACCATGACGAAATCGCCGACGGTCATGGTGCCATCGACGACGCCGTTGCCCGCCATCAGCATCACGATGATCAGCCCGGCGGAGATGATGCCGGCCTGCCCGACATTGAGGATCGAGAGGGTGACCGTATTGCGGACCGAGGCTTCCTCGTAGCGTCGCATGGAGCCGTCGAAGCGCGTGGCCTCGTGCGCTTCGTTGCCGAAATATTTGACCGTCTCGTAGTTCAGCAGGCTATCGATCGCCTTGGTGTTGGCCTCGGTGTCGCGGTCGTTCATCTCGCGGCGGAACTGGATGCGCCACTCGGTCACCACCAGCGTGAAGAGGATGTAGCCGACGATGGTCACGAACGTCACCAGCGCGTACCAGACGTCGAACAGCCCCCACAGGATCCCGCAGACCAGGAGGATTTCGAACAGCGTCGGGATGATGTTGAACATCATGAAGGCGAGCACGAACTCGATGCCCTTCACACCGCGCTCGATCACCCGCGACAGGCCGCCGGTCTGGCGTTCGAGATGGAATCGTAAACTCAATGCGTGCAAATTCCGGAACGTTCGCAATGCAGAATTGTGAACGGCGCGTTGCGCCACCCGCGCGAAGATCGCCTCCCGCGCCTCGGCGAACGCGACGGCCAATACCCGCGACCCGCCATACGCCAGCAGCAGCCCCACCGGCAACGCCACAGCCAGCGCCGTTTCCGCCGTCAAAGCGTTGACAATGTCCCGGTAGAAAACCGGTACATAAACATTCGTCAATTTGGACAGCACCATCAGCCCAAAGGCGACGAAAACCCGCGCCCGCATGCTCCAATGACCGGCCGGCCAGAGGTAGGGCAGCAAGGTCACAAGCGTGCGGTATTGGCCCTTCGACTGCGAGGGCGAACTGTAAAGGCTGGCGTGGCTCATCAGGTCAGAGGTAATAGACCAGCAAGTATCCGCCCAGCAAGACCATCACCCAAAGCGCAGCCCCGCTGATCGCCCAGGTCCGGGCCAGAACGCCGCGCGGGCCGTGGTAATGGAAAACCCGATCCAGAAGGTACATGAGCGCAGCCGTGCGCCAGCGCCGCAGCTCATTGCGCGCCTCTGCCAGACTTTTGACGAAGCTAGAAACGGTGCGCGGGATCAGTCTGCGATAAATCCAATCCGTGTCGAGATTGGTCGACCGAAGTTCCGGCGGATAGAAGCCGTACCGGTTGAGAACGGCAAACGCCAACGCGGCAAAGGCGAGGAGTTGCAGCATGGTGATGACATGCGCCGCCGTATACGGAACATAGTTCACCGGATAGGGCAGGATCGCATACAGCATATCGGGATACACGCCGATAAAGATGCAGAGGAAGGACGTCAGCCCCATCGCGACGAGCATATTGATCGGCGCTTCCTTCACCCGCTTGCCGGAGTCATGCGCGAAGAAGGCGAAGTACGGAATCTTAATGCCGGAATGATGGAACACGCCGGCGGATGCGAATAGTAAGATGGTCCAGGTGATCCAATGCCCCTCGTCCGCCGCAGCGGTCAGGATCATCGACTTGGTCACGAAGCCGCTAAACAGCGGGAAACCGGAGATCGACGCGGCGCCGATGATACAGAACCCCGTACTCCACGGCATCGACTTGTAGAGCCCGCCAAGCTCCGAGCCGTTGACCGTTCCGGTTCGGAACAGCACCGCTCCCATCGACATGAACAGAAGCGACTTATAAAGGATATGCGCGAAGGCATGCGATGCCGCGCCGTTCAACGCCAGTTCCGTCCCGATACCGATGCCGACAACCATAAAGCCAAGCTGATTGTTCAGGCTATAGGCCAGCACACGGCGCAAATCGTTTTCGATAACGGCGAAGAAAATCGGGAACGCAGTCATTGTCGCGCCAACCCAGATGAGCATCTCCGTACCCGGAAACCCGCGCGCCAGCGCATAAATCGCAAGCTTCGTCGTGAATGAGCTGAGGAAAACCGTCCCCGTCACGGTGGCTTCGGGATAAGCGTCCTGCAGCCAATTGTGCAGCAACGGGAACGCCGCCTTGATACCGAAACTGACGAGGATGAGTTTGCCGCCGAGACTGTCGATCCCAATATGCCCGAAGGTAATCGAACCGGTCTCGGACACGATCAACAGCGCGCCGGACAGCAGCAGGACACCGGAACCGACCTGGATAACCAGATAGCGCATGCCGGTGCGGAAGGCGCGTTCGGTCCGCACCGCCCAAATCAGGAAAACCGACGTTATCGCCGTCAATTCCCAGAAGACGAACAGCGAGATAAGGTCGCCCGCAAAAACGGCACAAATCGCCGCCCCCGCATACGCCATGCCGGCCACCTGCTGCACGGTATCCTTCATGTGCAGGGCGTAGATGACCGAAAGGAAACTCGCGATCGTAAAGATATATCCGAAGACGAGGCTGAGCTTATCGACCCGAAGCATCACGAGGGTATAGTCGAATAATTCGAACGTCTCGTACTCACCTGGTGCAAGCTGCAGCATCTGCCAGCCGCACAGCAAGGGCAGCAGCAGCATATAGGCAGAGCGCAGATAGCCGTTCAGCAGCGGCACGAAAAGCGCGCCGATGACGAGGATCAGGCCGGGTGAAAACTGCTCAATCGTCATAGTAATCTTCTTTGCGCATCAGAAACCGGCGCAATTCCCGTGCCGCGAGCACAAGCCCGACACTGAAAACAAATCCGAACAAGGCGTAAAACCCGAACCACTCCTCGACCGCGTAATGAGGATGTTTTTCATAAAGGGCATCGGCGAGAAACAGCGCCGCACAAAGCGTGCAGAGCGCCCAATAGACCTTGTCGACGCTGCCGGGCTTATCGAGCCAGTATTTTTTGCCCTCACCTTTCATCTCAGCCTCCACCGATCGGCTTTAGCAATTGGTACAGTTGGTCGGCATAGAAAAACATCACGACACAGCCGATAGCCGTCAGGCACAGTGGCACCAAGCAGAAGATCGGCGCCTCCTTGATCACAGGCTTGACGTCTCCGGCACCATCGGGGTTTGTGAAATAGCCGCGCCCGACGACCGGTAGCAGGTACGCCACGTTCAGCAATGACGAGATCATCAAGACGGCGACGAAGACCAACTCGCCCGCATCGACCGCGCCCAAGGCCAGATAATACTTACTCCAGGATCCGCCCATCGGCGGCAGACCGATGACGCTGATACTGCCGATCAAGAATGCGAATAGGGTAACCGGCATAACCTTGCCGATGCCCTTCATGTCGCTGATCTCTGTCTTGCCGGACGCCACATAAATTGCGCCAGCACAGAAGAAGAGCGTGATCTTGCCGACCGCATGCATGGCGATATGCATGCCCGCACCGACGACGCTGAATGGCATGAACAAGGCCGCGCCCAAAATCACGTAGCTCAGTTGGCTCACTGTCGAATAGGCGAGCCGCGCCTTTAGATTATCCTTCGTCATGGCAACGAACGATGCCAACAGCACGGTCGCGCCCGCGATATACATCAACCAGTCGCCGGTACCAGACTCGCGCAAGAACTCCGCGCCGAAGATGTAAACGATGACCTTGAGAACAGTAAAGACGCCCGCCTTCACGACGGCAACAGCGTGTAGCAAGGCACTGACCGGTGTCGGCGCAACCATCGCCGCCGGCAACCAACGGTGTAACGGCATCAACGCTGCCTTGCCGATCCCATAGACGTAGAGCAGCAACATCAGGCCGACCAGCGGACCCTGAATGTGACCTTCAAGGATACCGCCCTCGCGGAAATCGAGCGTGCCCGTTGCGAACCAGGTCCAGACGATGGCGACGAGTTGCAGGCCAATCGACGAACCAAGCAACAGGCCAAGATAGACGCGTCCGGAACGTCTTGCCTCGGCGGTGCCAGAATGGGCGACCAACGGATAGGTCGAGACCGTCAGTACTTCGTAGAAGATGAACAGCGTCATCATGTTGCCGGCGGTCGCAACGCCGAGCGCACCGAATATCGCAATGGCAAAGCAGGCGTAGAATCGGGTCTGATGCGACTCGTTCTTCGCCCGCATGTATCCGATGGAGTAGATCGAGTTCAAAATCCACAAACCGGATGCGATACAGGCGAACATCATGCCGAGCGGCTCGATCTCGAAGCGGATATCGAGGCCGGGCAACATCTCCCAGACTGTGATACCAGGACGGTCGCCGTGGAACACCCCGGGCACAAGCGATACGACCACGGCAAACAGACAGACCGCCGTCGTCAACGTCACGAACTCACGTTGGTTCGGCCGCCCCTCCGACATCAGGATCAGAACGGCGCCCACCAACGGGATTACAAGGGCGAGCAGAATGAGATCGGGTGCGCTCATGACCCCGCCCCCAGCAGGAATTCGGCGGCCCGCGTGGCAACACCAACGCTGACCCGCGTGTCGACTCCGAAATAGAAGTTGGCCAGTACGAGGACCCAAGTCGGGATTAGCATGATCAGAGGCGCCTCACCGGCCGGCGCATTCTCCGGCGATGGCGACAAGTACGCCGCCTCGACCAGCCGCCAGACATAGATAATCGCCAGCAGCGAAGCCATCAGGATGAAGATCGAAATCCACCACATCCCGCTGTCGATCGCTGCCAGCAGCAGATACCATTTGGAGATGAAACCAACAGTCAACGGCACTCCGATCAAACTCAGCCCGCCGGCGACGATCGCAGCCATCGTCCAGGGCATGCGATGCCCGAGGCCTTTCATCGCCTCAATATTGACAGAACCGGTGCGATAGAAGACGCAGCCGAGCGCCAGGAACAGTCCGCCCTTCATCAGCGCGTGGTTGAAGAGATGCAGCATGCCGCCGGTGACGCCAAGTACCGTGTCAAAACTGAGGCCCAGCACCATGTAGCCAATTTGGGCAACGCTCGAATAAGCAAGCAGCCGCTTAACATCGTCCTGAAAAATCGAAATCGTCGAACCGATCAGCATGGCCGCAATGGCAAGCACCATCAGGACCGGGCCCAACGTCATGACCTCGAACGAGAAATCGTGTCCAAAGATCGTGAAGTAGGTTCGGATCAGGACATAAATCGAGACCTTCGTTGCTGTCGCAGCCAGAAACGCAGTCACCACCGAAGGCGCATAGGCGTAAGCGTTTGGCAGCCACGCGTGGAGCGGAAACAGCGCGGCCTTTACCGCCAGACCGACCGCCATGAAAGCGAAAGCGGCCTGCACGGTTCGGCTGCCCTCAATCGGAGCAACGCGATTTGCCATATCGGCAATGTTAAGAGTCCCGGTTGCCTGATAGAGGAGGCCGACACCGATGAGGAAGAACGTCGCGCCGATAGTGCCGAAAATCAGATAACGGAAGGATGCGGTCAGTGCCCGGCGATCCTGGCCCAGGCTGATCAGGACATAGGATGAAAGCGACGAGATCTCGAGGAAGACGAAGATGTTGAATGCGTCCCCAGTGATCGTCACCCCGAGCAGGCCGGTCAGGCACAACAGATAGCTGGTATAAAACAAGGCCTCGCGGCCGGAACCGACTTCACGAGCAACGCTGGGCTTGGCGTAGGTGATAACCAGTGCGCCAATCGCCGCGACGATCAGCAGCACATAGGCGTTCACCGGATCGATCCGGTACTCGATACCCCAGGGCGGTGCCCAACCACCGAGCCGATAGCTGATCACACCGCTGTCCAGCACCTGCCCTAGTAGCAGCACCGAAATTGCGAAGGCGACCCAGCACACCACCAGGGCCAGCGCATAGGCCAGCCGTGCCTTCACCAGCAAAACGCATAATGGCGCCGACACGAGCGGCACGACAATCTGCAGGGCTGGCAAGTGGGCTGCTATCACGAATCGTGTTCCTGTGCGTCAATTTCGTCTTCTTCGATCGTGCCGTAGGCCTCGTTAATGCGCACGATCAACGCCAGCCCCATAGCCAGTGTCGCCACACCGACAACGATGGCCGTCAGGATCAACACGTGTGGCAACGGATTGGAATAAACAGGGTTCCCCGGAATGACGATCGGCGCCGTCCCGCCCGCGACCTTGCCCATGGTCAAATAGAAGATGAAGACGGAAGCCTGGAAAACGCTAAGCCCAACCATCTTCTTGATCAGATTAGCGCGCGCCATGACGACATAAAGGCCTGCCATCATCAGAAAAATGACGATCCAATAATTATAAAGGCCGGGCCACTCCATCGCCGCTCAGTCCTCCATCTCGTCGATCTTGTGGCCGCGTCCGGCAAACGCGAAGAAGATCGCAACCATGACCGAGGCAACGGTGAGGCCGACACCGAACTCGACGACGAAGATACCCAGATGCTGCCCATGCGGCGGATCGTGGGCCAGGACGGAATAGTCGAGATAGTTCGCGCCCAACAGCATCGCCGCAACTCCGGTCCCCGCAAAGATCAGAACACCAAGAGCGGTCCCCATGCGGATATACTTATCGGGGATAATCCGCCGCGCATTTTCCAGGCCATAGACCAACGCATACAGAACGAACGCCGCCGCGAAGATTACGCCGGCCTGAAATCCGCCGCCGGGGCCGAAGTCACCGTGAAACTGGACGTAAAGTCCGAACAGCAGGATAAACGGGATCAACAATTTGGCGATGACGCGCACGACGAGATGATGGCTCATGCCGCGTCCTCGTCTTCCTCGCGCCGCCGACCGGTGACACGTACCAGAAGCAAAAGGACACCGACACCCGCCGTAAAGATGACTGTCACCTCGCCCAGCGTGTCGTAGCCGCGATAGCTGGCGAGCACCGCCGTCACCATGTTTGGCACGCTGGTCTCCTTCAGAGAGTCTTCAATGTAGCGCGGCGCCACATGGTTGTGAATCGGGGCATCCGGATCGCCATAGTTCGGCATATCGAGGGTGCCGTAAACGAGTGCCGCACCGGTCACGGCGACCACCGCGAGCGGCACCCAGGTGCTCCGCGCCGCCACCTTCTCATGCTGCGTCGTCAACGACAGCGCACCCAGCATCAACACCGTCGATATGCCCGCACCGACCGCAGCCTCGGTGAACGCGACATCGACCCCGTCGACCACGACGAAAAATGTCGCCGCCAGCAGGCTGTAGATCCCGCTCAGCATGACCACGGCGAACAGATTGTGCAGGCGGATGATCAAAAAAACCGTCAGCACCATGAAGCCGAGAACGACGATGTCGACTACGTTTTCGATGACGAGTCTTCCTTGTTGTCGTTCGTATTATCCGACTCGCGAGTCCAAGGCTTCTCGCCCTGCGACAGCGCGGCGTTGGCCAGGGCGTAGGAAGAGGTTGGGCTTGCGAAGAAGAAAAATACGAGAATCATAAAAAGCTTAACCGTGATCAGCGTGAAGCCGCCTTGAATCATCAGTCCCGCGATAAACAACCCCGCACCGAGCGTATCTGTCACCCCAGCGCCATGCATGCGCGCAAACATATCCGGCAATCGCACCAAGCCAATGGCGCCGACAATTATAAAAAACGATCCTGCCGCCAGCAGCACCCCACTGATGATATCAAGAAGCATGTCCATCAGTCGCCCTCACCAGCCGTCGGGCGACCGCCGGGACGGGCCATATCGCCGTAGCGGAAAAACTTCAGGACAGCGAGCGTGCCGATGAAGTTGATCAAAGCGTAGAGTAACGCGATGTCCATGAAGTCCGGGCGCCCCGCCAGGAACCCAAGTACGGCAATCATCAGCACGGTCTTGGTGCCAAACGAGTTGACCGCCAGCACCCGGTCGTAAACCGTCGGCCCCAATAGCGCCCGCACCAGGGCCAGAAGCATAGCGACGACAAGCGCCGCAGTGGCAGCCGCGAACATCATCCGGCACCGCCTAACGCAGTGACACGGCGGTCCATTTCACCGGTTTCCAGATCGCCCTTCGACGTTTCGCTTAGTGCATGAATGACCAGATCGTCATCGTCGATGTCGATCGTAACCGTGCCCGGTGTCAGCGTTATCGAGTTGGCGTAGATGACCTTACCAAGTTCATCGCCCTGGCTCGCCTGCACGCGAAAGACCGTAGGATTGATATTCAAACGCGGGGACAAAATGCGCTTGGTGACGTCGATGTTGGCGAGCACGATTTCCTTGCCCAACCAAAGCCAATAGATCGGCAGAATCATCGAGAGATGAACCGGGTGCGATTCCCGGTCGACGACTTCCATGCGCAACGCAATCGCAACCACGATCACGCAGGACAGAACGCCCAGAAAGATGAAAAACGGTTCGTAAACGCCGGAGAGCAGCAGCCACGTCGCGAAAAGCGTCAGCCCCAGCGAAATCGCGTGCACCAATTCCCGCCCCCACTACTCAATTCAATCCCCGTACGGCCCAACCTTGCGCGGCCGGTAACGATTTTGCGGCAGTATGCCGAAGCGTCGCCTGCACGCCAATAGTTATTGGAATGAATTTTGGCACATGCGTTATGCGGCAAAGAGGAAGATCCAAAAAACAGAGTGTCGGAATTCTTTACAAAATTGCGTTTCACATAGGATTTCACAACCCATTGAAAACAATGCCAATACCGGACTAAACTATTAAACGTTGACGTTTCTTAACGAACGAGTGTCGGAATTCTTTACAAAATGCTGAGGTAATAAATCTGCCCCGCGTATAACGCATTGAAGTTTATATAATTTTCATTTGGCGCGAAATTTGCTTCTACAATACAATGTGATTTGATCAAGGCCATTTATACGCAGTGAAAGAGAATGAAACGCGTTCATATTTCAAACTAAAGATTCCTCTAACCAATTAATTTTTAAGGATTATCATGAGAACACTAAAACTTGTCGCAGCCGGCACGATTGTGCTGGGGGGTGTTGTAGCAGCTGGTCAGGCCAGCGCCGTTACCAGTTTCAACTTTACCAATTGCGCCGATCCTTTGGCCTGTGTCGCTGCTGCCGCAAACAATGCCGGCATCAACCGTGGCAACACCGAAAATTATAGTGATACCGGCAACGCCTTTACCCTTGAAGCATCAGCGCGGGTTGTAACGCCGACGCCGACCTTTCCCGTGACACCGGGCGGCATCAATGGGTCCAATTGGGCATTCTCCGATGTCACGGAAGATACGAACCAGGCCAACAAGGGCGACGGCCTTGGTATTCTTTCGGCAAATGAGCCTGGCTCAGGCGACAATGGGGAGATTACCTCACGCATCGGTCTCGAAATCCTGACTCTCGATCTCGGCATCGGCAGTTGGGCACCACGGGGTATCATCATTTCGGATATCGCCAACGCTCCGGACGAACTGTACAAGATCTGGGCGTCCGATGAGTCGATCTTCAACGACGATAATACGGTCGATACATCAGGCGCGGTCGACATCACAGGATTGGCGACCGTCGACACGTCCCCGACACGAGCCCATTCGCTCTCGTTCGATACAGACGATACCTTCCGGTACTTCTATTTTATGATCAACTCCTCTAGCAGAAGTGCAGAATTCCAAGTCGCCCAATTCCAGGGCGTAAGGACACAGGTGTCCGAACCCGGCAGCCTTGCCATCCTTGCCGTTGGCCTCTTGGGCCTCGGCATCGCGGCCCGGCGGCGGCGCGTCTGATTTTACGTGTTTACGATCTAAGCTGTTGGAACGGGCCCTCAACGGGCCCGTTCTTCATTTGACGACAGCTTTCATTCGCTTACGCGCGCCGTGTGTGAGAATTTACTGAATCTTTCATGTGTTTCCCTTAGCATGCGGTGCGTGTGCCGCGCCCTGACGCAGTGGCCGGATTGATTCGAGACCGCCACTTGGCGCGCAATCATTCAGGAAATCTTCCTAATTTTTTGACACCAAAATTGGTACATACCTTGAAACGTATCCGGATTTTCCGTTTCAAATTCATGCCATGCGTCGAGCGAAAGATGAGCGGCCTTTTCGGGGTGCGCTGTCCTAAACCTGTGCAGGACGCTTTGCTCCCCGAACGCGAACCCCAGGAAGTTAAGGTCGAGTTTTCGTAAAGCCGCCTTTATCTGTGGCAATGTGAAGCGATGTTCTTGGACATGAAATAGTAGGTCGCGGCATTCGCTCAGGCTGTAAAAGTCATTGAAATGGGTCAGTTGTGACAGATCATCAAAATCTTCCTGCGCCGCATCGATGATCTCTTGCCGGCACCGGCGGATATCCTCCGGTGTGTTCGAATAGCCAAATTGCGCAATGCTCGCGCGGGCTTTAACGACGGTTCGACGTGCCGCTTCGCTATAGAGTGCAATTTTCATAAGGCCTTTGGGGCGCAAGCAGTCCAATAGAACCTGCCATCCGGAAATTGGGTCCTCCAGATGGTGCAGGACGCCAGAGCACTCAATAAGGTCGAATTCCCGTCCCAACGTCCCCAGTTCCATGATATCGGCTTGAGCGAATTCAATGTTGGAAAACTGGTATTGGCGGCTTTTCCTCAGGGCATAAGCAAGGCTGTTCAAACTAAGGTCAATCGCCAAAACGGAGGCATTCGAATACCGCGATGCGGCGGATAGCGCGTGTTGGCCGGTCCCGCAGCCGGCAATCAGAATCTGCGGATTGTCCGGGGATACATAATCCTCCAAATCAAGCCGAAGCGGCGCCGCCTGCAAGGCTACTCGAATCGTCTTAGAACTTTTCGTCAGTTCGATTTCGCGCCAACGCGGATAGGGATTCTCCTCGTACTGCGATCTCACGGATTGCGAAACTGCATTCCGGATCGGCGTCAAACGGAGCAATTCAGCGCTCAGGGATAATTCTTCCAACGGATCGGTGATCTGCTCGTCTATCAGAGGTCTGAGATCCTGTGTCGTTATCCGTCGACCGAGATCAGGTGCCCAAGGGTACTGATAGAGTGGCCTGTAGGCCGCAAGCAACATAAATAGTGCTGATGGCATATCCCGGCCATCTTTGGCCGCCGAGGCCAATTGCATTTCCAGTTGCTCGACCGCGGCAGTTTCATCGGCGCGCTCCATGAACACGTACTCGTTCGTAAAACAGTGATGCGCTAAGGCGATTAAAAAGGGCAGGCTCGGTTCAAGCTCGGTACGGCCGCCCAGCACTAGGGATCGACGCAGGAGGGTCAGCAGTCGTTCGATCCCGGGGTCGTTGATGACGCTCGTTGCCATGAGTTTCAGCAACAAGGGAACCGAGGACAGCTTTATCGCCACGTCGTCATAGCTGGCATCTTCGTTTTCCGAATTTACGCGTTCGAATGCCTCCTCAAGGACCGGGTGATGTTGCAACGCGCTTAGGATCGGCCGCACAATTTGAACAGGGCGACCCATTGGCCGATCGAGAAGGTCCATTAGAATTTGGCAAAGTTCTTGATCGATGGCAGCGAACGAAATCGTCCTTAATGTCGCCGCCAATTCGGTCCAAACCGCGTCATTCTTGGGATCCAGAATCGTAGCTTGCCGCCGATGAGAAAAGGCATTTTCCAGCGCCCCCATCTCCTGGTACGCAGCACCAAGGTTGCGGTGCGCCTCGACGAAATCAGGCTTGATCGCAAGCGCCTCGTGGCACAATTTGACCGCCTCTTCACTTCGTCCAAGATCCGTTAGGACCTTTCCAAGGTTGGATCTCGCCTCTGCGTAGTTCGGCCCAGCTTCAATAGCGCTTCGAAAACGGTCAGCCGCTTCATCCAGCCGTCCCACCTCCAGGAGAGCGACACCGAGATTATTGTGCGCCTCCGCAAATGTCGGCTCGATTTCGATTGCGCTGTAGCCGTGCCGTATCGCCTCTTCCAACCGGCCTTGTTTTTGCAGCATTACACTCAAATTGCAGTGCGGGTCGGCGAAATCGGACCGGTGGCGAATGGCGTTTTTATAGCTGGTCTCCGCTCCGTCGAATTGTCCAAGCACTTGCTGTGCGTTGCCCTGATTGCTGTACGCCTCCGCGAAATCGGTCTGAAGGGCGATTGCCTTGCCGTAACAGGCAACCGCTTCGTCAAAACGGCCAAGTTCCTGCAGTGTGTTTCCAAGATTGAAGTGCGCCAAGGTATAGCTGGGTTCATTGGCGACGGCCTTGGCCATGAGGGTCGCGGCGACATCGTGCTGGCCCTGCTGGTGGGATATCAAACCCAACAGATGCAGCGCCACGGGTTGGGCGGGATCCAACTGTAGTACTTGTCGATAATGTGCTTCGGCCGCAGCAAAATTACCCGAATTATGATGCTGCGTGGCGGTCTCTAAAGTGCTTGAAATAAACGCGCGCTGAGAATCCAACAGCTTTTGTTCGATGTTAGAGGTGTCACGAGAAGCCATAAAATTTCTTTTCATACGGGGACGAACGACATATTGCGTTCGCTTCGTAAATCGCTGACGGCTTTTACAAAAGTTGATTGGCTCTGGACTATTCTACCAATACTTTCGGCCATTGCGAAATTTAAGGTTCCTTACCGACTATGCACCGATTCTTCATACTATTTTCCATTGCCGTTGGCTTTACCTGGTCAGCTACAGCCGCAGAAATTCCCGCCTGGCGGACGGCCTTGTCCACGGCGCATCCACTTGTCGGCAAGATCTGGCGTACGGATGCAGCCGAATTCGTGGCGCCAGCGATTTTAATCAAGCAATTGACCGTTGCCGACTATGTTTTCCTCGGTGAGAAGCACGACAACCCCGACCATCACCGGCTGCAAGCCTGGATCCTCGAATCGCTCGTTGCCGCGGGCAAGCGTCCAGCGGTGGTTTGGGAGATGATCGACGAAGAGAAACAAGCCGCGATCGACTCTTATATGGCGAGCGCGACCCGCGATGCCGACGGTTTCGGCAAGGCGGTCGACTGGGACCGTTCCGGCTGGCCTGCCTGGCAGGAATACAGACCGATTGCGGAGATCGCATTGGCGAGCGGGTTGCCGATGGTCGCGGGAAACCTGCCCCGCAAAACAGTGCGGGAGATCGGACGCGGCGGTCTCGCTGCCTTATCAGCGGCACGCCGCGCACGTCTCGGGTTGGATCAATCCCTCTCGGTTGCCGCATCGGACGCCATGTTGAACGTCGTCACCAAGGCGCATTGCGATCTCATGCCGCGCACGGCGCTGGGTCCCATGGTCGATGTCCAGCGCGCCCGTGACGCCGTCCTGGCGGACAACCTCGTCCGGGCAAAGATACGTGCAGGGTCAGCCGTCCTGATCGCCGGTGGTGGCCACGCGCGGCATGACTTCGGAGCACCGAATACGGTTGCGGTCTTGGCGCCAAACGCACGGATTGTCACGGTGACATTGATTGAGGTAGAGGACGGCGAAACCGACCCTACCCGTTATGCATCAAGATTCTCCGCTGCGACACTCCCTTTCGATTTCGTCTGGTTCACGCCGCGCGCCAATGACCGCGACTATTGCGCGGAGTTGCGTGAACGGTTCAAGGGACACAAGAAAACGAAGTAAACGCTTTCGGCGTTCCCGTGCAGCGCGCCCTCCCCTATCCTAGCATTACTTCTTTCCGTTTTATCGCCTTCAGGTATGCCATGACCGACTCTCCCCTTATCGAACGCATCGAGTTCACGGTCTTCGAGATCACCGTCGAGAACATGACCACCGACCCGGCGGGATTCGGCATTGCCTATGCGCCAGGGCGAGCCGATCCGCAAATCCGCTTCGGATTGCGGATCTATGCCGACAACGGTGTGGTCGGGGAATATGTGCCGGGACGCGGACGGGCACGGGTCATCAAGTCGGCCTGCGAAGCGCTGGCGCATTCGCTGATCGGTAAGCCAGCGCTACAGCGAGAACGGCACTACCGCGCACTACGCGGCATGACCAAGCATATCGGTGAGGTTGGAATCGGTGCGCTCGACATCGCGCTGTGGGATCTCGCGGGCAAACATTACAACGCACCGGTGGCGGAACTGCTCGGCGGGTATCGGGAACGGCTGCCGGCCTATGCCAGCACGATCCATGGTGACCGTTTGCCGAAGGGGCTGTCGAGTCCAGAAGCCTATGCGGATTTCGCGGAGCAGTGCTACGAACTCGGTTACCGCGCCTACAAGATGCATGGCTGGCATGGCGACGTCGAAGAGGAGTCGGCGATGATCCGCGCCGTCGCCAAACGAGTCGGGGACCGCATGGCGGTCATGTATGACAGCTCCGGGCATCTTAAGACGCTCGCGGACGCGATCCAGCTCGGCCGGGTCTGCGACGAGTGCAGTCTCTATTGGTATGAAGATCCCTACGCCGATGGGGGCATCTCAATCCATGGACACCAGATGCTCAAGAAAAACATCCAAACCCCAATATTAGTGACTGAATTCGTTCGTAACTTAGAAACCACGACAGACATGTTGGTTGCCGGCGCCACCGACTTTGCCCGTGCCGACCCGGACTATGACGGCGGCCTGACTGGGTGCCATAAAGTCGCCGTCGCCGCAGAGGGTCTCGGCATGGATGTGGAGGTTCATTCTTGCGGCCCGGCGATGCGGCACCTGATTGCGGCCTGCCGCAACGCGAACTATTACGAGGTCAATCTGGTGCATCCGGACTGCCCCAACGCCTGGTCCCTGCCCTTCTATACCGGCGATTATTCCGACCAGCTTGATTGCGTCGACGACGATGGCTGCGTCGGCGTGCCGGACGGCCCCGGCTTTGGCGTCGGCTACGATTGGGACGCGATTCAGCGCGCCACCCTGGAAACAACGATTATCGAATAAGGACACATAGTATGGCTGACACCCTCGGTATGGACCCGGCGCGCATCGAACGCTTGCGCAGCCCCGAACGTCTCGAATATTTCCATCCCGACCGCATCTGGGAAGTCCTCAAGCCTGCGCCGGGCTGCACGCTGGTCGATATCGGCGCCGGGGTCGGGTTCCTTACTCTGCCCTTCGCTGAACGCTTCCCACAAGCGAAGGCCTATGGCTGCGACATTCTGGAAGGCATGGTCGGCTTGCTACGCCAGGACGCCGCCGAACGCGGCCATGGCAACCTAGAAGCGCTGCTCATGGCGCCGAACAGCATCGATTTGCCGGACAACAGCGCCGATTTCATCACCATGGGCCAACTCCATCACGAGTTGGACGCGCCGGAACCGCTGATGGCGGAATGCAAGCGCCTGCTGAAGCCCGGCGGCACCATCGCCATTATCGACTGGGCCGACGCCGACAACGGCAAAAGCCCGCCCGTCGGCCGCCGCGTTCCCGTCGCCGTCATGCGCGCGCAACTCAAAGGCGTCGGCTTCACGGGCGTCGATACTCACGATGTGTACGAGTTCCACACCTTCATGACTGCGACGGCATAGGGGATCAAACCACCAGCCGGGACACCTCGATCGTTTCGGTCCGGCCTTTGACCTCGAAATCGCCGACACTCTGTAACGAAAACGCATCGTCGAGCGGATCTGCCGTCGCCTTGCTGAGGAGAACGATCACCTCTGCATTAGGGTCGACTTCCTTGCCGAGCGCTTCGAGCCGCTGGCACGTATTCACGGTATCGCCGACGATCGTGTAATTAATCCGCCCCGGCGAACCGATATTGCCGACCACCACATCGCCGGTATGGATACCGATGCGCAAGCGCACAGCGGGCTTGCCCACGGCGCGACGGGCTTCATTTTCGGCTGCGACTGTCTTGGCGATAGCCATCGCCGCGCGGCAGGCGCGCTGCTCCGTATTTTCGAGATGCTCAGGCGCGCCCCAAAACGCCATCAGCGAGTCGCCGATGAACTTGTCGATGGTGCCGTCTTCCGCTTCGACACAGGCGCCAAGCTGTGTGAAGTGGTCGTTCAGATACGATGCGACCTCGGGCGCGGACAAGCCTTCCAAGGTGGCCGTGTAGCCAACGATGTCGGTGAACATGACCGTCATCCGCCGGTGCTCGGACGCGACAGAGCCCTCCGCTCGCATCAGCCGGGCGACCAGCGCGCGCGGGACGTATGTCTCAAACGACCGCAGTCCGGCGAGCATCGTATTGAACGCCGCCGCCTCGTCGTCGAGTTCCTTGATGCGGCTCGGCGGCAGGATCTCGATATCCCTGAGGTCGAAATCGCCAACCTTCAGCGCATTCACGGATACGGCCCGGATCGGCTTTGCAAGCCAGCGCCCGACCGCGACAGCCGCCAGCATCGCCAAAATAGCGACGGCGAGCCCGCCAAGCGCCGCCTGTATCAGGCGCCGCACCTCGGCGGTGAGATCAGATGCCGGCGCCCACATGCCGACTGCCCAAGGCACCTCGCCATAGACGTTCAGCCATTTGTAGATCGCGATATACCGCGCATCGCCGAGCGCAAACCCCACGACATTGACGTCCCCCGCCGCCGCCTTTTCGAAGCCAGGAACGGGCTTTCCGCTCCAAATTGAACTGAGCACGAGATCGCCGATATCATTGAGCCTTACAGCCGGGTTCACTTCGGACTGCAATGAGCTGTCACTAATCAGATTCGGGTGTGCCAGCACGTTGTTGGGGCCATAGAGGACAAAGGCTGTCGCCAGGAAGCTCTCCGATCCATCGTCTAGCGAGGCACTCAGAAAAGCGCTGGATTCGTCGGTCAAGCTCGACAGCGCCGTCGTGGAAACTGCTGTCGCAAGATAACCGATAACAGTGCCATCGCGACGCAACGCCCGCTGCAGCGTCACGAATGTCGTGCCGTCCAAATAGATCAAGTCGCCCCAAACCGCCCCATTCGATCCATGCAGTCGGTCGCGGGCCCTTTTGTTCCTGGGATTCTTGCTCAGATCGTCTTCGATAATCTCAATCCGGCCACCGGAGCCCCGTCGAACGCCGTACAATTGCAGTGACCGATCGATGATCACCATGCGATCGGCTTGCGGCAGCGGCGCGAGCGCGCCGGTTAGAAGAGTCGTCAGACGCACCCTGTCAGAAATATCGTAAGCGCCGCTCTCGATACTTGTGGCGATATACTCGATCTGCTCGCGGACGGGGTCGAGATGGCTGGCAACATTCGTCTCGACGCTCTTCAGAATGAATCGGGCTTTCTCATTCAACAGATCGAACGTGTTCTGCCGCGAAACCCAAATCTGAATCGCAAGCACCGACAGAACCGCCAGCACGACGAGCAAACCGATGCTGACAGCCAGCATGACCGAGATTCGCAGCCTAACGCGCTTCGCGCTATCTCCAGCCTTTTCCACGTTCGCCAAATAACGGTCCCTGTTCGTCTGCGCCAACGCCTCGACGATGATGTTGGCCGAGTCGGGCCGCTCGAACAAGCATCGCTATCCGAGCCACAACACGTGCCTAAAAGATCAAAGGTTTCAAAATCGAGACAAGTTTACCGGCTTTGTTCGCGTCCACGATCTTGCCAAAATGACTCTCGATTTGCGGTCCGTAGATCTGCCACATCCGTTTGCGCAAACGGCGGCCTTTCGCCGTGATGCGCAACACCTTCCCCCGGCCGTCGCCTTCGTATGCGAATGCTTCGATGAGTCCTTCGTCGACAATGCGCCGGAGCATGCGGGACAGGTTCGATTGCTCGAAAAGCAGGCCATTCTCCAGTTCGAATGGCCGCATTCCGTCGCGCGACCGCTCCAGTTCCCAAAGCACGTCGTACCAGCGCAAAGACGGCAGACCGGCCTCCTTGAGCGCCTTTTCCATCTCCCGGTGAACGGACCGGTACGCCAGGTTCAACGCCACCCAAACGGCCGTTGTCTCCGACTCAATTTCTTTCATAGCGAGCGTATTCGGAGATTTGCTCATGACTCCAGCTTTCCCGGTTGTGTCAGCCGAGCGTTTCATATAGATGTATTTTCATGTAATTAATATAGACCATTCGTTTATCGAACGAAGATGCAGGAGTTTGAATTGAGGCCGTGGGGGCTATCTGGAAAATTGTGGTGTTAAACAATGCAGTATCTCCAGATCATGTTCGAACTATAAACTTTGGAAGAGGCGAATATGACAGCGATTACAACAGGGTTCAGGACAGCGGCTCTTGGCGTTTTTCTCTGCGGCATCGGTCTATCGGCAGCGGCTGAAACCTTCAAATTCGACAAGGGACATACGGAGGTGCGTTTCCTCTGGAACCATGTCGGCCTGTCGACCCAATCCGGCGAGTTTCGAGCCGTAGACGGTTCGGTAACCTTCGATAGCAAAAAGCTGGGCGAGAGCAAAGTCGACGTGACGATCAAAAGCGCGAGCATCGATACGGGGGTCGAGCGGCTCGACAAGCACCTGAAAAGCGGTGACTTTTTTAATGTCGAAAAACATCCCGAAATCACATTCAAGAGCACGTCCGTGCGGCAGACGGGCGTCGACCGCGGGCAGGTCATCGGGAACCTGACGATGAATGGGGTCACCAAACCGGTCACCTTGGACGTGTCTCTGCTGTTCCAGGGCAATCATCCCTTAGCGCCCTTCATCAAGGCCTACGCCGGCGCGCCCTATGTCGCGTTTTCCGGACGAACGGAAGTGCTGCGTTCCGATTTCAACCTCGGCAAATTTGCGCCACTGACATCGGATGCGATCGAAATCGTCATCCAAACGGAAATGCGCAAGGCGGCCGAATAACGGACGCGGCGCGCTTCGCGGCATGGCGCTCCTGAACGACGACAAGCGTTACGGCACCATTGCCAAAGCATGGCACTGGGGCGCCGTGGCGCTTCTCATCGTCCTGTTCGGGCTCGGCTGGACAATGACCGAGCTACCCCTGGGCGTGGAAAAGTTCGAGCGGTACAATCTCCACAAATCGGTCGGTGTAACGCTGTTGTTGCTGATGCTCTTTCGCCTGGTTTGGCGCATCGTGTCACCGCCGCCGCCACTACCGGACAGCTTGTCAGACGGTATGCGGCGCATGGCGGCGCTCGGTCATTGGTCGCTCTATCTCGCGCTGTTTGCACAAATCGGTGTCGGCCTCGTGCACTCCTGGTCCGCCAATTTCCCGGTCGTCGTGTTCGGCAAGCTTGCACTGCCGAGTCTGACCGCGCCGAATGAGGGCCTCAAAGAAATCTTGGCCGTAATCCACTATTGGGGTGGCATGGCCCTGCTCGTGCTGATCGCAGGTCATATCGGCGCCGCGCTGTACCATCACTTCTTACGCCGGGATACCGTGCTCAAACGCATGATCCCCTGGGCAAAAATCTAATTGTATTCGAAAGGAACAAGGGTGCGCGCACGTATACTGCTTGCCATCTTAGTCCTGATCCTGACGCCCCTTGCGCCATCGTGGGCCGCACCGAACTGGATTCTGGAAAATACGAGCCGGCTCGGTTTCATCGCGACCCAGGGCGGCGCGCCGGTAGAAGGCCTGTTCACGAGCTTCAAAGCGACGATCACATTCGACGCCAACGACCTGGCAGGCAGCATAGTCGCGGTGGAAATCGACATCGCCAGCGTGGACAGCAAAAGCAAAGACCGCGACGACGCGATCCGCGGTCCGGGCCTGTTCGACGCTGCGCAATGGCCTACCGCGACGTTCAAGGCGGCGAAATTCCGCCAAACAACCAAGGATTGGTTTGAGGCCGAAGGTACCCTGACCATGCGCGGCGTAACGATGCCAGCCGTGCTGCCGTTCACCCTGAAAGTTGCTCCGCATCCAAGCGATAAGACGCAACTTCAGGCTCGCGCCGAAGGCAGACTGACAGTGCAGAGGTTGGACTACGGGATCGGTCAGGGTCCTTGGAAGGACACCTCAATCGTCGGCAATGACGTGATCATCTTTCTGGATCTTGTCGCCAAGCAATAAGCGGTGCGTTGACCGTGCGACGGGTCACATGCCCCTCAGGTGTCGCCGTCCTCTGTCACAAATTCGCCCTCGCACCCTGTGTAGAGCGCATGTTCTGGCGAGGTTGGGTAGCGGCGGCAGACCTGCGGCCGCACCTCATAGATCCGGCAGTCATACTCCGCGCGGCCGCGGCGTTTGCGGACGAACGGGCAGCGCGTGGTTTCGCGACCGGTCACAATGGTGCTCGAAAGGCTGCCCTGCCGCGCGCCGGGCTCGCCCTCCCAGGTGACAAATTTCAGCACCTGCGGCGCCTGCGCTTCCAAGCGCGCGATATCTTCCTCGACCAACGGCAGCCACCCCGCCCCTTCCAGGCAGCATTTGCCGCACGCCGTGCAGCGGAATTCCGCAACGTCGTCTGTCACCGGATCAGCCATGATTTCCCGCAATACTCACGCACGATGGCTGCAAAGCATAGGGCACCTTCCCTGCCAGAGTCTTAACCCCACCACAGCCGCACATCTTACTTCACCGTACGCGGCGTCCATTTCTTCCACTCGCGGCCGTCCTCGGATCGAATGACCGTCTTTGGCTTTTCCTGACTCTGGGCGATGAAAAACTTGGCAATATCCTCGAACGGGATTTCGGTATCTTCGCCCATATTGAAAGCCAACACGTAGATGCGCTGACTGCGCACCAGCTTGGATAAATGTTCAGTCGAATGGTGACCGAAACGACCCCAGAGGCGCTGAAGGAAATCCACGACTTCCGGCGGCGGCTGGACATCGGACAATTCTGGCCGGCCCAACTCGAAGGCGCGGAATATGTTCGGTTCGGTCGGCCCAAGTGTTTTGGCGACGAATGTCGCAGGCATCAGTTTGCGCCCGTGATAGGTCGCCGCATAATGCCCCTGCGCCAGCCACAGCATGCGCTGCAGCTTCTGCGCTTGCAGATAGCTGTCTTCGAACCGCGCCCGCTCCACGAACCAGAGCGCGACGTCGAAACAGGATTCCGTTGCCGAAGAAGGCATCGCGCTAACAGAGCTCCCCCTTGATTGCCCTTCGAAGCATAATACCTTAGAACGCCACAATTCGTTAACACCCTTGCAACGGCGGTGTTTTGCGCCGCACCTCGAATGGAGTTTTGGAGCCGCGTCATGGAAATGTCAGGCGAATACACGATTTCAGCGCCCCGCCAAGCGGTATGGGAAGCACTGAACGACCCGGAAGTGCTGAAGGCCTGCATTCCCGGATGCGATACGCTGGAAAAAACCTCCGACACGGAAATGACCGCGACGGTCACCGCCAAGGTCGGACCGGTGAAGGCGAAATTCAACGGCGCAGTCACCTTGAGCGACATCGATCCGCCGAACGGCTACCGCATCGCCGGCGAAGGCAAGGGCGGCGCTGCCGGTTTCGCGAAAGGCGGCGCGCAGGTCACGCTGAGCGACGCGGAAGGCGGCGGTACTTTGCTGGAATACACCGTCGACGCGACGGTGGGCGGCAAGCTGGCGCAGATCGGATCGCGGTTGATCGATGCAACGGCAAAGAAGATGTCTGGCGAGTTCTTCGGCGCGTTTGCAGATATGGTCGCGGTGGCGCCGGAAGACATGCCCGAACCGGAAGCCGAGGTTGCAGCGGCGGAACCCGCGCCCGCGGTGACACGCGACCCCTATGGCCGGCGCTGGAAGGGCTACAGCCCGATGACGTGGATTAGTGGCGGGATACTCGTCCTCATGCTGCTCTACGCCGGGTTTAAATATATTACAGGGCCGTAACGCTTAGATTCCTTGACCTGACCGCCGCACGAAAGCAAACTCCAAATGTGGGAAGATAGTACGTCTGTCGAACCCATGAGAACCAGCCAACGAACCTTGATCGGGTAACGGTCCCGGTCAAGACAGGGAGGTAGCGAATGCCTGTCACCGTATCCATGACGGTGAACGGCAAGGCAGTTTCGGGGGAAGTCGAGCCCCGCACCTTGCTCGTTCAATTCATTAGAGAAAATCTGAAACTCACTGGTACGCATGTCGGCTGCGACACCAGCCAATGCGGCGCCTGTGTCGTGCATATCGACGGCACATCGGTAAAAAGCTGCACCGTGCTCGCCATGCAGGCGGAAGGGTCGGAGGTCAACACGATCGAAAGCCTCGCCACGAACGACGAACTGCATCCGATGCAAGCCGCGTTCCGCGAAAACCACGGACTGCAATGTGGCTTCTGCACGCCGGGCATGGTGATGAGCGCCGTCGATCTCGTAAAAGAGAATCCCGACCCAAGCGAACAGGAAATTCGCGAGTGGCTGGAAGGCAATATCTGCCGCTGCACGGGCTATCACAACATCGTAAAATCGATAAAGGCCGGCGCGGAAGCGATGCGCAGCTAAAATCCTGAACAGGGAGAAGATGCGATGACCAGCGAGGGAATTGGCGCCTCGGTGCGCCGCAAGGAAGACTACCGGTTTCTCACTGGCAACGGGCACTATCTCGACGATATCAATCGTCAGGGTCAGGCCCACGCCAGTTTCGTGCGCTCGCCGCATGCCGCTGCGAAGATCAACGGTATCGACATATCTAACGCAACGAACGCGCCAGGCGTGATTGCCGTTTTTACCGGCAAGGACTTGGCCGACGACGGCATAGGCCCGCTGATCTGCGGTTGGGCGATCACCAGCAAAAACGGCGATGCGCATAATGCACCGGCCCACCCAGCCCTTGCTGTCGATACAGTACGCTACGTCGGCGACGCGGTCGCCATCGTCATTGCGGAAACGCTGGAGCAGGCAAAGGACGGCGCCGAACAGGTCGCGGTCGATTACGAAGAACTTCCCGCCGTCGCCTCCCCCGTAGGCGCCATGAGTGCTAGCAGCCCACTGGTGCATGACGACGCGCCGGGCAACCTTTGCTACGACTGGGAAATCGGCGACAAGGCGGAAACCGATGCGGCCTTCGAAAAGGCGGCGCATGTCACGCACATGGATATCGTCAACAACCGGCTGATCCCCAATGCGGTCGAGCCGCGCGCGGCAATCGGCGAATACGATGTCGGCGGCGACAACCTTACCCTCTACACGACAAGTCAGAACCCACACGTCGCACGGCTCGTGCTGTCGGCCTTCAACGGGGTTGCACCCGAGCACAAGCTGCGGGTCATCGCGCCCGACGTAGGCGGTGGTTTCGGCTCCAAGATTTTCATCTATGCGGAAGAGACCGTGTGCCTTTGGGCCGCTCGCAAGGTCCGCCAGCCGGTGAAATGGACGGCGGCACGGTCGGAATCGTTCCAGACAGACGCGCATGGCCGCGATCACGTATCCAAGGCCGAATTGGCGCTCGATGCGGATGGCAAGTTCCTTGGCCTGCGGGTCAATACGGTTGCCAATATGGGCGCGTATCTGTCGACCTTCGCAACCTGCGTACCGAGCTATCTCTACGCGACGCTGCTGGCCGGCCAGTACACGACACCGGCGATTTATTGCGATGTGCAGGCGGTCTTCACCAATACGACGCCCGTCGATGCGTATCGTGGCGCCGGACGGCCCGAAGCGACATTTGTTATCGAACGGCTGGTCGAGCAGGCCGCGAAAGAAACCGGGCGGGATCCGGCGGAGCTGCGCCGCATCAATATGGTGCCGGTGGACGCCTTCCCCTATCAGACGCCGGTCATCCAGCAATATGACTGCGGCAATTACGGCGCAGCCTTGGACGTCGCGTTGGACAAGGCTGACTATGCCGGGTTTGCGCAACGCCGAAGCGATGCGGAAGCGCGCGGCAAGCGCCGCGGCATCGGCTTCTCGTCCTATATCGAGGCTTGCGGCATCGCGCCGTCGGCCGCGGTTGGCGCACTGGGCGGCGGCGTCGGACTTTGGGAATCGGGCCAGATTCGCTTCAACCCGACCGGCAACGTGACAATCTTCACCGGCTCTCACAGTCATGGCCAAGGGCACGAGACCACTTTTGCACAGATCGTCGCAACACGCCTCGGCGTGGCCGTCGAGAATGTAGAAGTCGTCCATGGCGACACCGACAAGGTCATGTTCGGCATGGGCACATACGGCTCTCGCTCGGCAGCCGTCGGGGGCTCCGCCTTGTGCAAGGCAGCCGACAAGATCGTCGAAAAGGGCATGAAAATCGCGGCCCACATTCTCGAAGCGTCGGAGGACGATATCGAGTTCACGGACGGCAACTTTACCGTGGCGGGGACCGACAAGACGATGAGCATCGGCGAAGTGGCCTTTGCGGCCTATGTTCCGCACAACTATCCGGAAGGGGTCGAGCCGGGCCTGAACGAAACTGCGTTCTATGACCCGCTCAATTTCTCCTTCCCCGCGGGCACGCATATCTGCGAAGTCGAAATCGACCCGGACACCGGGTCTGTCGAAATCGTCAACTACACAGCCATCGACGATTTTGGCACGGTCATCAATCCGATGATCGTCGAAGGCCAGGTCCATGGCGGCGTTGCGCAAGGTGTCGGGCAAGCGTTACTTGAAGGCTGCGTCTACGATGATGCCGGGCAACTCCTAACCGGGTCGTTCATGGACTACGCCATGCCGCGCGCCAGCACGGTGCCCAGCATCGACGTTGGCATGACCGAGACCCCGTCTCCGCTGAACCCCTTGGGGGTCAAAGGGTGCGGCGAGGCCGGTGCAATTGCCGCACCGGCGGCGACGATCAATGCGGTGGTCGACGCGCTGTGGGATCTGGGCGTCCGTGACGTCCCCATGCCCGCGACGGCATCGGCCGTATGGCAAACCATTCAAAGCGCCGCACAGGCGGCCGAGTAGAGAGGGAAATACAATGTACGAATTCGACTATCAACGGCCCGCCTCCCTCGCCGACGCGGTCAGCGCCCTGCAATCGGCGGAAGACGGTCAGCTTTTGGCCGGTGGACATACCCTGTTGCCGACCCTGAAGCAGCGGCTTGCACGCCCATCTGATCTGATCGATATCTCCAGCATCGGCGAACTGCGCGGCATCGCGGTCGACGGCGACACGATTACCGTCGGCGCGACGACGACGCACGCGGAGGTCGAAGGCTCCGAAGCGGTTCGCAGTGCCATTCCTGCCCTGGCTGACCTTGCCGGCATGATCGGCGACCCGCAGGTCCGACATCGCGGGACGATCGGCGGTTCGATTGCCAACAACGACCCGGCGGCCGACTATCCGGGCGCGGTACTTGGACTCGGTGCGACGGTCGTCACGAACAAGCGGGAAATCACCGCGGACGACTTTTTCCTCGGCCTATTCGAAACGGCCTTGGCCGAAGACGAAATCATCACTGCGGTCCGTTTCTCCAAGCCGGAGAAGGCCTGCTACATGAAGTTTGCGCAACCGGCGAGCCGGTTCTCGCTGGTCGGCGCCTTCGTCGCCAAAACATCCGGCGGTGTGCGCGTCGCTGTGACCGGCGCCGGCCAGGAAGGCGTCTTCCGCGTCACGGAAATGGAAGCCGCGCTCGACGCCAACTTCTCCGCCGACGCGATCGCGAATATCGCCGTGCCGGACGACAATCTGAACTCAGACATTCATGGCAGCGCCGAATACCGCGCTCACCTGATTGGCGTGATGGCGAAACGGGCGATTGCCGGCTGCGGCTGATTGAACGCTTCTTTATGTTAGTTCTGAAACGGCGAGGCGCTTTGGTGCTTCGCCGTTTTTGTATCGGCGCCACATTTCCGCGTAAGCGCGTTCCAGATCGCGCGTGAATTGTTCCGTGTCGTATAAGGGGGAGGTTAATCGCCTCTCCGCGACGCTATCGCGAACCCGGGCAAGCCGGTCCGGCGACCGCGCCAGCTCACAGGCCAGCGCCTTATAATCCTCTAGCGATTCCGTAACCAGTTCCGGCAATCCAAACGCGGTCAGCAAGCTTGCGGAGACGCGGGACGCGAAATGAGTCCCCCTTAGTGTCAGGACCGGAACGCCCGCCCATAGCATGTCGCTGGTCGTCGTATGCCCGTTGTAGATCCGCGTATCGAGCGTGAGATCGGCCAAGGCCGCGCGCTTCAAATGCTGCGCTTTCGGCGCCATATCGGCAAACACCAGACGCTCGCCCGCGATGCCGGCGGCACCCGCCTCGCGTCGCAAATTCTCGACCGCCAACGCATTGTTCGGCAGCAACCAAAGCACTGCATTGGGAATGTCCCGCAGGATTTCCATCCACGCGCCGAACATGACCGGTTCGAGCTTGTAGGTGTTGTTGAACGAAGCGAACACGAACCTGTCCGCCGGCAGCCCCGCCGCTTCCCGCGACACCGGCTCGTCCGCGATCGGCTGATCTCGGTTGTTGACCTGATAGCAATGCGGCATGACAGCAAAGGCCTCGCTATAGGTATCGGCCGTTTCCGGTGGGGTCACGACATCGTCGGTGACGATATAGTCGAAGAAATCAGCACCGCTCGTTCCCGGATAGCCAAGCCACGCCGCCTGCACGGGCGCGGGCCGCAACGCTGCGACGTCGAGCCGGTTCTGCCGCGTGTAGCCCTTTAGATCGACCAGGATATCGATCCCGTCATCGTGAATGCGGTGCGCGGCGGAAATGGTATCGATGCCGGAAAAGTCGACGAACGCGTCGCAGTCCGCCTCGATGCGCCGACGGTACGCACTACCGTCATCGAGCCCACAGGAGTAGGCATGGATGGCAAACCGCGTCCTGTCATGGGCACCGAACAGGCTCAACATCAGATGAGACGTTGCGTGATCGTGAAAATCGCTCGACAGATAACCAATTCGGATACGTGCCCGGTCGCGCGATGCATGTGCAAACACCACATCCCAAGCCGCAACCCGTTGGCCAAGATCGGCGCTCCAGGACTGCGCTACCGCAAGATTCTGACCTGGGTCCGCGCAATGCGTGATGTTGAGGAAAGGGTCTTCGACCGGCGATACACCGGCGTCAATAGCGGCGGCTGTCATCGTGTCGACCCCCACCGCCAACTCGTCGAAGTTGCGCCAATCGCACACGGTCTGCAACGCAGCGAATAAACCCACTGATGCGGGATTGCCCTCGGGCTGCAAGACCAGGGACTCCCGGTAGGCTGCCATCGCCTCTCCAACCCGCCCGCGCAGTTGCTGGCACGCCGCCAAGTGATTGCGGACCTGCACATCCTCCGGTGCAATAGCAACCGCTCGATCAAATATGATGACCGCCGCATCTGGTCCGCGCTCGTCCTGCAGCAGCATTCCCAATGCCAGCACATCGCTGATGTCCGGGGGCTCGAACGATGTGAGAAGCTCGAATGCGCCGATTGCATCAGCCGCACGGCCGGTTAGTCGATACAGGCGCGCCAAGTGGCGTAGTGATACGGCATCGTTCGGGTTCAACGCCGTTGCCCGCTCCAACACTGCGAGAGCATCTGCCGCTTCACCATGCCCGACGAGGAACGCGCCAAGCGTGGCGTGCAAAGCCGGATTGTCGGGATCGAAATCCGCTGCGCTGCGGAGCAATGCGATAGCGCCGGCCGCATCGCCCTGCTGCATCGCAATCAGGCCGCGCAAGAACAGGGCTTGCGCATCGTTCGGCGCGCCATCGAGAATTTCCAGACAAATGGCATCCGCGTCGGCAAGACGCCCGGCCTCGACAAGTTGGACCGCGCTTTGAAACCGCGTTGCCGCGTCGGCCATGACTGCCCTATCGCCAATCGTTCGTGAACCGAACCAAACGGCTCGCCGCCGGAACGGGGATTCCGTATTGTCAGGGTAATGGACGACCAAGCTGCCACGCAACCGCGCACCTTGCTCAAACGCCGATGGGTTCGAGCGGGTCTCGTGGTCCTTGTTGCGCTTGCAATGGTCACCGCACTGGCGTGGACTCAACGGCTCTGGATTGCCGAGCGAGCTGCGATTGCGTTGCTAACCCGCGCGGGCATCGGCCCGGTCGCGCTGAGGATCGAGCGGCTGGATTTCAATAGCGTTCGTGTTTCCAATCTCGCCATTGGTGGAGAGGGCGGCCAGAAAATCGCCGAACTCAACGCCACCTATTCGCTCGCGGATCTGCGCAACGGAGTCGTCGAGGAGGTCAAGGCGAGCGGCCTCAGGCTCCACGGTAAATGGGGACCGGAAGGCCTTTCGCTACAAGGACTCCCAACACATGCCGATTCTGGTGAAAAGGGCGACTCATTCGGCTTACCGATTCGCGTCATGGACCTTGAAGATATCCACGCCAACATTGAAACGCCGTTCGGTACGGCGTCGCTGGTCGCTGCGGGACGTATCAACACGCCGGATGGGAATGCGAGCGATGTGGATGCCTCGTTTCAACTTCAGACCCAGCTTGCCGATGGCTCAGGTACGTTACGCGGCCGTGTGACCGCGACGCGCTTTGCATCGGGCGAAGCGTTCGGCCAGGTGCTCTTGAAGGAGGGCGAAGCAAAAGGTGAAGCCTTTAGTGCAACGACCATCGGAGGTCAGGCACAGTTCATTATTCTTCCCGACCGAGCGCCAGAGCTGGATGCGCGTTTGGACATTGCCGAGCTGACAATTGCCGGCGAACCGTTGCACGACAGCCACATCGCCGTCGGTCTGCGCCGGAGTGACGCCGGACAAATAATTGAGGTGGTATTCACGAATCCCGATGGGCGCGTCAATGCGTTGGGAACTGTGGCCGAAGACGACAAGGGTGCAACGTCTGCGGCGGTTACAATTACCGCCGATATCACGCGCGGCACCATCCGCGCCAAGATGGAAGGCAACGGAACCGCCTCTATCGCTGCTGACGGCCGGATCACCGGCGCCCTCCGCATCGACGAGGGCGACCTAGCGCTGGCAGGAAGCGCCGTCTCAGGGCTTCAAGCAAACGGAACATTCGCCAGAGCCCGCGACGGCACTGTCGAAGGCGAAGCAAGCGCCACGCTGCAAAGCTTCGGCGGCTACGGGCTTATCGGGCAACCGACATCGATGTCAGTCCGCGTATCGAAAGACATTGTCGATGCGCGTGGTGATATTGCGTGGAAAGGCGGAACGCTTGCGTTCCGCGCGCAGGGGCCGCCTGCAGGCCCGGTTGGCCTCGCGGTTAACGGAAAGCTCAACGACGTGCCGTCATCGACACTCATCCCGGAGGGCTATAGGGCGCGTGGCAGCGCCGCATTCGCGCTCAAAGGTGCCGTTCCCGATCCAGTCAATTTGTTAGCAAGCATCGAAGACGACCCTGTCGCGATCCTGAAAACATTGGAGATTCAAGGCTGGATCGAAAGCGATCTTGATACAGTTACCCTCCCAAGTTTCCTGAGCGGCGGCACGTTGTCCGGACGGATCGACCTTACCTCAAATCCCGACGGATTGCAGATCACGACCAATAATCTGCATGCCAGCACGATGTCGATTGCACCCGAGATCATCCCTCCCCCGCTCCGCGCCTACCTCGCTGGCAGCAGCACCAACGTCTCGATAAAGGGTGATGCTAATGCGACATTCGATTGGCACGGCTCTCTAAAAAATCTCGAGTCGACAAAGATAACGGCCAACCTTGCTGGCGATCAGATTTCAGGTCAGTTGGATCTATCGCAGTTGTTCCTGAAGGAGCACCAGCTCCATAGCGCATACCGGCTTGCTGGCGCATTCAACGGTTCTGTCAACGAAGCGATCGCCCCCGTGAAAGCAACAGCCAAATTGTCCGGTCAGGCAGGTTTCGATGGCACTATCGTCTCCCTTTCAGTCGCCCCAAAGAGCGCGATATCGGTAACTTCGCTTGTTGTCCCGGACAAAGTCGAAACGCAGACGCCGGTTTCATTGAACGTCGCTTCACCCACTGTGATCAAACTCGACACAGCCAAAGGCCTGTCTTCTCTGGCCTATGCGGCAACGCTTGTCATCCCGGAGAACCGGTTACGCATCAAAACTGAAGAGGACTGGCTCGAAGCGACATTATCGCCAACGAAGATCGAAGTGCGTGGTTCCGGCACGAACCCGCGCGTTCACGCGAAAAGCGATCTGATCGAGGTCGCCGCATACAAACTGCAGGCCTCCGGCCTTGATCTCAAGTTGGACCTCGCAGACAAGAGCGCCCTCGCCTTTTCGGTCGATGGACTGCGGCACACGGACGCGAAACCGTTTGTCGTCCCTCTGCGCCTAACGGCCTCCGCAGCGCACAGCGAAAACCGGATTACGTTCGAGGGAAGGTTATTCGATCCGCCCGAACAGCTCTCGATCCAACTGCGCGGTCATCACGATCAAACGAATAATAAGGGGACCGCCTCCGTCGACATGCGCAAAGTGACATTCCTGCCAACGGTCCTGCAGCCGGTTCAGCTGTTCCCGTTCCTCGGCCGCACGTTGAAGGAAGTCGATGGCGAGGTCGACGCTCTGGCGGATTTTGCGTGGGGTGACGGGCAGTTCGATTCGTCGTTGGAACTGTTGGTTACCGCCGCTTCGTTGAAAGCAGACGAGTTCACACTCGAGAACGCCGCAACGGTCGTTCAATTCGACAATCTGTTCCCCCCATCGACACCACCCAATCAGGAAATCAGTATCGGTGCCCTGGATATCGGAATCCCGCTACTGAATGGCCGGGCGGAGTTTCAGCTAAAAAGGGATGGCCGTATCGAAGGCGCATTGCGGGAGCTGGACTTCTTCGGTGGCCGCATCGAAACCGAAGCCTTCACCATTCCAAAATCGTTCGATGGATTCACAGTCCCGCTACTTGTGAACGGCGCGGAACTCGAAGATCTGCTGCAACTGGTGCAGCCCCAGGACCTTGACACTACGGGAACACTAAACGGCCGGATTCCCATCGTTGTCGAGAACGGGCAGGTTATTATCCGTGGCGGCGTGCTCGAAAGCGCCGATGGAGGCGGACATATCCGTTATCGGCCGGATAAGGAGATCCGCTCAGGCCTGGGCAGCGCCAACGAAGGCATGGATTTGCTGCTCCAGATCGTCGACGACTTCACCTATGAGTCCGCCCGTGTCACGCTCGATGAAGATGCCTTCGGCGACGTTGCCTTTCGTTTCCAGATAAAAGGGAATAATCCTTCCGTTTACAAAGGGATACCGGTTCATCTTAATGTCGCAGTAGATGGCCCGTTGCGCAAAATTGTAAGCCAAGGGCTAAAAACCTATGCTCTGCCCGAGCGGCTGCTATCACGGATTCAGGAATTCAAGGACGCGCCTCAATGAGCCGGAAATTCTGGCATTTGAAGGTCGAAATCGTCATATTCCCCTCATGACTTTCGCTTCTAACCCAGGAATGGCGCACGGCCTCATCGCGATGGCCGCAATGGCCTTGATCGCAGGATGTACGCCGGAGGTGCAGATCCGCGCCCCGGAGAAGCCCATCGTGATTAATCTGAACGTCAAGATCGAACAGGAGATCCGCGTCAAGGTCGAGAAGGACATCGACGATTTGCTGCTCAAGAACAAGGATTTGTTTTAGTCATGCTGGCCGGAACCATCAGAACCTCCCTCTTCTCGCTGCTTGCTGTCCTGGCACTGCTGTTGTCCTCCCCCGTGCAGGCGGATGCGCTGGATGACGCCCTGCAAAAAGGCCTCGTCGGCGAGACGCCCCGCGGCTACGTCGCCCCGGTAAAGTCGCCTAGTGCCGCCGTCACAAAACTTGTGAACGACATCAACGCGCGTCGTCGCGCGGCCTACCAGAACATTGCAAAGAAAAACGGGCTCACGCTGCAAAAGGTCGAAGCCGTCGCGGGCGCACGGGTTATTCAGCGCGCACCGGCAGGCACCTACTACAAGAACAGTAGTGGCGCGTGGCAGCGAAAATAGCATTCGCACCGATCAGATAACGTAAAGGCCAACGGATATGGACATACCGAAGTCCGTGGAAGACACCCATGCGCTGCTTGCTGACGGACAGTACGTCGCCGACAGAAGTCTGGCGACCGCGCTCTACTTGTCGCTGAGCCTTAACCGGCCGCTTTTCCTCGAAGGCGAGGCGGGGGTTGGTAAAACCGAAATCGCAAAAGTCCTGGCGCAGACCCTGGGCCGGAAGTTGCTGCGTTTGCAATGCTATGAAGGGCTCGACGCCGCTTCGGCCGTCTATGAATGGAACTACGCGCTGCAGATGGTCGAAATCCGCATGGCCGAAGCCGTCGGCGACCGGGACCGCACGGCGCTGGAAGGCGATATCTTTTCCAAGCGCTTCCTGATAGAGCGGCCGCTGCTCCAGGCATTGGAGCCCGCGCCTGGCGGTCCGCCGATCCTGCTGATCGACGAACTAGACCGCACAGACGAGCCGTTCGAAGCGTATCTCCTCGAAATACTCTCCGATTTCCAAATCACGATCCCGGAAATTGGCACGATCACCGCCGATGAGCCGCCGCTGGTCATCATCACGTCAAACCGTACGCGCGAAATTCACGACGCACTCAAGCGCCGCTGCTTCTACTACTGGGTCGATTACCCGGATGCGGAGCGAGAGCTCGAAATCCTTGCCGTCAAGGCGCCGAACGCCCCAGCCGATCTGTCACGGCAGATCGTCGGTTTCGTGCAGAAACTCCGGGAACTTGACCTTTTTAAGCTGCCCGGCGTGGCGGAAACAATCGACTGGGCAGAAGCCCTGACACAGCTCGATAAGCTCGCGCTCGACCCGGACTGCATCAACGATACGTTGGGCACGCTGCTGAAGTATCAGGACGATATCGCCAAGATTCGTGGCAGCGAGGCGAGTCGGATCCTGAGCGAAGTCAATTCGGACCTAGCCGGGGCGGCCGAGTGACCGATACCACGACTTCGGTAGAGAGTGGACTGATCGCCGCCAACATCATGCATTTCGGCCGTGCGCTGCGGGCGGCGGGCCTGCCCGTCGGCCCCGGCCGCGTGCTGGATGCGATCCGCGCGGTGCAAACGGTCGGCCTCGAAAACCGTAGCGACTTCTACTGGACGCTGCATGCAGTTTTCGTCAACCGGCGCGACCAGCGCGAATTGTTCGATCAGGCTTTCCACGTCTTCTGGCGCAACCCGAAGATCCTCGAACGCATGATGTCGCTGGTTCTGCCTTCGTTCGGTGACGACACCGAAGCGCCGCAGGAATCGCTGTCGCCACGCGTCGCGGCCGCATTGGCAGGCGACGATGCATCACAGAGCAAGGACGAAGAGCGGGAAACGGAAATCACGCTCGACGCGGCGATGACCTGGAGCCGGGCCGAAACGCTCAGCGACAAGGATTTCGAAAAGATGACGGCAGCGGAAGTCGACGCCGCGCATCGCGCCATTCACAATATGCGCTTGCCGATCCTGGATATCCCGACCCGCCGTTTCCGACCCGACCCGACCGGTGGCAATGTCGATATGCGCGCCACCATGCGCGCCGCGCTACGCCATGGCGGCGATATCATTCCGCTGCGCACTCGAAGCCGGCGGCGGCGCCGGCCTCCACTGGTGATCCTCTGCGATATCTCCGGCTCGATGGACCGCTACGCCCGAATGCTGATCCACTTTATGCACGCCGTCACCAACGATCGCGACCGCGTGCATACGTTGCTATTCGGCACACATCTGACCAATGTGACGCGATATTTGCGGCACAAGGATATCGATATTGCCTTGGAAAAGGTCGCGGATGCGGTGACCGACTGGTCCGGCGGCACCCGAATCGGTACTTGCCTGCACGACTTCAATAAATACTGGTCACGGCGCGTACTCGGTCAGGGCGCCGTCGTCCTGTTCATCTCCGATGGGCTCGACCGGGATGCCGGCGAGGGCGTTGCGCGCGAAATGCGGCGCCTGCAGAATTCCTGCCGCCGGCTCATCTGGCTCAACCCGCTCTTGCGTTACGACCAGTTCGAGCCCAAATCATTAGGGGTAAAGGCGCTTTTGCCCTTTGTGGATGATTTTCGTCCGGTCCATAATCTTAATAGCTTGACGGAACTGGCCGACGCGCTGAACCGGACCGGACCTAGAAACAGCGCAGAAATGGCCAATTGGCGCGGGAGGGCTGCATGACGGATACGCAAATGCTCGATCATGACGATGTACTGGAACGCGCGGCAGCGTGGAAGGAAGGCGGCGACGCAGTCGCGCTGGCGACGGTCGTCTCGACCTGGGGCTCGTCCCCACGGCAGGTCGGCAGCCGCCTCGCGATCAAAGGCGACGGCGCGTTTATCGGCTCCGTGTCTGGTGGCTGCATCGAAGGTGCCGTCGTCGAAGAAGCGCTGAGCGCGATAGAAGACGGGAATACCCGTGTTCTCGAGTTCGGCGTCACGGACGAAATGGCCTGGGAGGTCGGACTCGCTTGCGGCGGCGAAATATCGATCTTCGTCGAACGGCTCGACTGACCTGATTCTTTGTACGAGAAATAATATGAAGCTCACAAACCTTACGGCTCTTAACGAAGCGCGCGCCGCCGGAAAATCCGTTCTCCTGTTTTCCGATGTAGAACGCGGCGCGGAAACCCTGACCATTGATGGCGAAGGGTCGGGCGATATAGAAATCACAACGGCCCTCAAGGAAGCGGGGGAGAAGGCGCACAACGAAGACCGCGGACGGCTCGTCGAAATCGACAACAAGCGAATTTTCATTCAGGTCTTCAATCCCGCGCGGCGGATCGTCATCGTCGGCGCCGTTCACATCGCACAGCCCCTGGTGCCGATGGCGCGGCTGGCCGGATACGCCGTGACGATCGTCGACCCGCGCGGCGCCTGGGCCACGCCAGAGCGCTTTCCCGATATCGAGATCGACCGTCGCTGGCCGGACGAAGCGTTGGAAGCGCTGGAGCCGGACAGCCGTACCGCCATCGTAACCTTGACCCACGACCCCAAGCTGGACGATCCGGCCTTGACCGTGGCGCTGCGGTCGGACGCGTTCTATATCGGCGCGCTCGGCGGCAAGAAGACCGCCGGAAAACGGGTCGCACGGCTGACCGAAGCCGGCTTCGGCCCTGCCGATTTTGCGCGCATTCGCGGACCCGTGGGCCTCGACATCGGGGCGATATCACCGGCTGAGATCGCCGTTTCTATTGTCGGACAGATTACCGAAACGCTGCACAGGCCGGAGAGAGCCGCAGCATGAAGTTCGGCGAGACGCCGCTAGAAGACGCAATCGGTGCGATCCTTGCGCACAGCGTCCGCACCGGCAAAACGTCGCTGAAGAAAGGCCGCATCCTGCTTGACACCGACATCGCGCTATTACGCAGCGCGGGTGTCGAAACGGTGGTTGCAGCGCGACTCGAACCCGACGATGTCGATGAAGACACCGCAGCGGCGCGGATTGCGACTGCGGCCGCAGGCGGCAATCTGGAGATTTCCGCCGCCTTCACCGGCCGCGTAAACCTCTATGCGAAAACCGCCGGCATTGTCGATTACGACTTGGGTCGCCTGAATGCGATCAATCTCGTCGATGAATCGGCAACTGTTGCCCTTCTCCCGCCCTACCAGCAGGTCGCACCGCGCCAGATGGTCGCGACGGTTAAAATCATTCCCTTCGCAGCTCCCGAAGCGGTCGTCGCCGCGTGCGAAAAGTTGGCAAGCGGCGGTTTGGTCCGCGTCGCGCCCTATCGCCCTCGATCCGTTGGTCTGGTCCAGTCCAGCCTGCCTGGAACGAAAGAGTCGGTGCTCGATAAAACGACCAGGGTGTTGAGCGACAGGGTTACAGCGTTGGGCGGCACCGTTCAGGCGGAGCGGCGCTGCGTGCACAGATCGGATGCGATCCGCGCCGAGATCGAGACACTGCTCAACGACGGCTGCGAGATGGTGCTTATCGCCGGCGCATCCGCCATTACCGACCGCCGCGACGTCATTCCCGCCGCCATCGTCGAAGCCGGTGGTGCAATCGACCATTTTGGGATGCCTGTCGACCCCGGGAATCTGCTGCTGCTCGGCCATGTAGGCGATGTGCCGACCTTGGGCTTACCAGGATGCGCGCGGTCGCCGAAATTAAATGGCGCAGATTGGGTGCTACAACGTTTGTTCGCCGACATACCGATCACGGGACACGATGTGATGGCAATGGGCGCTGGCGGCCTGCTCAAAGAAATTCCTGCTCGCCCCCTGCCCCGCGCCGAAGCGACCAAGGCATCTGTGCCAAGCGCACCGAAAATTGCCGCCATCATCCTTGCCGCCGGGCAGTCGCGGCGCATGGGAACCGCCAATAAACTGCTGATCGATTTGGACGGCAAGCCGATGGTAGTACGGGTCGCCGAAGCGGTGTCAGCTTCCCAGGCTGCGCTCCTCATCACCGTTCTCGGTCACGAGGCTGGCAAGGTTCGAGCCGCCTTGGATGGCGAGGATATCCGGTTCGCGGACAATCCGCATTACGCGGACGGCCTCAGCACGTCCCTCGCCGCTGGCCTCGAAGCGTTGCCGGAGGATGTGGACGGCGTGCTGATCTGCCTTGGCGATATGCCGCGCGTATCGTCGCGCGAGATCGACCGCCTGATCGCCGCATTCGACCCGCTCGAAGGCCGCGCGATCTGCGTTCCGACCTATAACGGAAAGCAAGGCAACCCGATCCTGCTGGCCCGGCGCTTTTTCGGCGAGATGCTGGAAATTACCGGAGACAGAGGTGCGCGCCATTTGATCGATGGCTATCAGGAGCTAACCTGCGAAGTCGAAATGACCGGCGACAGCGTGCTTGTCGATGTCGACACACCCAAGGCACTGGAAGAACTACGGGCTTAAATTATTTAAGCCTGCGATCGAGGAAATCGATCACGAGCCGGGCCAATCCGTAATCGAGAAGATCGTTGTGCTGTCCCTCGGGCAGAAAATGCGCTTCCTTTGGCTCCGGTGCCGCATCGAATAACATACGGGCGAACTTCGGCGGAATAACGCGGTCGCGTTCGCCATGAATAACGAGGATCGGCGCGGTGACCTTGCTAATGCGCGATGCCGAATCCAGCGTGTCCCGGACGAGCCAGCGCGCTGGTGTGTACCAGTAGTGATATTGGGCAAGCTCTGACATATTGCTGTACGGCGCTTCAAGCACTAACGCGCCAATGGTCTGTGCCGCCGCCACGGCGACAGCCGCCCCGCTACCGAGCGACTCGCCGTATAGCACGATCCTCTCATCCGCGATGCCCGCCCCCTTCAGAAAGGCCAGTCCCGCCCGCGCATCGGCAATTAGACCGTCTTCGCTCGGATTGCCGCCGGAACCGGCATTATACCGGTAGCTCAGCAGCAGGACACCGTACCCCGCATCGAGATAGTCGCGAACCTTGTCTGCCCGGTCCCCGATATGACCACTGTTTCCGTGGAAGTACGCAATCGCCGGCTGGGTTTCGTCGCGCGGCTCGCGCCACCACCCCAACAGATCAAACCCATCTTCAGTCGGCACGCGAACCGCGGCCATCTCCGGCACGCGATAACCCGCTGAATCGGGCACGGCTTGATTGGGGTGGTAGAGCAGCGACCGCTGCATAAAGAACAGCGCTACGATCAGGATCGCGTAGACGCCGAACGCGGTAGCAATATATTCCATAATTCTCCGGCCCGACCGCATCGCCGCCTCGTGAACACGCTGCCTACATGCTGATAGCGATATCAACAATTGTTAATGAAATCGCGCCATTAGGCGTGAGCGGTAGGTAAAGCAATTATCTTTTGATCGCAACCATGCGGCAGCCTAGGAGTGTCGGCGGGATGCTCGGAACGCCGCATAGACGCCGGCCAATACGAGCGACATCCCAAGCAACTGAGTCGTCGAAATCGGCTCATTCAACAGAACCCAAGCGAACAACGCGGCAGCAACCGGCGCGGACAGGAGTGCAAGCGCAGAGAAGCCGGCCGGTAGGTGGGCCAAAGCCCAAACGATGAAGCCCTGTCCCGCCGCTTGGGAAATTACGCCCAGCGCAATCATCAGCATCCAGTCACGCAGTGTGCCTGGGATTACCGTTCGTCCAGCCATAAGTGCCGCCATTAGCAGAACCGGTGTAGCAACAGCGCAGGTCCACGCATTGATGACTGCACTGGAAAAACGCGCGCGCAGGCGACTCGCCGTCAGGATATAGCCCGCGTAACACAGCCCCGCAACGACCCCCAACCCGTCGCCCAGCAATCGTTCCCCGCCGAATCCGGCGCTGGTCCCCACCATCATCGCTGCGCCGGCGATCCCAATGGCAATACCGGCCGCGAGCCCTGCAGAAATTCGCTCCCCAAACAGCAGCCAGGCACCCAGGGCGACATAGATCGGTTGTGCGTTCAGAAACAGGATTGCGTTGGCGACGGCGGTCAGTTCGATCGCCCAATGCAGCGCCAGCAAATCACCGGCGAAGAACAGACCGCACAGTGCAAGCAGCCAGCGGTCGTTCTTCATCGGCGTATTCGACGGATCGCGTGGACGCTCGACAAGAACCCAGCCCCACATCAGCGGCAGCGCCCAGGCCATCCTATGAAAGGCCGACGCGGACGGGTCGAGCTCGGTCAGCCGCACGAATACCGGATTCAACGCCGTCGCGGACGCCCCCACGACAAGCGCCAAAACGGCGTAAAAACCGAGTCTATGGCCGCCGGACTCGGTCATCACGACGGTATTAAAATAGTGCATTCAATGAGTTGCGATATCATTCGGTAAAGCTTTCGCGAGGCGCACGGATATCGTGCGCTAACGGTGCTAACTCCAGCGACCATGCAACACTTTGAACGGGAAGATCGAATGATAACCCTCTCGCCGCAAACAGCGCTGCATTTCTTCGTTCTTTTATTGGCGCTCGGCACAACCGCCTGTCAATACACCACGAACGACCCTGAGCTGCTTCGGGAAATCCAATACATCGAGGATATGAGCCCAGGCTCCTAGATCGGATCAAGTTTAGACGAACCCATTATATGGGTTCGGATGATCTTGTGAATCCGATCGCTGTCAATAAGTTAGATCAGATTCACACGGTTGTTGGATCGCCAAAGGCGATTCCAACAAACCCTGATCTGATCTAGCGTTCCAACCTAACTGCCGGCCTCGAAGTAGAAGCGGGTATCGGTGCGGCGAATGGCGAGCTTCACATCCTGGCCTGCCCGAACCGGCAGGTCGCGATCCAGGAACTGAGCCGTGCGGTGCCAGTGGTTGAGGTTCGTCTCATGGCGCGTCGAGAGCGCGACCTCGTCGTCCAAATCAAGCTCAAACCAGACCGTAACCGCGTGCCCAGTGCCGGACTCGATTGCCGCCAGCGTCACCGTTTCGATGTAGTCCGTCCCGGCAAAATCGGGCGGATTGCGAAAATCGTACCGTGCGATCTCAAACGGTTCGCTCAGCGCGCGGTGGCTCTCCCGTTCCGCATCGAAGGGCACATGCGTGTGCGGGTTTCGGAACAGCTCGAACTCACCGAAATCGAAACCGCAAATTTCGTGGACTGGGTTGATCGTGCGCTCGCTTGGCCATTCGATCAGGGTGCCCCAAACGCGCGCCGCCGCCGGAATAACCTTCGCATCCGGCCGGATCAAATGTCGCGTCGCGTGGCGCAACGCAGGTACAACTCCCTCGCCAATCAGTGAGACATCGAGAATTTCCGAAATAACGACACTCGCCGGCTCCGGCAGGTCCTCCCCCACGACAAGCTCGTTCGACTGCTTGCTCAGAACGGTGATGATATCGTCGTAGCCGTTGCGCGCGATGATGCGCCGTGCCATCTCGGCCATCGGCTGTAGCAGTTCGCATGCGATGACGCGCTTTGCGCCGGCCCGCGCCGCCATCATGGCTAACAGCCCGCTGCCGGTTCCAATGTCGAGCACGATATCACCGGGGGTTATCGCCTTCTCGATAGCCTTCCGGTAGACTTCGTTGCGCCCGGTATCGTTGATCATCGGAAGATGCCACGACGGCACAAGGCGCGAATAGGCGTCGCGAAGATTGCGTTTGAGCGCATGGCTTTCGGGCATTTTCTCAAGCCCGCGCCGGAAGGCACGGATCGCCCCATCCAGATCGCCTGACGCGGCAAGCGCACGACCGAGATAATCGTGCACGGCAGCGTTTGCGAATTCCGCCGACAGCGCCCGCTGAAAAAATCGCGCCGCATCGGCATAACGGCCGAAATCATAGAGGACAGCGCCATGATTGAAGGCGACACGGCCGTCGTCGCCATTCGCGGCGAGCGCCTTTTCCGATGCCGCCAACGCGTCAATCAGGCACCCTTCTTCGCGCAGCAACACCGATAGTTCCACCGCGGAGTCGCATTCGTCACCATCGATCGCCACCGCCTTGCGAAAAGCGACCAGGGCCGCAGCGGCAGCCTCGCGGCCTTTCTCTCGGCGCCATGCCATTCCCAGATTGTGATGCGCATCGGCATCGTCGGGCCGAACCTTGGTTACCGCCTCGAAGCACGGCCGCGCTTCCGCATGGTTACCGCGCCGCAGAAGGATCAGGCCGAGATTAAAATTGATGTCTGCATCTTCAGGTGCGAGTTCGAGGGCGCGCCGCAACAGTGTTTCCGCCTCCGTCACCTCGTCCTGATCGATCAGGATCGCTGCGAGATTGTTGTAGGCGTCCGCCTCATCGGGCGCCTGGCTGATTGCCAACTCAAGCAATCCCCGGGCGTCCTCGAAGTCCCCGCCCATATAGACGACAACACCAAGCCGACGGAGCGCATCCACATTGTCTGGCTCGAGCGCGAGCGCTTTGCGAAACGCTGCCTCGGCATCGCCGCGCCGCCCCTGCTCAACCGCAGCGACACCTTCTTCAATCAGTTTGCCAATTTCGGGGTTCTGCGCGGACGCGCTACCATTGTTGCTGTGCGAAACGTGCTCGACCATGCATCCCTCTGGAAAATAGGCGTTTCCCACGTCTCTCATAATATTGCCGAGATATGCCGAACGTATCGAAGCATCGAAAGCAGGGCCGCCGCGCCGCCATCATAATATTCCCGTGCCTTCTGACAAGCGGTTAGCGTGACTTGGCGAGGATATAGGCGGGAATTAGGGCGCCAAGAAATACGATACCGATCAGCAGGAACCCATCCTGGAATCCCATCGTATTGGCCTGCGCCTCGATCACCTGCCCGAGATGATCCAGGGCCAGCGGAAACTGCAGCGAAGACGGGATACCTCCCTCGCCCAGCAAACTTTCGACACGGCCGATTAACTCGCGGGTCGCCGCGTTGTCAGCCGTCTGTGTTGTCGTTACCGCTTCGCTATGGAACTCCGTCCTCATTTCAAGTGCAACCACGAGCGAATTGATGCCTGTCGCACCGCCGAGCTGGCGGAAGAAATTGATTGTGCCGGACCCCTGATTGAGTTTCTCGGGCGGCAAGGCACGCAGGGCCGTCGCCATGAGGGCAGGATTGATAAAGCTCATCCCGAAACGTCCGATCATGCCGAAAAAGGCGAGGGTCCAGAACGGCGTGTTGACGTCTACCCCGGCGAGCAGAAACGCACTAACGGCAAAGCAGATCAATCCGCCCATGATCGGGTAGTGCGGCGGTATTGTATCTGACAGCCTGCCGGTGAATGGGAGCAAGCCAACGACCACGAGGCTGGCGGGAAGTAGCATGAAACCGGCGATCGTCGGCGAGTAGCTTTGCACGAGCTGCCCGAAAACCGGCATCGCATAGGTCGAGGCAAAGTTTCCCGCGCCAAAGACAAACGCGATCACCACAGCGGAGGAGAATTTCGGATCGCTCAGGAGGCTCATATCGAGCATCGCCGAGCCGGGTCGGAACTGCGAGACGACGAAGCCTGCCGTCGCCGCAATGCCGACGACCATCTGTGTGATGATAATGTCCGACCCCCAGCCGTCGCGCTGACCATTGCCAATCGTCGACATCAGGCAATACAGTGCGACGCACAGCAGGCCATAGCCAACCCAATCAAACGACTTTGCGGGGCCGGCGGGACGCTGGGAGGGCATGAAGAAAACGCCCATGAGCAACGCCGCGACGACAAGTGGCAGCGGCACCCAGAAAATCGTCCGCCATGTCATCAAATCCGCGGTAACGCCACCCACGACTGGCCCGAAACCGAGCGCCAGCATGAGGCCCATGCCGTAAATCCCCATCGCAAAGCCGCGGCGGTCGGAGGGAAAGACCTGAAACAACGTCACCATGACCAGCGGTTGAACAATGCCCGATGCAAATCCCTGCAGGACTCGGCCGAAAATAATGCCGTCCAACCCCGGGCTGACGCCGCAGATGACGCCGCCCACGAGAAAAAGAGACAGGACCGAAATGAAGGCGCCCCGCTGCCCCAACCGCCCCACAACCCAGGCGTTGAGCAGCTGGCTCGCCGTCATCGTCGTAATGAATGCGGTCTGCAGAAACTGCGCCTTGTCCTGGCCAACGCCATAGGCCCCCATCACATCGGGGACTGCAACGTTCACGATCGTCCCAGTCAGCACCATCGTAAAGGACGCAGTCATGCCGCAAACGGTCACCAGCCAGCGGTAGGCAGGGCCGTATTGGGCGAATAAATCCTCGGTACTGACGCTGTTCACGGCGCTTTTTGTGACCCAAAATGTCGCGCCGCGCGCCGTAACCCAGACTGTCCGCGCGGCTCCATGGTTAACGTTTCATTACTTTTTCGGGGACGCAAAACCCTGTATAACACTGACTTCGCTATGGTGAAATTTGGATGCGCGTAGAACACGCAAGAGTCGCAGCTTAAATGAGCAACGCCAACGTAGTCGACTTCCGCGATACGGAGAAAATTGAAGGAGAAATCCTGGTCGCGCTGGCGCACGACCGGTCAGCGCCCGCACGCCGTGCACTGGTCGAAGCGGTAACCGAGCTCCCGGCCTCAGAGGATTCAGGCACTAGCCAGCGTGAGCGCAAGCTTATGTTCGATATTCTGCGCCGGCTCGTCCATGAAGCGGAAATGGCGGTACGGCGGACAATCAGCCTACGCCTGTCCGAAATGGAAGATGCGCCACGTGATCTCGTCCGTTTGCTGGCAAACGACAAGATCGAAATCGCCTACCCGATTTTGACCAAAAGTGGCGCTCTTGAAGACGAGGATCTGGTCGAAGTCATTGAACACCGTACGTTCGAGCATCAGTTAGCGGTCGCGATCCGTAACAATATCAGCGAGTCGGTGGCAGACTCGCTCGTGGATACCGGCGACAAGAACGTCATCAAGTGCCTGCTTCAGAACAGCACCTCCAAGATATCCCGCGCGACCATGGAATATCTGGTCGAGCAATCGGAGCGCGAGGATGTCTTTCGTGAGCCGCTGGTACGTCGTAACGATCTCGGTAAAGATCTTGCGCAACGCATGTTTCTCTGGGTGTCGCAGTCCCTGCGCGAGGTTATCGCCAAGGATTGGGATCTTGATGAGCGCACTGTCGAACGGCTTATCACCGAGGCCGGGCAGCGGACCTGGAATGATGGCGATACCGCGCAGATTCGACAGACCAAGGCGCAGCAATTAGCCGAAACCCTGGAAGAACAGGGTCTGTTAAGCCCTGACTCGATGTTGCGCATATTGCGAAATGGCGATGTCGCGCTGTTCATCGCGATGTTCAGCCGGCTTACGCGCCTGGAAGACATTTTCATCAAAAGAATTGTTTTCGACCCCGGCGGGCGAGCCCTCGCTGCTGCTTGTATCGCAGCCGGTGTGGATGAAGCGGGGTTTCGCCAAATCTATGGATTTTCCCGAAAAGTGCGACCACCGTCCCCAAAGGGGCGCCGCACTTATCAGGAAGCGCTTTACTATTTCGCGAAAACGTCGGCGGAAGCGGCGAACAACATCGTAAAGGGCTGGCAAAGCCATCCCAATCCCGCGGGCATGTGGGACTTGAGCGTCCCCGGCTAGCGGAATAGCTCCACCTTAGGTCGTGAACTCATAAACTGCGCCGGTCTTGACGGCAATATTTCGTGTTTTGGCAAGGAGTTAGGAGCGGAGCGATGCCTGAGCATCGCGACCGACGACACGACGCTGTCCAGGGCGCGAAATCCTGCCGCCCTGAAGGGTCGCGTTTTGGGCCGTTTTCGGCAGGAGAGCGTTCGGAAGCGGGCCATAAGCCCGGTGAGGACGTTCGACGCCCCGAAAACGGCCCAAAACGCGATCAAGACCAGCGCAGTTTATGAGTCCATGACCTAAAGCAGAACCACGCCGTCGTCGTCGTTCGGCGGTTCCTCTTCCTGGGCCTCCGGTACATCAATCGGCGCAATGCTGATGGACAGGAGCAGATCCATTCCCTGCCGCATGTCGGACATGATGAACTCCGCCTGACTGATAGGGCCGGCATCCCGGTCGCCAAAGCGCTCATGCCAAGCCTGCAGCTTGACGGAAAGCCCACAAAGCACCCCACCCACCGTCGTATGGCTGCTTTCGATCATGGTCTTCAATTTGTCGAACGACTCGGCTGTGATGTTCGACCACATGGCACTCGTCTGCCGGTCGAAGGCCGCAAAATGCCCTTCGAGCGTGGCCTTGATGGCGGCGAAATTATCGGTCATCTCGTCCAGTGTCCGCATCAGATTGGCGTTCTGCCGCAATTGATGATTTTCGCGAATGTTTTCCATAGCGGCGGAAAAGGATAACAGCTGCGGCTCCAACGAATTCAGGCAGTCCCGAAAATAGGCAAGCGACAGAAAGGTATCGCCATAATCCTCAAGGAATCGAGGCAGTTCGGTAATGCCAATCTTCAATTTCTCCGTAACCAGCCTGAGATTTTTTAGGGCCTCATCCCGATCCGGGTTGTCAAACATGGCGATCAGTTGGGTCACATCGGTGATTTCCGTCTGATGATCCCCATAAATTTGATGGAGCAATGGCCGTGTGAACCCCACCATGTATTTCGTAAGCTGCGCTCGTTTTTGTTCCGAGAGGCGCAGGCTCTCGACACCTTCGACATCAATACCCATTGCGCGCAATTGGATGCGCAGGCTGTACACGTCGAAGCTATTCAGTGCCGCAAGTGCGCGAATCTTCTCCCCATCGTCCGCGCCTTCGGCTTCGGCGATATCGAACGTTTGTTCGAGCGCTGCCGGGTCGAGGAGGCCGCTACCGGTGCTCGCGCCGCTGAAGATCTCAATCATACCCTGCATGCGGACATTCTTCACAAGACGGGCGCGGGACAACGCCGCCGACTTCAGTGGAATGATGTCCAGCGGCAATAAATGCAAGGAATCCTTCTCAAAATCGGCTTCCTTGGCGGATCGCTGCGGGGACTGTCCGGCAGTCCGGGAGTTCATGAAATCACTATCCTATCCGCGCGCATTTCATTTCGGCTATTCCCTGTAAAACGACCCAACTATTACCTCTTAGAGTATTATTGTCGATCTTCGTCAATACTGATTTGCTCCCAGCAAGGAGCCGCAAAGAGCATCATCCTCTCTGATCTGACCCTCCACATAATGCGTCCATAATATCACGATCACTTAGTTGCGAGCGCCAAAATCCGGCGTAACCGTGTGATTAGGGCCAATATCGCTCCCTATCAGGCCTCATTTTTCACGTCAGGTTTACCATTTCTTGTGATCCTTTGAGCAGCATGTGAGGCCGTTACACGCCAAGTTAGCAATAATAACAGATACTCCGCCTTTGATTGGTTGAGCGCTTGAAAGCATGATCTTGAAAAAACACTACTTTGTTACCGCTATCGTCGTTGGTGTATTCGTTGTCGCCGCTGCAGACTGGTCCCGTATGCCGGCGGTTGCCGAGTCACCTGCATCCAAACAGACGCCATCAGGCTTCAGCGGAGATCCCAACAAGCCTCGTCGGCACTTCAGAGCCCGCGATGTGGCCGAATTGAGCGCCGATGAAACGCGCGACATGTATCGGCAAATTCGAAACCGTCTGGCGGCTGGCTATGGGATATCGGGAGACGCTACGGCTAAAGCCTATCAAAGCTGGCCGCTCCTCAACACGACTCCCTATCGCTCCGCGACGCACGGGCAACGGTTCGTCAACAATTTTATAAACGGCGCCGCGTCCGCATATGATAAGCATGAGGCGGCGGGAATCTTGCCGACTGGCGCCATCATTGCCAAAGACAGTTTCGTTGTCGCAACGAATGGTACCGTCACACCTGGGCCCTTGTTCATCATGGAAAAGATGGAAAAAGGGTTCAACTATGTCAGCGGAGATTGGCGTTACTCTATGATCATGCCAGACGGCAGTAACTTTGGCGTCACGAATGGCGCAAACTCTGAACGCGTTGAGTTTTGTATTGGTTGCCACCTCGCGCGTGAAAAGTATGACCATCTCTTCTTCGTTCCAAAGGCGTACCGTCGAAACTAGCAAACAGCGCCAAGCATCAAAGACGACCATGGGTGTGTCATCCGCTCAGTGTGAAACAGCAGGTAAGCGCCCAACGCATCGGCAGGCCCAACGCAAACAATATCGTTGTTTGACATTATCGGACGAATCTCTCCGCGCCTGAGCACCCGTTCCGTCGTCTCCAGATCAACGCTTCTTATTCCCTGCCCTACAACATAGGGCATATCCGGCGGCTCGAAGCCCGGCAGTACCGCCGCAACGCGTTCGGCTCTGGCAACCAGGATCCGTCCTCGATCCAAGGCAATCGAGTAGAAGTCCCCAGTTGCTGCTGCATCCCGGTTCGTGAACCGACTAAATCGATCCGCCGCCTCTAAAGGGTCGTCGACGCAGATCAACAAGTCGGTCAGCCCGTCCGCCCTGTTGTCATGTACGGATACGCCCGGCGTCCAAAACAGTTCGGGCGTATGCGTGGTGAGCATTTGCACTCGCCCCTCCGGCATGACATCGGATTCCGTGCGCAAGATCGAATAAGCCATCTGGCGCCCTCCGTCTGGCGCAGAGATACGGCGGCGCAAGTTGACCAACGGCTGCATGGCGAATCCTGCGTCGAGCAACCTGGTGCGCTGTCTCTCCATATCCGGGTTCGTCAGGGCGATAACGTGGAGGCCCTCGTAGCGAGCCAAGCCTCGGCGCAACTGGCCCGCGAGCGGCGTCTCGCTTGTCGCCGCGAGGATTTCAATGAATCCTCTCCGCAACTTCGCAAGCCGGTTCGATGTACCGGATGGAACCAATTCTCCCGCCGCATCTGAATTATATTGCACGTTGACAGAAGAAGTCTGAAATCCTAACCGCGCCAGTCGATTGCCCGCCTCGTGGAGATCGCTTGCAAAGTACCCAACATGATCGAGGAACACCTCCTCCCCCTTCGGCATCTGGCGATCGATCCATTCGACAGTCATGTGCAACTCTCCCCAGCGTTCGGCACAAATTACGAGTTATATCCTCAATGCATTTTTTGGCCGTAGATTCATAATATTTTGCATTGTCACTTGCTAATAGCAATTTACTAATTTAAATTTTAGTTACTTGCTAAATAAAAGTAACATAGGAGAAAGAATTATGAGTACCGTTTTCACAGGCGGTTGCCTTTGCGGCGCGGTTCGTTATCAAAGTTCGGAAGAACCAGTCTTGGGCGGGCACTGCTACTGCACCGACTGCCGCAAGACGAGCGGCACAGGTCATGGATCGCACATAGTCTTGCCGGAAGCCGCGTTCAGTATCAGCGGCGACGTTACGTTCTACGATGCGCCGACCGATACTGGGAACACTGTTAGCCGGGGCTTTTGTCCGACGTGCGGCAGTGCCGTGTACTCAACCAACTCCGGCATGCCAGGCATGGTCTTTCCAAGAGCGTCCAGTCTGGACGACCTCGAGGTATTCAAGCCGCAGATGAATGTTTACGCGCATCGCGCGGCGTCCTGGGACAAACTCGATCCGAGCGTGCCATCGTTCGACGGCATGCCGCCATCGGAGGATATGCCGAGCACCCAAGAATAGGATGTAACACATTGCGCTTGTAATCTGCACTGAACGGAAGTTCTCCTCGAAGGTCTATCATACGGTTATGGTCGGCGATGTACTCCCTTGGAGTGTGTCGCCGCGCCGTTTTTGAGCGAGATCACAATGCAGGATGTGCAAGCTGCAAAGCGGCTTTATAAGCGCCTCCTATCGTACCGATGTCCAAAATTGCGCGATAGGAACCGCTCAAACTAGCCGATTGCATCGAGAAACTGGGGGAACGTAGGCGGGTCTAACGCTAATCCTTGGCTTTGGATTTTGACATGCCAGAGAGGCGCTTGTGCAGCGCTTGAAGATACTTCCGATCGGCCGTTGTAAAGTCGCCTTCCTTGATATCGTCCTTGTACCCCTCGAGTTCCTCCCGCAATTCGCTCGAAGTATCCTTACGGGCGAGCAGCCGCTCAATCAGCTTGGTATCTTCCGCCGCATCTCCAGTAGCAACAGGTTCGGCATCAACATCCGATGCCTCGACAGGCTCGTCGCTATCATCTTCCGAATCGTCGTAATCGTCTGGCTCTTCCGCCGGCGCGGCATCCTCGTCCGGCACCAGCAAATCGTTCCACGTCAAACCCGATCCGGTAACCTGTGTGTGCAGCAGGCGCGCCGCGTTTAGGACTTCTGTATCGTCAGTATCGCCGAGCTTTTCAAGCAGCTCGATCACGCTTTCCCGATCGGGAGTTTCGTCCATCGCCAGTTCTCCTGTGCCCTCTACGGTTCGCGCCGCACACTAGCAGCTTTGCAAGCTCATTGCCGAGTGGGTATTTGTGTATCTGCGCTTTGTTACTCAGGGACAAAACAATGCCGTTTGCCGCTAATTTACAAAGCCTGCTCGGCCTATTGATCCTGACTGGGCTTGCCGCGGCCCTGGCGGCCCGCGATGCGGACCGCCGTTATGGGGTTCAGCTGAAAACCGCAACCGCCGGCTTGCTGGTGCAACTGGCAATCGCGCTGATCATCCTGAAACTGCCGCCGTCCCGCCAACTGTTCGTCTGGCTGAACGAAGCCGTCGTCGCGATTCAGGCTGCAACCGACGCCGGTACGTCCTTTGTCTTCGGTTATCTCGGCGGTGGCCCCCTACCCTTCGCGGAAACGCAGCCCGGTGCCAGTTTCATTTTCGCCTTTCGCGCACTGCCGCTCATTCTGATCATGAGCGCCTTGTCGGCGCTGCTGTTCTACTGGCGCATTCTTCCCTTAGTCGTGCGCGGCTTCGCGTGGGTTCTGCAAAAGACCCTCGGTATCGGCGGCGCCGTCGGCGTGGGCGTTGCGGCGAATGTCTTCCTTGGCATGGTCGAGGCGCCTCTGTTGGTCCGGCCCTATGTGACGCGCCTCAGCCGCAGCGAGCTGTTCACGGTGATGACCTGCGGCATGGCAACGATCGCCGGTACCGTAATGGTGCTCTACGCCTCCGTGCTGACAGCGATCATTCCAGATGCGCTGGGTCATCTGCTTGCCGCCTCGCTGATCAGCGCCCCGGCTGCGGTGATGGTCGCGCGCTTGATGGTGCCTGAAACGCATGCGCCGACCGCGGGAACAATAACAGGCGAGGAATGGCCCGGCAGCGCGATGGAAGCGATCATGCGCGGTACTCTGGACGGCGTAACTCTGCTTATCAACGTCATCGCGATGCTCGTCGTTCTGGTGGCACTGGTGCATCTCGTGAACCTCGCTCTGGCTGCCTTTCTGCCCGACATGTTTGGCGCGCCCCTCACGCTGCAAAGCCTTCTGGGCTTTGCCATGGCGCCGGTCGCATGGTTAATGGGCCTGCCCTGGGAAGAAGCGGTAACCGGTGGTGCCTTGCTGGGCGTGAAGATCGTCCTGAACGAATTTCTCGCCTTTCTCGATCTCGCTGCGCTGCCGGAATCGGCATTGTCGCCGCGCAGCAAGTTGATCATGACCTACGCGCTGACCGGCTTCGCCAATTTTGCCAGTCTTGGGATCATGATCGGCGGGCTGGTGACCATCGCGCCGTCGCGCCGTGCCGAGATTGTACGGCTGGGGATGCGCTCAATCGTTGCCGGAACGATCGCAACCTGCATGACCGGCGCGATTGTCGGCTTGCTGACGCTCTAATTATTGGGCTGCGGCAATACCAAACCCAGCGAAGGCGGCCTTCTTACGGGAATACTATTTCGGCTTCTTTGCGATCAGCAGTGCTTCCACGCGCGGTGACACGAACTGGTTGATTTCCCCGTCGAGAAAGCAGATTTCCTTGACCAGCCGGGAGGAAATGAATTGGTTTCTGTCCGATGCCATAAGAAACGCCGTTTCGATATGCGGTTTCAGATAGCTGTTCATCGACGCCATCTGGAACTCGTACTCGAAGTCCGATACAGCTCGTAATCCGCGAATCAGCATACTGGCGCCCCGGCTCTCGGCAAAATCCGTCAGCAGGCTTTCGAAGGGCTCTACTTCGACATCGATTCCCTTGACGATATCATTCGCGGCAAGTTCTTCCCTTACCATCGCGACACGCTCCTCGACGGTAAAGATCGGCCCCTTGCCTGGATTTCGCGCGACCGCAACGATGAGCTTGTCGACCATGTGGGCGGCCGCACGTGTGATGATGTCCATGTGGCCGTTGGTGATCGGGTCAAAAGTCCCCGCGTAAACACCGACCCGCTGATCAGCCATTCGTATTGTTCTCCTCGTCGTCGATCACTGCCGGTGCATCTTCGTCATCGGAAGAGACGGCAGCGTCCTCATCATCCGACGCTTCATCGTCATCGTCATCCTCGCCACCAACATCTCGCAGGCGCGCTACGGAAACGACTTCCGCATCGCCTTCGACGTCGAAAAGGTTGACGCCCTGGGTCCGGCGGCTGGCGATCCGGACGTCGTTCACGGGGCAGCGGATCACCTGCCCGCCATTGGTCACCAGCATGATCTGATCGGTCGGTTCGACTGGGAACGTCGCGACAACCGTGTCGCTCCGCTTCGTGACGTCGATGCTGACGATCCCTTTGCCGCCCCGGTTGGTCGTCCGGTAATCATAAGCCGAAGTGCGTTTGCCGAAACCTTTGGCAGTCGCAGCAATAACGAACTGCTCGCTTGCCGCCAATGCGTCAAACTGTTCGGGGGGCAGCGCCGGTGCGTCCGATTCCCCTGCCGGTTCTTCACCGTCGCCTTCCGCGCGGCGCAACGCATTGGCCTGCCGGAGATAAGCGTCCCGCGTTTCGGTTTCGATATCAACGTGGCGCAACATCGACATCCAGATCACATCATCTCCGTCTTCGAGGCGAATGCCGCGGACGCCGGTCGACGTCCGCCCGCTGAACACCCGCACATCGGAAACCGAAAAGCGGATACACATGCCGCGACGGGTGGCGAGCAGAACATCATCGTCTTCCGTGCAAGTACGCACACGTATCAGCCGATCGCCTTCGCTCAGCTTCATGGCGATCTTCCCGTTCGCCATGATGTTCGTGAAGTCCTTCAACGAGTTGCGCCGGACATTGCCACTAAGCGTAGAGAACATCACATGCAGTCGTTCCCAGCTTTCTTCGTCCTCCGGCAGCATCATCACCGTCGAAATTGTCTCGTCATCTTCGAGCGGCAGCAAGTTGATCATCGCCTTGCCCCGTGCCGTCGGGCTGCCCTGCGGCAGTCGGTATACCTTGAGCTGATAGACCATCCCGCGCGAGGAAAAGAAAAGCATGATGGCGTGGGTCGAGGCGACGAACACATCCTGGACGAAATCCTCGTCGCGGGTCGCCATGCCCGAGCGCCCCTTTCCGCCACGGCGCTGCGCGCGGTAAGTCGAAAGCGGCACTCGCTTGATGTATCCGCCATGGGTGACGGTAACCACCATGTCTTCGCGCTGTATCAAGTCCTCTATGTCGTGCTCGAACTCGGCCGGTTCGATCTGCGTGCGCCGCGCGTTGCCGAACTTCTCCGATATTTCCTCTAGTTCCTCGCGCAGCACTTCGAGCAAGCGGGGACGGCTTGTCAGAATTTCCAGAAAGCCTCGGATCTTTTCCGCCAGCTCTTCGGTTTCCGACGCCAGCTTGTCCTGCTCCAGCCCCGTGAGGCGTTGCAGTCGTAATTCGAGGATCGCGCGAGCCTGCGCTTCGGAAAGCCGGTAGCGGCCATCAACGACCTCATGTCCGGGGTCGTCGATCAGGGCGATAAACGCCGCGACATCGCCGGCGACCCAGTCCTCTGCCATCAGCCGTTCGCGGGCGACGACCGGGTCGGGTGCCGCGCGGATCAGCTCGATTACCGGATCGAGGTTGGCGAGCGCCACGAGGAGCCCTGCCAAAACATGCGCCCGTTCGCGCGCGCGCCGCAGCTCGTAGGCAGTCCGCCGGGTAATGACTTCTTCGCGAAACTCGACGAATGCAACGATAACCTGCCGAAGGTTCATCAGCTCCGGCTGGCCGCCGTTGAGCGCAAGCATATTGACGCCGAAGCTGGTCTGCAGCGGCGTGTAGCGATAGAGCTGCGCCAAGACGACTTCGGCGATGGCGTCGCGCTTCAGCTCGACCACCACGCGGACGCCCTGACGGTCCGACTCGTCGCGCAAGCCCGCGATACCTTCGATCGTTTTCTCCTGAACGACCTCCGCGATCCGTTCGATCATCCGCGATTTGTTGACCTGGTATGGAATTTCGGTGGCAACAATCGCTTCACGGTCGCGGCCCAGTGGCTCGATATGGGTCCGAGCCCGCATAACCACCGAACCACGGCCAGTGTGATAGGCCGCGCGAATCCCCGCCTCGCCGAGGATAAGGCCGCCAGTTGGGAAATCGGGCCCGGGGATCAACTCCATCATGCCTTCGATGGAAATTTCCGGGTCATCGATATAGGCCAAACACGCGGCAACAACTTCGGTGAGATTGTGTGGCGGAATGTTGGTTGCCATACCGACCGCGATACCGCCGGCCCCATTGACCAGAAGATTGGGGAAGCGCGCTGGCAGAACCTTTGGTTCGCTCGTCGTCTCGTCGTAATTGTCGGCGAAATCGACCGTTTCCTTATCGATATCGTCGAGCAGACTCTCCGCCGACGTCGCTAGCCTGGCCTCGGTGTACCGCATGGCCGCCGGTCGATCGCCATCCATCGAGCCGAAGTTCCCCTGGCCATCGATAAGCGGCAGACGCATGGAAAAGAGCTGAGCCATGCGGACCATGGCATCGTAAATCGCCTGATCGCCATGCGGGTGATATTTACCCATGACATCGCCGACGATGCGGGCCGATTTACGGTACGGCTTATTCGAATCGTAGCCGTTTTCCTTCATCGAATAGAGAATCCGGCGATGGACAGGCTTCAACCCGTCGCGGACGTCCGGCAGCGCCCGGCTCACGATCACGCTCATCGCGTAATCGAGATAGGAGCGCTTCATCTCCTCTTCGATGGTTATTTGAGAGATTTCGGAGGTCGCCATGAAGGCTTTACTCGAGTTTTAACCAACGCCCGTTAGAACGCTGGTTATGAAAGGAGCCATACGGCTGAAAAAAGGAATCTCAATCGATCCCTGCCCGGTGGAATTCTAACGAACCAGCACCGTTAAAGCAAAATTTCCAAGCTGAATTTTTGAACAAAATTGTGGCCCGTTCGCCACTGCAACTTGAGCGCAGCGAACGGGCCTGAAAAGAACTAGTGGACAACAATCACAACGCGCCGATTAGCATCCTTGCGGACACCATCAGCTGTCCTTATCTCAGGATCAGTTTCGCCGTTTGCCGAACGTTCAATGATCAGCGAGTTGATACCAAGCGCAACAAGCGCATCATCGACCACTTTCGCACGACGTAGCGCCAGAGCCTCATTGTACGCCGCACTGCCCGCGGTATCGGTGTGCCCGATAACTTCGATACGGGTCGATTTGCCCTTCGTCGCTGCCTTCGCGGCGTCGGTCAGTGTGCGCACGGAACTCATATCCGCAATGGTCGTGCTGTCGAAATCGAAATAGACGACGAAAGGCATCAAGAACTTCGTTGCCTTAGCCTTCTTCTTCGGTTTCGGTTTAGCCGCAACCTTCGGCGCGGGTTTCGCCGCTGGCTTCGTCGCGTCAGCCATTTCCCGCATGGCTTCCATGTAACCGATTCGGCAACGCTGAATATCGCGCGGCTGGTTGTTTTCTTCCAGTTCCTGTGCCCAGCAATCGAATTGGGTCTGCGCCTGCGAAGCAAGCGCCGCGTGCTGCGCCCGCCCGCCACCATCCAACGCCGCCAGAAGGCGATCGCGTTCCTTGAACAACAGGTCACGGTTTTTCTTGGGGTAGTCGCGGTCCCAAAGCTGGTCGGGATTCACTGTCTTGCCCATTGCCGCCGCTTCCGCACGGCGCGCGAAGATACCGGTATCGAAGATATCGCCTTCATCGAGTTCAGCCTTGGCCAGCGCGATGTAATCTTTATGGAGATTTGCCTTAAAGCCGCTTTCCTTGGGCTTCATTTGGGAGACGTTCTCCACCAATCGCGAATCGGTACAAGCGCCTGCTAGCAACGCTATGCCGACCAAAGTCGCGAGACTCCGGATTCTCATATTACCTACTCCTAAAATAATGATCGCAGAATGCCCCTCACTGAACCGCGTCGGATGCGCGATAGCTCGCGATCGCCCCCCGGTACAGAGTGCACTTTACGATTTTTCCTGCAGCCATCACCAGACACGATTTACGGGAAAGCTTATGCCGCCATCGCAGCCATTGGATTTATATGAAATGTGGGCTTAGAACGGAATTTCGTCGTCCAAATCATCGCCGGAGGGCCCGCCACCGCCAAAGCCACCATCGTTTCCACCACCGCCCGATCCGCCGCCTGACCCGCCGCCGCCGCTGGATGAGTCACCGCCGCCGCTGGATGAGTCACCGCCGCCGCCGAAAGAACCACCACCACCGCCGCTGTCACCGCGGCTGTCGAGCATTTGCAGTTCGCCGCGGAACCGGTTCATAACGATCTCCGTCGTATAACGGTCCTGGCCCTGCTGATCCGTCCATTTACGCGTCTGCAACTGACCTTCCAGATAAACTTTGGAGCCTTTGTGCAGAAAGCGCTCCGCGACGCCGACCAAATGCTCATTGAAAATCGCGACGCTATGCCACTCGGTGCGCTCTTGCATTTCGCCCGAATTGCGGTCTTTCCAGCGCTCGCTAGTAGCGACGCGAAGATTCGCGACCTTCATACCATTTTGCGTGGTACGAATCTCCGGATCACGCCCAAGATTCCCAACTAGAATGACCTTATTAACGCTGCCCGCCATATCCCGTATCTTTCTCTTAAATTTCGTATCCGAACCGGATTTATCTTAGTTAAAGCAGTGTATGCGGCACGTATCCGGTTTACTAGCATCGTGTGCCAAACACTGGCCCAAAAAAACAGCGCACGCATCATGCGCCAAAGAGCGATTTAGAGTCGATTCCAGTCGCCTAGACAACTATTATCGTTCTCCGTGTCGGTGAACGATAATCGCCGACTTTATTCATTCTGCCCAGGATATGTTGAACCCACCATGCTGACGACGATCCGCGTGCGCGGCGCACGCGAACACAACCTTCAAAACGTCGATGTCGACTTACCGCGCGACCAGCTGATCGTCATTACAGGCTTGTCGGGTTCCGGAAAATCGTCCCTTGCGTTCGATACAATTTACGCCGACGGGCAACGGCGTTATGTCGAGAGCCTTTCGGCCTATGCGCGCCAGTTCCTTGAACTGATGCAGAAGCCGGACGTCGATTTGATCGAAGGACTGTCGCCGGCAATTTCAATCGAACAGAAAACGACAAGCCGCAATCCACGCTCGACCGTCGGTACAGTTACCGAAATATACGACTATATGCGCTTGCTGTTCGCACGCATCGGCATTCCGATTTCACCGGCAACCGGTTTGCCGATCGAAAGCCAAACGGTCAGCCAGATGGTCGACATCATCATGGCGATGGAAGAAGGCATTCGGCTTTATTTGCTCGCGCCGATCGTTCGTGGCCGTAAGGGCGAGTACCGCAAGGAGTTGGTCGACCTGCAAAAGCGCGGCTTCCAGCGCGTCAAAATCGACGGCACCCTATACCAGATCGAAGAAGCGCCGAAACTGGACAAGAACTTCAAGCACGATATCGACGTTGTGGTGGACCGCGTCGTCGTTCGTGAGGGGCTGCAAACAAGGCTGGCCGATTCGCTAGAAACCGCTCTTGCGCTTTCCGACGGTCTCGTTTTTGCCGAGGACGCCGAAACCGGCAACCGAACGACCTTCTCCGCCCGGTTCGCGTGCCCGGTATCCGGTTTCACCATCGATGAGATCGAACCACGTCTGTTCTCGTTCAACAATCCGTTCGGCGCCTGCCCCTCTTGCGACGGGTTGGGAACAACGATGCATATCGATGCCGACCTTGTCGTACCGGATCAGGACAAGCCGCTGAGTGGCGCGATAGCACCTTGGGCCAAATCCACGTCGCCCTACTACAAACAAACGCTGGAAAGCTTGGCAAAACACTTCAAGGTCAAGATGAGCACCCCCTTCCGCGACCTGCCGAAAGCGGCACGGGAAGCGATCCTTTTCGGGACAGGCAAAAAAACCGTAACCATGGCCTATGATGATGGGCTGCGAACCTACGAAACCAAGAAGCCATTTGAAGGCGTCGTACCCAATATGGAGCGGCGGTGGCGCGAAACCGACAGCAGCTGGCTCCGCGACGAATTGGGAAAATATCAAACCGTTCGTGCCTGTGACGTCTGCGAAGGCGCCCGGCTGAAACCGGAAGCGCTTGCGGTCAAGATCGACGGCACGCATATCAGCGAAATTGCCGACAAATCGGTTCTAGATGCGCATGACTGGTTCAACGATATTGAAGGTCGGCTGAGCGAAAAGCAGCGCGAAATTGGCGCGCGCATCCTGAAGGAGATCAAGGAACGTCTCGGATTCCTTGTCGATGTCGGGCTGTCATACCTCACCCTCGGCCGTTCATCCGCAACGCTATCTGGTGGGGAGAGCCAGCGTATTCGCCTGGCCTCACAAATCGGATCCGGTCTAACCGGCGTCCTGTATGTTCTGGACGAACCCTCGATCGGCTTGCATCAGCGCGACAACGACCGGCTTCTTGCAACCCTGAAACGGCTGCGCGATCTTGGGAATACGGTCATCGTGGTCGAACACGACGAAGAGGCCATACGGGAAGCCGATTATCTCGTCGATATGGGACCAGGCGCGGGCATCCATGGCGGGCACGTTGTGGCTGCCGGCACGCCCGATATCGTGCTTCGCTGTCCGGAGAGCCTGACCGGACAATATCTGACGGGCATGCGCCAGATCGAGATACCCAAGCAGCGGCGCAGCGCGCTGAAGGGTCAATACCTGTGCGTCGAAGGCGCCATCGAGAACAATCTCGACACAGTGGATGCGTCATTCCCGTTAGGCATTTTTACCTGCGTTACCGGCGTTTCCGGGAGCGGCAAATCTACATTGGTCATCGATACGATGTATCGCGCGCTGGCGCGTCAGTTAAACGCTGCGCGCCGTTTGCCTGGTGCGCACACCAGGATTACGGGCGTCGAACAGCTGGACAAGGTAATCGACATCAACCAGTCGCCGATCGGCCGGACCCCGCGCTCCAACCCGGCGACCTATACGGGCGCCTTTACGCCGATCCGGGAATGGTTTGCCAATCTTCCCGAAGCCCGCGCCCGCGGCTACGCACCCGGCCGTTTTTCATTCAATGTCAAAGGCGGACGGTGCGAAGCCTGCCAAGGCGACGGTGTCATAAAAATCGAGATGCATTTCCTGCCCGACATCTATGTCCAGTGCGATACCTGCAAAGGCAAGCGCTACAATCGCGAAACGCTGGAAATCACGTTCAAGGGCAATTCCATTGCGGATGTGCTCTCGATGACGGTCGACGAGGCAGCGGACAACTTCAAAGCCGTACCCTCCATTCGCGACAAGATGGTCACGCTGCAGCGAGTCGGCCTCGGCTATATTCAGGTGGGGCAGCAGGCGACAACTCTATCCGGTGGCGAGGCACAACGGGTCAAGCTGGCCAAGGAACTGTCGCGCCGCGCAACGGGTAAGACCCTCTATATCCTGGACGAACCCACCACGGGTCTGCATTTCGAAGATGTACGGAAACTTCTTGAGGTTCTGCATGCGCTGGTCGAACAGGGCAATACAGTGGTGGTGATCGAACATAATCTCGAAGTCATCAAGACCGCCGACCATGTCATAGATCTTGGACCGGAAGGCGGCGGCGGCGGCGGGCGCATCGTCGCCGAAGGCACGCCGGAACAGGTTGCCCGCACGGCCGAGAGCCATACGGGCCGGTATCTCGCCGATCACTTGCCTGAGTTACGGACAGAACGGACTCGCAAGAGCGCGTAGCGTTATCCTAACCGCGAAGTCACGAATTCTTGAAAAGCGCGCGCTTCGCGATGGAATCGCGCTCCCTATACTGCACGGAATGAAATTTCGGTAACGCAGCGCTGAGGTTCGACCTCGTATGGCTCCCGCGGACCCACCATTGCCAGACGGACGGCAGCGACGACTGGAAGCCGCGGCTGCGCAATTTCGGGCGAACGATCTGACCGCTTGCGAAGAAATTCTGCGCTCACTTCTCGCGGAGGACGACCGAATCGCGGAAGCGCATAATATTCTCGGCTTCGTGCATCAAGCGCGGGACGAGCATGACGCCGCTATCGAGTGTTTTCGCCAAACAGTCGCCTTGCAGCCGGGCGCCCACAACAATCTCGCCGCCGTACTAGCCCAGGCCGGTCATCTCGAGAAAGCTGTCGAGGCATACGATGCCGCAATCGATCTGGCCCCGACTGCTGCGGCAATTCGCTATAACAAAGCGGTTGCCCTCTCGGCGCTCGGCCTTGCGCGTGGCGCCATTGCTGCATTCGACGAAACCTTGGCACTGGATCCAACATATCGCGATGCGGACCAGCGCCTCGCTGCGATATTGGCCCGGATCGACGCCTCTACTTACCTCCCAGATATCGATACGGCACTAACGCGCTGCTTTGCTTCTTCACGGATCGATTATGTCGCCATCGCCCGTCCCGCTGCGCGACAATTGATGCTGAAATATGAGTTAGAGCATTGGGACGACCTTATCGCGACGCTCGATTCCGATGCGCTGCTGATTTCTCTGTTGCGGCTGACGGTGAATACGGACTACCGGCTTGAACGATTTCTGACAGCACTGCGGCGACACCTGCTCCTGAAGCAGCCACGCGACGTCATACCGCTTCGCCTCACGGCCGCGCTGGCCTGCCAATGTTGTATCAATGAGTACGTATTCGCGGAGATCCAAACAGAACGGGATGAGCACATAGCCCTTCGCGCGGAAATTACCCAAGCGGGCGCAGACGCGCCGCCTTCAGCCCTCTTGCTCTATGCGCTTTACGCGCCGCTTTACACATTGCCCCATGCCGCAAAACTTGCCGAGACGCCCGAGGAAACTTGGCCATCACCGTTAAGAGAAGTCTTCCAGAGAACATTGCTCGATCCGCTGGAAGAATGGACGCTGAAGTCGGAATTAGAGTCGTTGAGCGCTCCTCGCGACCCTGTCTCGATGGCCGTACGTGACCAATATGAAGCCAACCCCTACCCTCGATGGGTGCACATCCCGCATCAAACGCCCTGCACAGCCGGTGACTATCTCCGGCAGCGATTTCCCGATTTCGATCCACCTGAATTTCTCGACCAGCCGATCAATGTTCTCATCGCTGGCTGCGGCACGGGACAACATCCGATTATCGCCGCGGCAACCTATCAAAACGCAGCCATTACAGCCATCGACCTCAGCTTCAGTAGCCTTGCCTATGCCCAGCGCATGACAAAGCGCCTGGACATCGAAACGATCGGCTACATACAGGCGGATATCCTTGACCTTGACCATCTTGAAACACAATTCGATCTAATCGAAAGCGTCGGGGTACTCCACCATATGCACGACCCCGCGGCGGGCTGGTCAGTGTTGTCCCGCTTGTTGAAGCCCAGCGGCGTTTTTCATGTCGGGCTTTATAGCGAAGGCGCCCGGCGCGTCATCGTGGAAGCGCGAGACGAAATCGCAGCGCTTGGCATCGCCCCAACGCCGGCCGGTATTAGTGAATTTCGACAAAGTGTCCTTGATGCGGGCGAAGACGGCCCGTTTGCACGGCTGCTCGACACTTACGATTTTTTCACTACCAGCAGTTGCCGCGATTTGATCTTTCATGTTCAAGAGCATCGCTTCACGTTGCCGCAAATCAAAAGACTGATTGACGAGAATGAAATGCGGTTCATCGGGTTCGATTTCGATGACAGGTCAATCGCAGAAAGCTTCCGCGCGCAGTTTGGCGAAGACGAGTTCGCCAATCTCGACAGTTGGCGCCGCTTTGAGGACTGCAATCCGGATGCCATAGAAGGGTATGTTTTTTGGTGCCAAAAGCTCCGATAAAGCGATGGCTCCCAAATCCATTACACCACTGATGACAAAGGAAATTCTGGAATAAAATTTTACCGAACGGATTCACGGTGAAATTTTGTTTGTCAACAAAACGGCGGTCCAATACCGTACCTGCAGGTCCGAAAGCTATTACGCAAAACTAAAGTGTAAAGCGGCTTGGGGAGGTTGGACCATTGAGCGTGGCTGTCCACATGGCGGGTGTGGCAGCGCCCTTCGATGAACATCATTGTCGGCGCAATGTGCAGCGACGACCAAAATCCGGTCCGTTGCGATACGACCTTGCCCTTGCACTTACCGCTGCGGGAGACCCGGCGGAGGCTGTCGAGCAATGCAGCAAGGCACTGGCCCTGCAACCGAATCTGCATCGCGCCGCCCGGCTTCTCGGATCGCTCTTACAACGTTACGCCCTTAATGCAGAGATCGATATTGCACCGCGCGGTCTGGAGGCAGCATTTGCCTTCGTCGATGTCGACCGGCAAGCACTCGGCAACGCAGCAGTTGCCTATTTGAAGAATCAGCCGCCTCTTTCGGACGCGCTGCGTTGTGGCCGCAATGACGGTTGGAACGCAGCAGCTGCGTTTTTACTAACCGATAAGGGGCGGAAATTTCTGCAGAACCGACTGTTTCGCAGCGTCTTAACCCACAGTGTGAATACCGACCTGGAATTGGAATTCCTGTTAACGGCGCTACGTCGGCATTTTCTTCTGTCGCCGGATAGCATCTCTGCGCGGCCAATCTATGAATTCGCCTGCAGGCTAATCCGCCAGTGCCACAACAATGGTCATGTCTATTTTGCGACTGAAACTGAAAAGGAGTGTCTCAAAACGTTGGAATTTGACGTCGGGGCCATCCTCAACGGCGAAACCTCGCAAGTTGGCGACTTTATCTTGGCGGGACTGTACCGTCCCTTGCATGGTCTTGTTGGAACAGCGGATGTGACAGGTGGTTTCGACAAGGCCTCTCCGCACGCATTGCGTCCCGTACTGCAGCACTGTCTGGTGATCCATCGAACCGACGCCAGTTGCGCCGCCGCGATGCCACATCTAACCAAAGTTACAAACGAGACCTCGCGCCGCGTTGCGGCGCAATACCTGGTCGACCCATATCCGCAGTGGCTTAGCTTGCAGGCGCCGGAGCCGGCATCGGCCACGGTGAACCTGCGAAACCACTTTTCTGCAGAGCAACTCGCACCCATCGCCGATACGTGCGACGTTCTGATCGCCGGCGCCGGGACCTGCGAACAGGCGATCTGCTCAGCGATTGCCTATGGGCCTCAAGCGCGTGTATTGGCGATTGATCTCAGCGCGCAAAGCCTCGCCTACGGCGCACGAATGGCACACTCATTCGGCACCGATAATTTGCGATTCGCTCTCGCCGATATCCTTCGCCTCGGCGAGATTGAAGATCGCTTCGACGTTATCGAATGCGGCGGCGTACTGCACCACATGGATGAGCCATTTGAGGCCTGGGAGACTCTGGTAGATCGGCTCCGCCCCGGCGGGCTCATGCAAATAGGCCTTTATAGCGCCGTATCGCGCCGCGTCATTGAAGAACTCGCCGACAACCCCGACTGGCCCGGACCTGACGCCGACGACGATGCCTTGCGTACCTTTCGCAACAAATTAATGCGCCAAGGTTCCGGCGCAACTGGCTTCGAACTTTCCGCGTCAATCGATTTTTATACCAAGAGCGGCTTTCGCGATCTTGCACTGCATGTTAGCGAGCAGCGCTGCACGATCCCCGAGATCCGGGATTTCATCGCCGACAATGGTCTGGAATTCCACGGCTTTATCCTATCACCCGAAGTGCACGCGGCTTACTGCGACCAGTTTCCCCATGACGTCCAGCCCGGAACGCTCGAACATTGGTGGAAATTCGAACAAGCCAATCCCCGTACCTTCGATGGTATGTATGTGTTTTGGTGCCGGCTGCCGGATACCGTTTAACAGCTTCTACACGCCTCAACGCACAACAAATACACGGATCATTTCCAGGCAACCTAATCACCATCGAACGCGCTGCCCAGAACGCCACACGGGCGGGCGGGAACCATTTCTTGTCCGGCTTTCGAGCCGCTGTTAGGTTTCCGACAATTCTGCAAATGTTCCAAGAAAATGATCGGTCACGATGACGGAGCTGGAGACTCTTTTTAGCAAGGCGCTAGACGATTTTCATAATCGCCAGTTTTCCAGTGCTGAAACAACGCTCAAAAAGATTAACAAAATTCAGCGCGGCATACCGGACGTTCTACATCTCATGGGTCTGGTCGCGCTTGAAACAGATCAGCCGAAACGGGCGGTCGATCTGTTTCGACAACTGATCAAGACGCAGCCGGGTAACGCGGCGTTCCACGCTCTTTACGGTTCTGCTCAATTGCTGTTTGGCAAACCGAAACAAGCCGTCACGGCGTTTCAAAAGGCCATCGATACGGACTCCGACAACGCCGATTACTACTACAATCGAGCCCTGGCAGACTTACAGACTGAAGACCAAAGTGCGGCGGAAGTCGGTTTCTCCGAGGCGTTGCGCCGCGCGCCCGACCACCAAGATGCTCGTTTCAATCTCGGACAGCTGTTGCGTCGAAACGGGCGTTTCAGCGAGGCATTAGTATGCCTCGAGGTCTTGCTGAATGATGACGGCGAAGCGGTCGATACACTGACTGAGGTAGGAGAATCTCTGATCGGATTGACGCGCTTCGAAGAGGCGAGCGTGCATCTGCGCAAAGCGACGTCACTATCTCCCAACTTTATCCCGGCGCTCAACGCCCTTGGAATCGCCTGTTTCTATTTGGAGCATTACGAAGAGGCAGAGCGGGCACTGCGTCAAGCCTTGGCGCTGGCCCCAGACTCATATCTGCTACACAACTCGTTAGGGAATCTTCTTCAGCGTCTAGGACACCTATCGGAAGCGGAGCAGTGTTTCCGCGACGCGATTGCCGCAGCGCCAGACAACAACGAAGCCACCCTCAACCTCGCCGGGCTGCTGCTGTTGCGGGGCGCTTACGAGGAAGGATGGCAATTGTATCGTCACGTGCGTAACGTCGCTTATCGTGGCGTAAATATACGAAATCGATGGGAAGGTGGTGACCTGACAGGGAAAACGGTCCGCGTTTATGGCGATCAAGGTATCGGCGACGTAGTCATGTTTGCGGGCCTACTGCCTGATCTGCAAACCCGATCCAAATGCTGCGTTGTCGAAATCGATAAGCGCTTGGAGCCAGTCTTCCAAAGATCGTTCCCGGATCTGAAGATTGTTGGCCGCCCGCCGGCAAGCCCGCTGAGTACCACTCGCGTTCCGATCGATGCCGAAACGACGTTTTCCGATTTACCGCGCCACCTGAAGCCAGACCTCAATGCCGCCTCCAAACCAGCGCGGGCTTACCTCAAGGCCGATCCAGCGAAAAGTGCCGAACTACGCCGGCGCTACACGGCAGATAACGACGTTTTTCTGATCGGAATCGCATGGCGAAGCTATAATGCTAAGCGCCCTGAAAGAAACGTGCTACTGCCCCTATGGGGACCGATATTAGCACAGCCGAAAGCGCGTTTCATCAGTCTGCAATATGGTGATACTGCAGCCGATATCGCCGAAGCAAAACAGCGTCACGGCGTTTCCATTCTGAGCGGTCCGCGTATTGACCAGACTGCCAGCCTCGATGACTTCGCAAGCCAGATAAGCGCACTCGACCTTGTCATTTGCATCTCCCAGAGCAGCGCTCATCTGGCCGGCGCCCTGGGGAAAAACGTCCTGACAATGATCCCAAATGTGCCAGATTGGCGTTACCGGCTAACCGGCGACGAGACGGTTTGGTACCCAAACATGCGGCTATACCGGCAATCAGCATTGGGCGTCTGGGATGACGTGATCGAAACTGTGGCCGCAGATATCGCGCAATACCTTTAAAGATCTGCGATGCGCCCGGACAAACAATTAGAAGAGAGTTATTCTCTAAATTTCGCTATGCACAGTTTCGATCGCCATAAAGCAGCGTGATGTTGATACGCTGGCTCTTATAGCCTGGCCCGAAACAATTATCTGCATTTTCTTGGCGATGCCCAATATTCGCTTATTGGTAACTTGATACGCAAAATGCCCGAACTATAAAATGAAAGCCTCCGTTCCTGCGGGCTGTCAGTCAATTCTCGGGATAAGGCAGATTTCGTGAACGTTCTAACGGCCTCTTAGAAGGCGTCGGCACCACGCTGAAGATGGCAGCGCAAGCGTACATACTTCCTTAATAAATTGGCGACAAACCGCGGAATAATGAGAGACTCAACGGCTATTTATCTGCCCAACGGCGAACTTGTTGCAATATTGCAACATCGATAAAGTTAATCGCGGTATCTTCGTCCGTTTCGTTGACACTCCAATGCGCCAAGTAATACCGTCCGCTTACTTTAGTAGGGTTTCGCTATATGGGTCCGGTTTGCATTGCGATCATGTTCACTATCCACACTGATCATGTTCAAAGGCAAATGTTACGGACCGGGTTCATGAGATGGCAAAGCTCTTCAATAAAGCAATAGACAACCTTCCCAGGTTGAAGTTTGAAATGATCAGTATGGAGGAAGTAATGCAAACACGTGTGAAGCTGCTTGGCAGCACAGCACTTGCAGCCGCGGCCATGGTTATGGGCGCGCCAGCAGCGTTTGCCGATGCCCATGCCTCGCTCGAAAAGCGCGTTAAGGCGCTCGAGAAGGCCGGCGGCGGTCAAACGGTTACCCGTTCGAAGAAGACGATGAACCTTGTTGTTTCGGGTCACGTCAATCGCGCGATCAACTTTGTTGACAACGGCACCACGAGCGGTGTCCAGCACGTCACGAGTAACTTCTCTCGGACGCGTGTGCGGTGGATCGGTACCGGCAAGATCAGTGACGATCTTTCGGTCAAGACCCACATTGAGCTTGGCAGTTCCAGTGCAATTTCCACCGAACAGGATCTTGCCGACAATGGCGATGCCAACACTTCCGCGTTGGATGAACGTCATATCGAGTTCCAGATCACCAGTAAATCGCTTGGTAAGGTCTACATCGGTCAAGGTATCACCGGTTCGGAATCGACTTCGGAAGTCGATCTCTCCGGTACGGGCCTCGTTAGCCTGAACGGTGCTCACGAACTGGCTGCCGATGCCGAGCGTTTCCAAACGGCTGGCGTTGCCGGCGTTACGCTTGGCGCGGTGTTCAATTCGTTTGACGGTGCCGGCCGGCGTGATCGTATCCGTTATGATACGCCGAAATTCGCTGGTTTCCAGGTCACGACCTCGCATCATAACGCCGATACATGGGACGTTGCGTTGCGCTACGGTGGTTCTTGGGGTGGCGTAAAGGTCAAGGCGGCAATTGCCTACGCCGACGACTCGTCGCGTAATGGCGAGGAAAGAGTCAACGGCTCGGCTTCGGTTCTGCTTCCCTTCGGTCTCAGCTTCACGGTTGGTGCCGCTCAAGTGGACGAAGACCGCTTCAATGGCGTCACGGATGATGCCGAATGGCGGTATGCGAAGATCGGTTACAAGTTCAAGGCGCTTGAGATGGGTCAAACCCGCCTTTATGTGGACTGGAACTACAACGAAGACGTTCGGGCTGCAGGCGACGAAGCCACGAGCATCGGCGTCGGCGTTGTTCAGATCCTCGAGCCGCTTGGTGCAGAACTCTATCTGAGCTACACCAACTTCGAGCTTGAGATCCAAAACACCACCGATCCCGACGATATCGACGTCTTTGTAGCGGGCGCGCGGTTCAAGTTCTAAATCGCGTATACCCTATACGTAGAGGATAAAGTCACTGTGAAAAAAATCGGTTGGATAGCGTTGATCGTCATGGCGGCAACGTTGTCGGGGTGTCCAAAGTATAAGCCCTATCTCCCCGAGGAATATCGGGGACCGGCTGATGAACCGGATCCCACCCTACCGGGTGTGCTTACCGGGAAACGAGGTGAATACGTCATCTACGGAAGATAATCTGATTACCCTAAACCGGCTTCGGGCAACCGAAGCCGGTTTTTTTTGTGCCCTCTTCCGAATCCAACGCCTACGGCTCTGGCAAAAAGCCGAAATGTCGCATAACGTGACTTGAGATTGAGTGTAGAATAACACCGCTGTTTGACGATACCTCGATCCGATCGCAAAGGTGAATTTTGAGCACGCAATCGACCACTCATCTGCTGTTTCCAACCGTTGTTCAGACAACGAATATCGAAAACGCCGGCACCTTGAATGTCAGGCTACAGGAAGGCGTCACGGCGCTACAGCAGCACATCCCCAACACGAAACCGGATGATTGGGCGTGCACGGTATACACGACACTGCACAGCGATATCGATCTGTTCGCCATAGATCCGTTTTCGGAAGTCAAGAGCCTCGCCTTGCGAGAGGTATCGCGCTACGCCGACACCATGCATATGCATGCCCCGCAACCCAACCTGCGAGTCCTCGACGCCTGGATAAACGTTTACAGTGCGGGCGACTCGCAAGAAATGCACATCCATCAGAACAGCGTGTTCAGCGGCATCTACTATATCCAGGCACCGGAAGGTTGCGCTTCGGTCATGTTCCGCTCACCGGAGGCAGATATGATGATCGATCCGCCAAAAACCGCTGTCGACGAGTTGAATTCAACGGACGTAATGTTTCCCGCTGTTGCCGGGAAAATGATCATCTTTCGTAGCCATTTGCGCCATAGCGTGCTGACAAATAATACAGAGTCGCCGCGCATCAGCCTGTCGTTCAATATCGACATACACGAATAGCGGCTGCCATCTCGAACATGTGATCTTGCGCCTAATTGTATCGCGGCGTGCATCCCCTATTGTGGCGGCTGCCTTTCACGCGTGAAACGTTCACAACGGCGACTGGGCCATGAACAGGGCCGAACGACGACGACAGTTGAAGCAGCGGCGCGACGGCGCAGCAACCGGGAACGCAGCCGCTGATTTATTCGAGAAGGCTAGGGCGCAATGGCACGCGGGCAAGATCGAGCCGGCACGGCAACTATGCACCCGCATTCTCAGAGCACAACCCGATCATACGGCAGCCCTGAATTTGACCGGCGTCCTATTGGTCCAGCAGCAAGATGCCGAGGCAGCGGCAACACACTTCGCACGCGCAATCGAAATTGAGCCTGGAAATGTAAGCTTCCGTTACAATCTTGCGGATGCGCTGCACGTTTTAGGCGACCTTCAAGCGGCGGAAACTGGCTATCATGCCGCTTTGGATATCGAACCCCGCCATAGTGGCGCACTTACCGGTTTAGGGCGCATTCGTGAGAGCGAGGGCCAACCAGATGAGGCCTTGCATCAATTTCGTGCCTCCTTGGATATCGACTCAGCAAATTTCGACGCGGTATGCGGCATTGCGCGAGCGCTCGGACAACAGGGCAAAACTGAAGACGCTGTCGGTTATATCCGGCGCGCCATTCAAGCAGACCCCGCGCTATCGCAAGCACAAAACGAGATGTTCGCTGCGCTCAAGGCCGGTCAGGAGAAGCAAATTCCGGTGTGGCATTTCTCGATGCTCGCCGACCGAGAACGCAATAACGCCTATCAGCGTGCCATAGAAAAACTGATTGCACCTTCCTCGCGCGTTTTAGATATCGGCACGGGTTCGGGTCTGCTCGCCCTGATGGCTGCTCGCGTCGGCGCAGAACGGATTACTGCTTGCGAAATATCCAAGCCAGTGGCTGAGGCCGCGCGCAAGGTCGTCGCCGAAAATGGTTACGGGGGTGTCATTGATGTTGTTGCGAAGTCCTCCACGGCCCTTCGAATCGGAGAGGATATGGCACAACGCGCGACAGTGCTGGTCTCAGAGATCCTCGATTCCGGCCTGACCGGCGAAGGCGTCGTCAAGTTCGTCCGTCACGCACAACGGGAATTGCTGACGCCGGACGCCCGAATTCTGCCGGCTGCTGCGGATGTAAAGGCCGTCCTTGTCGCGCTTCCCCGCTTGCGCCCAGTGAACCCGGTCGCTGAGATAAGCGGTTTCGATCTATCCGGGTTTGGCCGCTTCCAGACCTTGCACGATTATCAGAGCATCGACCTGAAACGCGAGCCTTGCGAACGGCTGACCGAAACCTTTGACGCAATATCCTTCGATTTCCGCAATCTTCCCCCCGAAGCTTCAACAGAACGGCCGCTCAAAAAGACGATCGACGTCGAAATTGCCGCCGACGGCCAATTCCATGCGATTGCCTTCTGGTTCGACCTCCATCTCGACGACGAGATTATGGTATCTAGCGGACCGGAAGGCGACGTTGTGCATTGGGGCCAAGCAGTTCAGTTTTTTGCAGACGATCTCGCGGTTCAAAGGGGTGACACCGTGCGTCTAAAACTGTATTTCGACGAGATCAAAATCCGTTGGAAGATCGACCGGATCGTCTCCCGGTAACCCACTCGAGCATTTCGCAATCGCGTAGGAAGTCATGGAAGCAATCCACATCGTCGGTGGCGGCCTCGCCGGTTCCGAGGCCGCCTGGCAAATTGCTCAGGCCGGCCATCCAGTCGTGCTGCATGAGATGCGGCCGGTTCGCGGCACGGACGTTCATCTTAGCGATGGGCTGGCGGAGCTGGTTTGCTCAAACTCATTTCGGTCCGACGATGCGGAACACAACGCCGTAGGCCTTCTGCATGAAGAAATGCGCCGCTGCGATTCGCTTATCATGGCAGCTGGCGACGATAATCGGGTGCCCGCCGGCGGTGCGATGGCGGTCGATAGGATCGGTTTTTCCGATGCGGTCACCGCGCGCTTGACCGCGCATCCGCTTGTGACCATAGCGCGCGAAGAACTCACAGAACTGCCGCCGGAATCCTGGCGCTCGGTCATTCTGGCAACCGGCCCCCTCACCTCGCCCGATTTAAGCGCCGCGATCCTAAAACTGACCGGTGAAGACGCGCTCGCATTTTTCGATGCAATAGCACCGGTCATACATCACGAAACGATCGATCTTTCAAAAGCTTGGTTTCAATCGCGCTACGACAAAGGGGACGGTGCCGATTACATCAATTGTCCTCTGAACGCCGCGCAATACGAAACCTTCATCGAGGCCCTGCGCACCGGCGAAGCGATGCCGTTTCATGACTGGGAGAAAGACACCCCCTATTTCGAGGGATGTCTGCCCATCGAAGTAATGGCCGAACGCGGTGTCGAAACGTTGCGGTTCGGTCCCATGAAGCCTGTCGGTTTGACCAACCCGCACACAGGCGGCAAGGCACATGCCGTCGTCCAGCTGCGTCAGGACAACGCGCTTGGCACGCTTTACAACATGGTTGGCTTCCAGACGAAGCTCAAACATGGCGAACAGACCCGCATTTTCCGGGCTATTCCGGGTCTTGAGAATGCCACCTTCGCTCGGCTCGGCGGCATACATCGCAACACCTTCATCAACAGTCCTTTGCTACTCGATGGTACGCTTAGACTGAAAGCCGACCCGCGTCTGCGTTTCGCGGGTCAGATTACGGGGGTCGAAGGCTACGTCGAATCTGCCGCCTGCGGCCTATTGGCAGGGCGTTTTGCAGTCTCCGAGCAAAGCGGCGAACCGCAACAGCCGCCGCCGGCAACGACGGCTCTCGGCGCGCTTCTAAGTCATATCGTTGGCGGTGCAGACGCGGACAATTTTCAGCCGATGAACGTCAATTTCGGCCTCTTTCCCACGATGGAAACTTCAGCCAAGGGCGGAAGACGGGGTCGACGCGACCGCAGAGCTGCCTACTCGCAGCGCGCACTCGCGGACTTAGGCCGCTGGCTTAACCCCGAAGCCCGGCTCGAAGACCAGCCCGTCGCCTAATAACGACCGCACATCTTCTGGAGCGTCAGGCGCCATACCGTCATAGGAGGTGTCTCGGCAAGCCGCGCGTCGAACGGATCGAAGCCAACCGACGACAGCCGACGCAGATGGATTTCGGCGAACCGTGCATGCAATAAAACCGGCACAGCGGAACGTCCGATAGCCGCCCTTCTGGAATGTGCGTTCCTTATGTGACGATCGATCGCGCCCGACAGATGTTCGATTGCCCTGTTGAGATTTTCATGCGGCTTGATTTCAAGCAGGTCGCGGCCGCTGACGTCGAAACGCTGGGTCAGCTCCAAGGGCAGATAGTGCCGTCGCGCGCGAAGATGAAATGGCAGAGCACGGGTGAGACCAATCAGGGACCACGCGATACCCGCATCCCGGGCAGCTTCTGTCGCCTCAACGGAACTCTCCCCGACAATCTCAAGCGCAAGCGAAAGCAAGGGAGCTGTTGTCCCTTCAGCGTAAGAGAGAAGGTCGTCGATAGACTCAGGTGGATTGTCGTCGAGATCGGCGCTTCTCGCGTCGATCAATCGCTCGAAATGGAGGCGCGAAAGTTCGTGCGTGGCGATCGTTTGCGTGAGCGCGTTACCGACGCCATGGCGCAAGCCCTTCCCGGCATAGATCGCATCGATACCGTCGCGCCACCATTGCAGCCGGATTTCGCCAAGTGGCGGCTCGGAGACCAGTTCCCGGGTTCGCGCAATTTCAATATTGAAGGCATATAGGGAAAAAAGGGCATCGCGCACCGCCGCTGGCGCCAACATCGCCAGGATATAGCGGTCCGGATCGTTCGCGCGAACGGAATCGGCGCAATAGTTTGGTTGAAATTCCGTCGTCACGGCACAACTCACTCCCCTGGTTAACCATGTTAAACCGCGGCTTACAGGCGTTTTGTCGTCACTTTATTCATATCACTCTGTACAACACCCGCAGCCTTGCGCATAATTGCGCAGCAAAGCTACAACACTTTGTGGCCGGAAATCAGTCGAGCACTATAGAGGGTGGGAATGTCATGGGCGCTATTCTTGAAAATCTAACACGTACGATCATCGCGGGGGTCGTTCTCGCCGTGCTGCTTTTAGCGATGTTCATGGGCTATGGCGGCGAACTGGACGTGACATTCGGAAAATATCTCTGGCGCTGGACGCATGTATTAAGCGGCGTCATGTGGATTGGCATCCTTTGGTACTTCAACTTCGTGCAAATCCCCAACATGGGCAAGATTCCCGACGAGCAGAAACCGGCTATCGGTAAGGTCATCGCACCGGCAGCCTTGTTCTGGTTCCGCTGGGGCGCCATGCTGACCATCATCACCGGTCTCGGCCTCGCAGCGGCAAACGGTTACATCGTCGATGCGCTGTCGCTCGGCTTGGCAAGCGATGAGCCGGATGCAGGCCACCGGATGATCGGCATCGGGATGTGGCTTGGTGCGATCATGTGGTTCAATGTGTGGTTCATTATTTGGCCGAACCAGAAGCGAGCCCTCGGTATTGTCGACGCCGACGCCGATTCGAAAGCGAAGTCGGCGCGGACCGCAATGCTGTTCTCGCGGACCAACACGCTGCTGTCGATCCCCATGCTCTTCGCAATGGTCGCGGCACAGAACCTGTACAGCATTTCGTAATAGAAACCTGCACGGTTTAGGGAAACGGGGCCTCACGGCCCCGTTTTCTTTGGGGTAGTCAGCTTAAGGCAATTAATGCCGCGGCAACGCGGCGGTCTTCCGCCATCAGAACGTTGAATGTCCGGCAGGCCGCCCCCGTATCCATGGCCTCCAGGACGATCCCCGCCTGCCGCAACCCGTCCCGCAGTGCGATAGGAACCGGTAGATTGCGCTCTCCAACGCCCAGCAATAGCACTTCGACCGGCGGCGTGGTGGCTTGGACATCCGCAAAATTCTCTACCATCACGTCCTCGAAAGCGGCAACAGGCCACGCAACGGTACGGTCCGTAAAAACAAGCACAGAAGTTTCGTAGATGAGACCGGAAATGCGGAACAGTTTCGGCCCGTAGCCGGCAATGACCTGACGATCACCGGGTATCGACGGGGTTATTTCCACGGACGTCTCACGACGCGGTCGCGGCGTCCCCGGTTGCTTCGTCCTCATCGCCGCGTTGCGGGCGAATGTAGAGCAGGAACGGTACAGCGAGTGCGATCGACGAATAGGTTCCGATCAGCACGCCCCAGATAAGCGCAATGCTAAACCCTCGGATAACCTCACCACCGAAAGCGTACAGCGCAAGAAGCGCCAACAGAGTGGTCACACTCGTAACAACGGTGCGCGACAGCGTCTGGTTGATCGAATTGTTGAACAATTCTTCATACGGCATCTTTTTGTATCGCCGCATATTCTCGCGCACGCGGTCATAGACCACGACGGTATCGTTGATCGAATAGCCGGCAATCGTGAGGATCGCCGCCACGGTCGCGAGATTGAATTCCAGCTGCAACAGCGCGAACAGGCCAATCGTTGAAATTACGTCATGGACCAGCGCAATAACCGCACCAAGACCGAACTGCCATTCGAACCGGAACCAGATATACAACAGGATTGCGCCTATTGCGGACAGCACGGCCCAGGTTGCGGCTTCCCGCAGTTCAGCGCCAACTGTCGGGCCGACGAACTCGGTACGGCGATACTCGACGACCCGCGTGCCGAGCGCGGCCTTCACCTTCACGATCGCCGCCTGTTGCGCCTTCTCGCCACCTTCCTGCTTCTGGATCCTGATCAGAACATCGTCAGGGGCGCCAAACTCCTGCAACGCGATTTCACCGAGATTCAAGGCGCTCATATCACCGCGAAGTTGCGACAGATCCGCCGGTCCATCGGTCTTTGCCTCAATGAGGATTCCACCGAGAAAATCGATTCCAAGATTCAGACCCTGCCCCAGGAACAGTCCGATCGACGCAACGAGAAGAAATGCCGAAAACGCGAACGCCATCAAACGCTTATTGATAAACTGAATGTTCGTATCTACAGGAACGAGTTTGAGCATTTTCATAGGACGGTCCCTAAATCGGCAACGCTTGCGGCCGGGCGCGTCGCAACCACAGCACAACAAAAAGCCGTGTCACCATAATTGCCGTAAACATCGAGGTGACCAAACCGACCGTTAGCGTCACGGCGAATCCCTTGATCGGGCCCGTACCGAAGGCATAGAGCAAAACTGCCGCGATCAGAGTTGTGACATTGGCGTCGACAATCGTCGTCAGCGCGCGGCGATATCCGGAATCGACCGCCGAAATGGGAGTCCGCCCATTTCGGACTTCTTCCCGTATTCGTTCGAAGATGAGCACATTCGCGTCGACCGCCATGCCGATCGTCAGAACGATGCCCGCAATGCCTGGCAAGGTGAGAGTCGCCTGCAGGGCCGACAGCAACGCCATGATCAGCGCGATGTTAAAGAACAGTGCAATGTTGGCCATAAAGCCGAACAGGCCGTAAGACACGACCATGAACACCAGCACGAGTATCATACCGATTATACTGGCGATCTTGCCGGCCTCGATGGAGTCGCGGCCCAGTCCGGGACCAACGGTTCGTTCCTCCAGGATCACGAGCGGTGCCGGCAGCGCACCGGCACGCAGTAGCAGCGACAAGTCATTGCTTTCCTGAACCGAGAAATTGCCCGTGATGATCCCGCTGCCGCCCAAAATGGGCGACTGAATACGCGGGGCACTGATCACCTTCTTATCGAGAACAATTGCCAGCAGACGACCGACATTGTCCCGCGTCGTATCGCCAAAACGGCGGCCGCCAAGGGTATCGAACCGGAAACTGACCACGGGCCGGTTATCCTGAAAGCTTGGCTGCGCATCCACCAGATGGTCTCCGCTGACGCGCACCCGCTTGCGCACAAGGAGTTGCAGCGGCCGGCCGTCGGTCCCGATTTCATCGGACGGCAACAGCATCGATCCCGGCGGGACCTTTCCCTGCAAAGCCTGGGAGAGCGAGTTGCTCTGATCTACCAGATGGAAGGTCAGTTTCGCGGTCTGGCCCAGCATCTTCTTGATACGCTCAGGGTCCTTAACGCCCGGCAGCTGGACCAGGATGCGCGCCCTGCCCTGCTGTTGAATCGTCGGCTCCCTTGTGCCGGTCTCATCAACTCGCCGGCGAATGATTTCAATCGATTGCTCGACGGCGCGCCGCGCGATGTCATCGATCGCTTCTTTAGTCAGAGCTAGGCTAAACGCGTTGTTATCGTCGACGGTAACCGCGACTTCCTGTAACGGTGTGCCGATCTGCGTAAATCCAGACGTTTGATGATTCGCTTCGATCTCGGTTTTTATCGTTTCGACCTGGGATGCATCTCGCAACCGAAACACAACACTGTTCTCGACGACGGAAAGCCCTTGGTAGCGGACCTTGGCGGTTCGCAGGGAGCGCCGCGTCGTGTCCGCAATCGCTTCCAGCCGTTCGGTGACAGCGGTCGCAACATCGACTTCCAGCAGCAAGTGCGACCCGCCCTGCAGGTCAAGACCGAGGTTGATCTGCTTCCCCGGCAGCCATTCCGGCACATCGGCAAACAGTTCTTCATCGAAAAAATTCGGTATCGCGTAGAGCAGACCCAGAGCGCAGATGACCGCGATCAGGATCTTGTTCCAATTTGCAATTTGGATCATGAAAGCGGCGCCGTTATCTGCTTATTCGTTCTACTTCTTGCCCATAAGTTTGCCGAGCAATCCGCCGCCGCCACTATCATTCGCCGCTGCCGGTGTCGCGCCTTGCGCGCCGCCTTCACGCTGCGTCAACAAGGTGGATATCGTGCCGCGAGCGATCTTCACGCGGACGCCTTCGGTGATTTCCACCATGACATCCGCTTCGTTCAGCACCTTCGTTACCGTGCCATACACACCGCCAGCGGTGACGATTTTATCACCGCGCCGCAGGTTGCCGATCATCTGCTGGTGGGTCTTCATTTTCTTCTGCTGCGGTCGAATCAGCAGGAAATAGAAAACGGCGAAAATCAAGACCAGCGGCAGCATGGCAGTAAAGATGTCGCTACCGCCACCAGCACCACCCGCCTGCGCCCAGGCCGTCGATATAAACATGAGGCTCTCCCTGCATTGCCGCGCAAATGCACGCAGCGGGCGGAATATAGCCGCCTCGCCCGTAATTGCAATCACACGATCCCGAATTGACCGGTCCTGTGCATATGGGTAGGTTCCGCGGCTCTAAAAGGTCAAATTGGGTAGATTTATGCCAGACCAGGAAATCACCGCTCTTCTCACGCGGATCGCAGACAGCCTCGAACGGCTGGCGCCCAAATCGGCACCAATCGCAGACCTCAACGCTGCGGACGCCTTCGTTTGGCAGGCGGAACGGGAGATCCTCGAACCCGTTGCCAAGGTAAATCGGCTCGATCTCGCGTTGCTGCAGGGTATCGACCAGCAACGCGACGCTCTGTACGAGAATACGATGCGTTTTGCCGAGGGCTTGCCGGCGAACAATGCACTGCTATGGGGTGCCCGGGGCAGTGGCAAAAGCTCCCTGGTCAAGGCGGTACACGGCGATATCATTGCCAAGAAGCCTGGAATCGTCGCTCTCGTCGAGATCCATCGCGAGGACATCCCTACGCTGCCGCGCCTTCTGAACTTCTTACGCGAGTCGGACCGGAGAACAATCCTTTACTGCGATGACCTGTCCTTCGACGGCGGGGATGCCAGCTACAAATCTCTGAAGGCGATTCTAGAGGGCGGCATCGAAGGACGCCCGGCCAATGTCATCTTCTATGCAACGTCGAACCGGCGTCACCTGATGCCGCGCGACATGATCGAGAACGAACGGTCCACCGCGATCAATCCGTCGGAAGCCGTGGAGGAAAAAGTGTCTCTGTCCGACCGCTTTGGCCTATGGCTCGGTTTTCACAAATGCGACCAGGATACGTTCTTCGCGATGATCGGCGGCTATGTTCAGCATTACGGCCTCGCCATCGACGAGGAAGACTGGCGCGCGCAGGCCATCGAATGGTCGGTTACCCGCGGCTCCCGCTCAGGCCGGGTCGCCTGGCAGTTCATCCAGCATCTCGCGGGAACTTTGAGCGTACGTCTCAAGTGATGCAGCCTCTCTATTCAAACGGATTGACAAGCACTAGGCCGCAATCTTCAAAATCGCGGGTATTCCGGGTAGCTATTCCGAAACCGTTTGCGCGGGCAATTGCCGCAATTTGACCATCTGGAATGCTCATGCGGCGACCGATGTCGCGTTTGTATCCCATAATGTCAGCGTAGATACGCGCCGCCGCTTCGTCGAAACCGAGAATTCGAGACTCGAACGCACCTTGGATGAATTGTTCGAACCTGCCTTCGAGATTACGACGGCGGCGCCCTTCCGGCAGAACTCTAAGGCCGTAACAAATTTCCGCAACGCTAACCGAAGTCAAATAAAGTTGCACCGTTTCCTGCTCATTCATCCATGCCAATAGCGACGGCGACGGCGCGATCCTCATGACCTCCGATACAACATTCGTATCCACGACAATCATTTAGAGAAGTTCATCGGCTCGTGTGGAACGTGGACATCGAGTTCCAGATCGACGCCATTTTCCGGACCAAATAGCTGCAATGCGAGCTCACCAATACGCTCTGGTGCAGCCACCGCGCGCTTCAGTATCCGGCGGGCCTCCTCTTCCATCGAGACGCCATGCTGGGCGGCACGAACCCGAAGCCGCGAAACGGTCTCACTATCCAGTTTTCGGACGCTTAGATTCGCCATGGCACAATCCCTTGGCCTAAAGTAACATTGCTTGCCAGCACATGATAGCAACGCTAGCGTCTGATAGCAATTGATATCGAAGAAGCCTACGACGCCGATGCCAGATTTGGTAGAAATTTAGCAGGGTTCACGGCCCGTTTGCCCTTGCGGATTTCAAAATGCAGCTGCGGCGAGGCAACGTTACCGGTGCTGCCGACCTTTCCGATGACTTGCCCCCGGCGCACCGTATCTCCCCGCAAAACAGACACCGAGTCGTTGTGCGCATATGCGGTCATGTAGCCGTTCGCGTGACGGACAAGGATCATGTTGCCGAAACCAAGCAGCGCGTTGCCGCTGTACACGACAATCCCGTTTTCCGCGGCGCGCACCGGCGTGCCCCGCGGTGCTGCGATATTGACTCCGTCGTTTCGCAGACCTCTTCCCTTCGGCCCGAAACCCGAAAGCAGCCTGCCGCGTACGGGAAGCAGGAATTTCCGGCTCGACAGCGGCGGCGGCTTGGGTATCGCGGCGACGACTTTGCGCGGCTTCGACGCAATCTGACGCGCTGGTCGTTTTGCCGGCGGCGCGGCATTTGGCCGCTTCACCGGCGGCGGACCGGACCGTACGGATTGTGATTTTGAAGGCGCGGCCTTTGCAGCCTTGGGTGGCTCTACGGAGTCCGGGAGGCGCAGAATACGACCCGCAACAATCTTGTATGGCGGCTCTATGCCATTGAGCTGGACCAGCCGGCTCAACGCCACACCATAGGTTCGCGATATGCCGTAGATCGTATCGCCGGGCCGAATGACGTGGCGACGCGGCTTCGGCAACGTCAAGACCTGACCGCTGCGAAGCACATAGGGTGCCTGTAGATTGTTCAGTCTGATCAAGCCTCGTATCGGTACCTGATAGCGCAGCGCAACGGTGTAGACCGTCTCGCCGGAACGGACCTCATGCGTCGTTGCCGGGCGCAGCTGCGATACGGGTGGTGCGGCTTTCTGCTGTATCGGCGTCCGCACGACCGGCGGAGGCGCCGCTGGCACTGGCGCTGTTGGGCTGCGATTCCGTTCGTCGTACAGCACAACCCGAGCCGGATCCGTGCAGCCGGCAATTGTCAGTATCACCACCGCCGTGGCCAGCATTCGACGTCTCATATTTTCAACCTGGCGTTTCGTCATTCATGCTGGCGGTTTTAGGCCTCCGCGCGACCGTCTTGCTTCGTAACATCCGGCATCCCCGTGACAAGCGGCAGAAACCGGACAGGCCCTATATCATCAACGTCGAAGCCGGTCTCGGTCCGGACTACTTTTATTATACGCTGTTCGCGCCGCTCGTCGCCTATCGGAACGATCATGATACCGCCCACAGCGAGCTGATCGGCGAGCATCTGTGGAATGTCGGGTGCAGCCGCGCTGACGATGACATGCGTGAACGGCGCTTGTTCCGGCCACCCCGCAGATCCATCCCCCGCACGTGTGGTGATGTTATGGCGTCCCATATCTTCAAAGCGCGCTTCCGCATCCCGCAACAACTCGCGATGACGCTCGATCGTATAGACCCGGCGGCAGACATGGGACAGGATCACCGTCTGATAACCCGACCCGGTACCGACTTCGAGGACCTTGACCCGGTCGTTTACGCTAAGCGCCTCAATCATCTTCGCTACGACAAGCGGTTGGCTGATCGTCTGTCCCAGACCAATTGGCAAGGCCGTATCTTCGTAAGCGCGATCCCGAAAGGCATCCGGCACGAAACCATCGCGTGGAACCTTTTCCATGGCCGCAAGAAGAGCCGTGTCGAAAATACCACCCTGCCGCAGTTCGAGGATGAGCCGAACTTTCTTTGACGCTGAAATCATGTCATTTTTTTCTTCAGAGACCGCAATGCGCCACGATGCGTCAGATCCATATGCAATGGTGTAATTGCGATCTCTCGACGGTCGATCGCCTGGTAATCCGTGTTTCCCGCGCGCGGCTCCCGGCTAATGGCCGGACCGATCCAGTAATAAGGATGAAGGCGCGGGTCGACACCTTCCCGAATCGCGTAACCGGCCTTGCGGCGGCCCTGTGCCACCACACTGACACCGGCCACTTCTTCCGGCCGGCAATCCGGAAAGTTTACGTTCATGAATACGTCGGACGACCAGCCGGCGGCTAAAAGTCGGCGGATGATATCGGGTGCGAATTGCGTGGCCGTCGGCCAATGCGCGGCTTTTTCATCGTTCGTCTGCTGGCTCAGTGCGATCGCCGGCAGATCGAGGATCGCGGCCTCCATCGCTGCCGCCACCGTTCCCGAATAGGTCACATCGTCGCCGATATTCGCTCCACGGTTGACACCGGAAAGTACCAGGTCGGGCGGACTGCTGGCCATTATCTTACCTACAGCGAACAGTACACAGTCCGTCGGGCTGCCACTGACCGCAAAACGCTGTTTGGCCAGCTTTCGCATCCGCAATGGCTGCGTCAATGTTAACGAATGTCCTGCCCCGCTCTGCTCGGTCTCCGGCGCGACGACCCAAACGTCTTTCGTCAGCGTACGGGCAATCTTTTCCAAAACCTTGAGGCCTGGCGCGTTAATACCATCGTCGTTCGTGACCAGAATGCGCGACCGTGACAGATCCGTTTCGTTTATCACGCGGCAATCTCGTCGCGTGCGATTCGCTCCAAGCCCCCCATGTAGGGGCGCAATACGTCCGGCACCGTTATCGAACCATCGGCATTCTGATAGTTCTCTAGGATGGCAATCATCGTGCGGCCGACGGCAAGGCCGGAGCCGTTCAGCGTATGCACGAAACGAGTCCCCTTCTCGCCGCGCGGCCGAAACCGCGCCTTCATGCGACGCGCTTGAAAATCACCGCAATTCGAGCAACTCGATATCTCGCGATAAGTGTCCTGACCCGGTAGCCAGACCTCGAGGTCATAGGTCTTACGGGCACCGAACCCGATGTCGCCAGTGCACAAAACGACGACGCGATAATGCAGACCGAGCCGCTTCAAGACCTCCTCAGCACAGGCGGTCATACGCTCCAATTCCGCATCGGACTCGTCGGGATGCGTCGCGCAAACCATTTCGACTTTGCTGAACTGGTGCTGGCGCAGCATGCCGCGCGTATCACGCCCCGCTGCACCGGCTTCCGACCGGAAACACTGAGTCCATGCGGTCATGCGTAGCGGCAGATCAGTCTCGTCAAGAATTCCGCCCGCCGCCAAATTTGTGAGCGTGACCTCCGCAGTTGGGATCAGCCAATAGTCATCGGCCGTGCGGTACAGATCCTCGGCAAATTTCGGCAACTGCCCTGTGCCGTACAGCGCCTCCTCACGCACTAGGACTGGGGTGACGATTTCCTCGAAACCATGCTCGCCCGTGTGAAGGTCGAGCATAAAGGTCGCGAGAGCACGTTCGAGGCGCGCCAGCGCGCCGCGGAGTACGACGAAACGCGCGCCGGATAGGCGTGACGCCGCGTCAAAATCCATGAAACCCAGCGCCTCGCCGAGATCAAAATGCTCCTTCGGCGTGAAAGCGTATTCCGGCTTGGCGCCATGCGAGCGGACTTCCCGATTGTCTTCTTCACTATCACCGTCAGGAACGTCGGTGGCCGGAAGGTTAGGCAATGCCTCCAGGATCGCAAGAAGTTCAGCGTCGAGCGCCTTTTCCGTCGCCTCGTTCTCGGCGATTCCATCCTTCAGGCTCTGCACTTCCTCGATCAGCGCCGATGCGTCCTCGCCACTGCGTTTCGCCGCACCGACCTGTTTGGATGCGGCGTTGCGCCGCGTCAGCATGTCCTGCAATTCGGTCTGTGCCGCGCGCCTGCGACGGTCGAGCTCAAGAATCTGCTCTGAGACCGGCGCCACGCCACGGCGGCCAAGCCCGCGGTCAAATTCCTCCGGCGCTTCTCGGATCAGCCGTAAGTCGTGCATCGGTTTCCCTCGCGATTTGAGCGCGTTTATAGGTTACAGATTACCGTCACGTCCAGAATCGCACGCCCAACATTCCGTCTTAATTAGAAAAACCGGTCAAATTTCCGCCGCTTCCGCCTCGGCCTCGGCTTTTTCACGCCCTTTTTCGACAAGCCGCGCGCACAGGATGGAAATCTCGTAAAGCAGTATGATCGGTATCGCGAGACCAAGCTGACTGATCGGGTCGGGAGGTGTCAGGACCGCGGCGGCGATAAAAGCGATTACGATCGCATAGCGCCTATTCTTGCGCAGCCCAGCAGTGCTCACGAAGCCAACCCGCGTCAGCAACGTCAAGACGACGGGCAGTTCGAAACTCAAACCGAAGGCGAAAACAAGCCGCATGACAAGGGACAGATACTGGTCGACCTTTGGCTCCAGCTCGATTGCGAGCGGCCCTTCCACCGCAGTCTGCTCAAAGCCTGCGAAAAAGCTCCACGCAACGGGCAGCACGAAATAATAGACAAACGCACCGCCGAGAAAGAAAAGGACCGGCGTCGCGACAAGGAAGGGCAAGAAGGCACGCTTTTCGTTCTTGTACAGCCCTGGCGCCACAAACATCCACAGCTGAATGGCGATGATCGGAAACGAGACGAAAGCCCCGACGAAGAAGGCAATCTTGATTTCGGTAAAAAACTTCTCCGTCAGCGCCGTAAAGATAAGGCGCCGCGCCTGCTCACCCTCCCATAAATCGGCAAGCGGCTGAACCAGAAAATTGAACACCGGACCGGCAAAATAGAAGGAGACGAAAAAACAAGCGATAAAGGCACCAACCGCCCACATGAGCCTCGTGCGCAGCTCCACCAGATGCTCGAGCATCGGCATTTTGCCCTGATCGCCAGCGTCATCGCTCATGATTTAGAGCCCTGCCGCTTTGGTCGGGTCCATAAGCGGTTCCGGTTTATCGTCCGTTTGCGGATCGTCGGCAGCGGCGGCGGTATCCGTGGCCTCCTCCGACAAGGATTTCGTCTGCTCTACAGGCTCGGTCATATCGTGAATGGCGTTCGACACCTCGCCGCTTGGGTCGATTGTGTCTTCCAGCTCTTTTTCGATGTCGAGGTCCGCCACAGCCGCCAATTGCTGCTTTATTTCATCGAGTTCGGCTTCCCGGGCGATATCGTCGATGCTGCTTTGAAACTCGCGCGCCATTTCCTTGATCTTGCGAATCCACATCGTCACGGTGCGCAAGACACGCGGGATTTCCTTTGGTCCGACCACGATGATCGTGATCACCGCAATGACAAAAAGCTCCTGCCACCCAACATCAAGCATCGCGGCGCTTCAACATGCCGGCCCGCGCGGGATCGTCAGGATTTCGCCGTGGAGTCTTTCGCCGACGCGGCTTGCTCCGCCGCGCCATCCCGCATCGACTCCGTTTCGATCGATTTCGCGCTGCCCTCGGTGACGGCCCCGTCGTCTTCTTTAACGCTTTTCTTAAAAGATTTCAGTCCTTTACCGAAATCTCCCATGAGGCTGGAAATTTTACCTTTCCCACCGAACAGGACCAGCACGACCACCAGAACGATGACCCAATGCCAAATACTAAATGCACCCATTCGTTTTATCCTTAGCCGTTAAAGGTGGCGCGCCGCCCGTTTCCGTGCCGGATCATCGCAGAAACAGCAACTTGCCGCAACGACGCTCCTTTTCCCTCGTCTATATAGTCAATCGGCCGGAAATACAAAGGCTTGAGCGCTATCCAGCTCAACGGAGAGAATTGAATTCTCCGGTGGAAGAAATCGGCCGGGCATGCGCGAATGCAGATGGAGTTCCTGACCGGTCTGACGGCATATACATAGATGAATCAGGCTTGTCCGGCCCAGCATCCGCGCTGCGATAACCGTGACAGCCCGTTTCGGATCCAAGCCTTCGTGGATCGGCGCAAGGCGCAGAGCCTCCGGGCGAACGAGAACATCCGCCGTCGAACCCTCTGCCATACCCCGTGCCGGAAGATCACCGAATGGTGTTGCCACCATGCCGTTATGGACAATCCCGGGGAAACGGTTCACTTCGCCGAAAAACTCCGCAACGAACGCATTTTCCGGGTGGCAGTACAGCGCGACCGGGGATCCGAACTGGACCAGACGTCCCTCACGCATAACCGCGATCCGATCCGCCATGAACATCGCTTCTTCGGCGTCATGGGTTACCATCAACGTCGCAGCGCCACTTTGCTTCAACGCGTGCAGCGTATTATCGCGAACCTGATCGCGCATCCGCGCGTCCAGGCTGGAAAACGGTTCGTCGAGCAGGATCAATTGTGGCTTCGGCGCCAACGTCCGGGCCAAGGCAACCCGCTGCTGTTGTCCGCCCGACAATTCGTGGGGAAAGCGCTCGGCACAATCGGCAAGTGTGACCTGCTCCAACACCTCTGCCACGCGGGCGCGCCGATCGGCAGCCGACATCCCCTGTAATCCGAACGCAACATTCCCGGCGACGTCCAAGTGAGGGAACAACGCGTAGTCCTGAAACAGGAATCCCACATTCCGGCGCTCCGGCGGCAATTCCCATTTCTCATCGGCAATAACCGCACCGCCTAGCAGGATGCGGCCTGCCTGGATCGCCTCCAATCCCGCCGCGACCCGCAACGCCGTTGTCTTTCCGCAGCCCGACGGTCCCAAAAGACAGACAACCTCACCGGCGGTCACGGAAAGGCTCAACAATTGAACCGCGACAACATCGCCATAACGATGGCTAATCGCCTCCAACGCCAGGACAGCGGGGCTGGGCGAACAATCCGGCGCGTTTGAGGTTTCCGCGTCGGTCATGTCCGGGCCTTATTCATCCAGCGTAATCGCTTCGTCCGGCTCTACGGCCTCGTATGGCTCGTCTTCAGGCTCCGCTTCATCCTCTGCCCCATGTGCCGCAAGGAGCCCAAGCCCGGGCCGCCGGTCAAGCAATCCAGCCGCCTTCAACTCGTCGATACCCGGCAGCATCTTGACGCTTTCCAGACCGAAATGATCCAGAAACTCATCCGACACACCCCAGGTCACCGGGCGTCCCGGCGTGCGCCGCCGTCCGCGCGGACGGATCCAGCCTGCCTCGAGGAGGATATCCAAGGTGCCGCGGCTCGTTGCGACCGCCCTGATTTCCTCGATTTCGGCGCGCGTGACCGGCTGGTGATAGGCGATGATTGCCAAGGTCTCGAGTGCTGCCCGAGACATTTTCCGCTGAACCGTTTTTTCCAGCCGCAAATGGGGACCGAGGTCCGGCGCGGTTCGAAACGCCCACCGCGTCCCGACCTGCACCAGATGCACGCCGCGATTGGCATATTGACCGCGCAAATCCTCGAGCATTCCTGGGATATCCGCATCCTCGGGAAGGCGCGCAGCCAGGTCTCGCTCCGACACGGGTTCGCGCGCACCGAACAGTATCGCTTCCAGCAAGCGGATAAGCTCAAATCTATCCATCGTCGGACACGTCTTGTCGTGCGCGCACATAAATCGGCGCAAAGGTTTGCGACTGATTGAGCTGCAGCTTGCCCTGCCGGGCCAGTTCAAGGCTTGCCGCAAAGGTAGAGGCGATCGCGGACCGCATCACGAGTTCATCGCCCACTTCCTCCGGCAAGAATTGCGCCAATGTCGTCCAATCCGGTGTTGCGCCAAGCAGCTTTCCGAGCCGTTCCATCGCATCGTCCATCGAATACAGCGTCACTGGTTCGATCTGCAAGGTGGAAGTCCCTTGCCGCTCGCGGGTCTGGCCGTAAACGGTGAGCAAATCATAAAGTGTCGCGTTGAAAACCGTCGTGGTATCGACAATCAGCGGGTCAGGCTCGCCACGTGCGAAGAAGTCCTGTCCAAGCTGTGGCCGCTGCATCAGTGTCTCGGAAGCTTTCCGCATCGCCTCCAGCCGCTGCAGTTGAAATGCGAGCCGCGCGGCCAATTCGGCACCGGTTGGTTCATCCTCTTCATCCGACGCGGGGAGCAGCAAACGGGACTTGAGATACGCCAACCAAGCGGCCATCACCAAATAGTCGGCCGCGATTTCCAGCCGCAAGGCATGCGCCCGACGGATAAATTCGAGATATTGCTCCGCCAGCGCGAGAATCGAGATCTTCGTGATATCGACCTTATGGGTTCGGGCCAGCATCAGGAGGACATCGATCGGCCCTTCGAACCCGTCCAAATCAAGGACGAGGCTATCGGCCATCGCGCCCAGGTAATCTGGTTGCGCATCCTCAAAAGGTTCCGAGTCCGTCAGTTCGCCATTCTCAGTGTGCGTGTCTGCCATAAACCTTCCTACTGAATGCCAGCGGCAATCGCAAGAATCTGTATGATATACCTGACCGGCCCGATAACGACCCACGCGAACGGGTCGAAGGTTTGCCCGAACTGGCGCGCCACATACGGTATTACGAACATTATTGCGATGATGATCGCAAATCCAAATCTTTCGAGCCGTGCCAACGGCAATGCGAGTGCGGGAGGAAGCAAACCGACCGCGACCCGGCCGCCATCGAGAGGCGGTATCGGCAGCATATTGAATACGGCCAAAATTACGTTGATTGTCACCATGTTGAGCAGGTTTTCACCAGCCCATACCCGCGCGGCAGCTGGTACGAAAGGAAGGGCATGCACCAGTAAAACCGCCGCATAGGCCAGCACGAAGTTCATCGCGGGGCCGGCGGCGGCAACGAGCACCATGGCCCGGCGCGGCTTGCGCAGGCGATGAAAATTCACCGGCACCGGTTTCGCCCACCCGAAGAGAAAGGGGGACGATGTCAGCAGCAGAAGCGATGGAAGAACGACGGTGCCGAAAGGATCTATATGGCGCAATGGGTTGAAGCTCACCCGTCCGAGCACTTTAGCCGTATCGTCGCCTAGCTTCCAGGCAGCCCAGCCATGCGCCGCCTCATGCAAGGTTATGGCCAGCAGGACCGGTAAAACCCAAACCGACGCCGTATAGACCATACTCCCAAGGTCATCCGGCAAGCGGTGTCTCCCCCGCCATCAGCGCCTCGAAGCGCTGCAGCGCTTCGTCATCCGGGACGGCGGGGTGGAGTAGCGCCGTCGCACGCGCGGCACGGGCTGACGCCGCATCGGAGAGGCTACCGCAATTAGCAGTAACGGCGGTCATCTCGTCCAGAATACCGTTACAGTGGAGCATGATATCGCACCCGGCATCGCGCGCAGCCTTCGATCGCTCACCCAGGCTGCCAGTCAGCGCAGACATCGACAGATCGTCGCTCAGAAGCAACCCGTCAAAGCCGATAAAGCCTCGAATGATGTCGCGAATTACAGTCGGAGATGTCGTCGCGGGCGCCGCGGAATCGATCGCACCAAATACGACATGTGCGGTCATGGCCATCGGCATATCGGACAGGTCGCGAAACGGCGCAAAGTCGGTTTTCTCAAGAGTCACGCGCGGCGTATCGACCGCCGGAAGCGCCTCATGACTGTCCAGCGTCGCGCGGCCGTGCCCGGGAATATGCTTGATGACGGGCAAGACACCGCCCGCCATCACCCCCTCGCATTGCGCCCTGCCAAGTGCAGCAACCGCAGCGGCTTTCGAGCCGAACGAACGGTCGCCGATGATCCGGTGCGTGTCGGGGAACTGCAGATCGAGAACCGGGACGCAGTCAACATTGATGCCGAGCGCCGCGAGCTCATCAGCCAGTAACCGCCCGTTCAGCCGTGCAGCCTCGACCCCGGCTGCTGGATCGGATTCGTACAACGCGCCGATCCGGCCCGCTGGAGGGGTGTCTCGCCAGGGCGGCGACGGCAGTCGCGCGACACGCCCGCCTTCCTGATCAATCAGTACGAATGAATCCACGCGGCCGACGCTATCTCGTAGATCGTCGACAAGACGGCGCACCTGCTCCGGCGTATCGATGTTCCGCGCAAACAGAATGAAGCCAAACGGATCGGCATCCTTAAAGAACTGCCGCTCTTCCTGACTCAGCGACAGTCCCGCGCAACCGAAGATCGCGGCGCTACGTTCCGCTGCCCCACCCATAATTATGGTGCCACGACGAAACAGCCGACCTTTTTTTGCTTCAACTCGTCACAGATGCGCCGCGCCGCTTCCTTGTTCTGCAACGGTCCAGCCTGGACTCTGTAATAGACGCCCTTTTTGCCCAGGTCCGCTTTTTTCACCAACAGCGAAAGCTTCGATAAGACCGGTCCGTGCTGCTTGACATATTTTCGCCATGCAAGCTTCGCGGCCAACTCCGAGCGCAGGGAACCGATCTGAATGCGGTACCCTTTCGCCGGATCAGATTTCGACGCAACCTGCGGTGCACGCGGTGGCGGCGCCTTAAGCGCTGTTTTCAGCGGTTTCTTAGGTTTTGCGGCTGGGGGAGACGGCGTCTTTGGCGGTTCGGGCGCCTTCGCTTCTTTCACCGCTTTCCCGCCCGCTTCCGGTGCAATTGCCGCCAGCGAGGCCACGTCCTGGGTTAAATTCTTGGCCGATTTTTCCGTCTTGCGCGGCGCGGTGATCGAAGGCGGTGGCGGCAATTCAGATGTCGGTGGCGCTTTGGGCACATCCAGTTTCGGCGTCGGGAGGGGCGGCGGTGCGACAGATTTCTTCGCTACGGGTGCGGGCAGCGGGTTTTCCGGCGGCGGCAATAAACGCTCAACTGTGCGCCCTTCCCCGGATTTATCGATCTTCCCGTAAACAAGCTTGTCCTGGTCGGCAATCTGCTGACCACCGGGATTCCTAGGCGCCACCTTACTGGGGCCGTCGGGCTTCAGTGTTGGCGCGGCAAACTCGCTGCCTTCGCGAATGCCCGTGCTGTAGGCATACCAAACGACACCACCGAAACTCACGAGCGTCACGACAGCGAGCGCAATTGGCAAAAAGCGGCGCACCGCGCCTGCAGGCGGCTTGTTTTCTTCGGCGTCGAGTTCCGCCAACTCAGTCTCGATCGAATCGGATTCGTTGCTCATCAACGCAGTTCCTCGACCGGCGTAACGCCCATAAGTTCGAGCCCCGACGCAATCACTGTCCGCACGCCTCGCACCAGCGCCAAACGCGCAGCCGTATGCGCAACATCATTCTCAACAATAAACCGCAACTCGGACTGCTCTTTTCCTTTCGTCCAGAGACCATGAAACGCAGCCGCCAGATCGTATAGATAATAGGCGATTCGGTGCGGTTCATGGGCCTGAGCCGCACTTTCGACGATTCTCGGCCATTGCGCCATCAGTTTGATCAGTGCGAGCTCCGCCTCGTCTTCCAGCAGCTCGAGATTGGCGGCACCGTCATCGCGACTCTCCAGCTCCGGAAACGCATCCGCAGCCATGCGGGCGACCGAATGACAACGGGCATGGGCGTACTGAACGTAAAACACCGGATTGTCGCGCGACTGCTCCGTGACCTTTGCCAAATCGAAGTCCAACGGCGCGTCGTTGCTGCGGGTCAGCATGATGAACCGGACGACATCCGCGCCGACCTCGTCGATGAGATCGCGCAAGGTGACGAAGGTCCCCGCCCGCTTCGACATCTTCACCGGCTCGCCCTTATCCAGCAGCTTGACGATCTGGCAAATTTTCACCTCCAGCGTCGCCGCCCCTTCGCTGATTGCTTTGGTCGCCGCGGTCATCCGCTTCACGTACCCACCGTGATCGGCACCCCAGACGTCAATCAGGGTCTTGAATCCCCGCGCATATTTGTCCTGATGATAAGCGATGTCGGATGCGAAATAGGTCCAGCTGCCGTCGGACTTCTTCAGGGGACGGTCGACCTCGTCGCCGAATTCGATGGCGCGAAACAGCGTTTGGGGCCGGGGCTCCCAATCGTCCGGCTTTTTACCTTTTGGAGGCTCCAGAACGCCGGTATAGATCAAATCCCGGCCGGTAAGGGTCTCAAGTACCGCATCGACTTTGCCCGCCTCGACCAACTGCCGCTCGGACGTAAAAACGTCTTGGCGGACGCCGAGCGCCGCCAAATCTTCCCGCACCAGCGCCATCATGGCGTCGATGGCGTAGGCGCGAATGTCCAGCAGCCATTCGGCTTCCGTCGCGTCCTTCCAACGGTCTCCCTCACGATCCGCCAACGCCGCACCGACCGGCTGCAGATAATCGCCGGGATATAACCCCTCCGGAATATCGCCAATATCATCGCCCAGCGCCTCCCGGTAGCGGAGATGGACAGAGCGGGCGAGAACATCGACCTGCGTACCGGCATCGTTAATGTAATATTCGCGCGTAACGGCGTACCCTGCCTTCTGAAACAGCGACGCCAGCACATCGCCGAATACCGATCCGCGGGCGTGACCGATATGCAGTGGACCGGTCGGGTTGGCGGATACGAACTCCACGTTGACGGCTTCCCCGCCGCCGATATCAGAATCGCCGTACGCCTTGCCAACGGCCAATATCTCGGCAAGACAGCGCCGCCAAACCGCGTCTTCAAGACGGATATTGATGAACCCGGGACCAGCCACGTCAGCCGACACGACGCCTTCGACATCGATCATTTTCTCGACGAGCAGCGCGGCGAGATCTCGAGGCTTCATCCCCGCCGGTTTGGACAGCACCATCGCCGCATTGGTCGATAAGTCACCAAACGCGGCTTCCCGCGGGACATCCACGGCGATGCGCGACAAATCCAGCGCCTGCGGCAACGCGTTATCCGCGGCAAGTCCTTCAACGATCTGGACAATTTCGCTTCGAAAATTGCTAAAAATATTCAACGGCTCAAAACTTTCCTTCCACAATCCGGCGGTGCAGGCGCAGCGCGAATTGATCCGTCATTCCGGCAATATAGTCGCAAACGATCCGTGCCGTACCTTCGGTATCCGGCTGCACCGTTTCACGACGCCATTCCTCCGGCAAATATCGCGGCTCGTTAACTAAATAGGAGAACAACTCAGCCACGATTTCGCGCGCGCGATCAGTTTCCGCGACGACCGCGTCATGCCGGTACATCCGGCTATATAACAATGCCTTCAACGCGCGCTCTTTCTCGCTCATCGCTGGGGAGAACGCAACAACGGGATGGTCCAATTGGCGAATTTCCGGTGCGTTTGACGGCTGCGCGGCCACGAGCCGCTGCAGAGTCTCCGCAATCACATCCTCCACCATTTCGCCGATAAGGCGGCGTACCGCTTCATGAACCACCCGTGTCTCGGCGACTGCCGGATACTGCGCCCGTACCGCCTCAAACACATCTGCGACATGAGGGACACCGGCCAAATCGCTGATGACAAAGATTCCAGCCCGAAAGCCGTCATCCAGGTCGTGATTATTGTAGGCGATGTCGTCGGCAATGGCGGCGACCTGCGCTTCCGGTCCCGGGAACGTGTCCAAATCCAGAGGAAACTCCCGGTCCAGCGCAGCGATGCTTGGCGGTATCGGCTTACCGTCCGAATAAGGCCCTCGTAATGGCCCATTGTGCTTTACGACGCCCTCCAGGGTCTCCCACGTCAAATTCAGCCCATCGAAGTTTGGATAGCGGTTTTCCAACCGATGCAGGACGCGCAGGGTCTGATCGTTGTGATCGAACCCCCCAAAGCTTGCCATGGCGCGATCCAAGGCATCCTCGCCGGCATGGCCAAAGGGTGGGTGTCCGAAATCATGAGCCAAGGCCAAGGCTTCGGTGAGGTCTTCGTCGAGGCCGAGAGCGCGGCTGAGGGACCGCGCGATCTGCGATACTTCCAGACTATGGGTTAACCGGGTACGGAAATGATCCCCCTCCGGAGCGATAAAGACTTGGGTTTTATGCTTAAGACGCCGGAAGGCAGTCGCATGGATTATGCGGTCCCGGTCGCGCTGAAACGGTGTGCGGCGCCGACTTTCAGGCTCATTATGCTGCCGCCCCCTAGATTCCGAGGCTTTCGTCGCATAGACCGCGGCAGCACCATCCATCTTTAACCCTCAACAAACGCCAATTGACATAACCTCTTAGCGCGCTACATAGGCTGTGGTAAACTGCTAGTTGGAGCGTGCCGCATATCACGCTGCGCAGGAGAAAGACATGTCAGACCCGTTTGCATCCGATACCCTGACCGCGGAAGCCACATTCACGATTTCCGAGACGGCAAAGAAGCGTCTTCGCGAAATATTCTCACAAGACGAGAATTCAGAACAAATGTTGCGCGTAAAAGTATCGGGCGGCGGCTGTGCAGGCTATCAATACGGCTTCGATTTCGAAAGCACCGTCAGCGATGACGACCGGATTTTTGGCGATGACGATGTAAAGGTTGTTATCGACAGCGTGTCCATGGACCTGCTTGGCGGATCTCAAATCGATTTCGTCGACGATATGGTCGGTGCCTCGTTCCAGATCAACAATCCCAACGCTACGGCGTCCTGCGGCTGCGGCACGTCGTTTTCGACCTGACCCCGGTGAAAATCGCCACTTTCAACGTCAACTCGATCAAGGCCCGCCTGCCCCGCGTCTTGGAATGGCTCGAAGACGCCGCGCCCGACGTCGCGCTGCTGCAGGAAATCAAAACCGTCCCCGAGGATTTTCCCAGCTTGGAAATCAGTGGGCTTGGCTATGAAATGGCCGTTCACGGACAAAAAAGCTACAACGGCGTCGCGATTCTATCGCGAACGCCCATCGAAGACGTGGTCATGGGGCTTCCCGGCGACGACGAAGATACGCAGGCCCGCTACATCGAAGCGACAATTCAGGGCGTGCGGGTCGCGTCAATCTACCTCCCGAACGGAAACCCGACGGATACGGACAAATTTCCCTATAAGCTCGACTGGATGGACCGGCTCGTCACCTATGTCCGCGATACACTGATACCGCAGGAACGTCCCTTCGTGTTGGGCGGCGATTACAACGTCGTCCCCAACGACGACGACGTTTACGACCCCGAAGGATGGGCGGACGACGCCCTATGTCGGCCGGAATCCCGTGCCCGTTTCCGCGCGATCCTAAATATGGGCGTTACAGAGGCGTGGCGGACCTTGCACAAGGAAATCGGCGCGTACAGCTTCTGGGACTATCAGCGCGGCCGTTGGCAGCGCGACGAAGGTGTGCGGATCGACCATCTCCTGCTCTCACCGCAAGCCGCCGATCGCCTCGTCGCCTGTGAAATTGACCGCGTCCCGCGCGGCAAGGAAAAAGCTTCCGACCACACACCGGTCTGGTGCGAGATTTCGGACGCGGCCTGAGCGGACTGCAGGACTTCTAACTGGAGTTTTGAGATCGGAAGCACCAGCGGCGCCAGACCGCGCGGTGAACACGGCCGAGATTTCGAACATATTGGTCCGCATCGCACACACGGGACTGGGTAAGCGCCTGGCGCAATCGGCCGCGGATTACCGCAAGACGTTCGGCGTCGGAAGCAAGTTCGACCGCACGCGCCACGTAACTGTCGGTGTCATGCGCGATGCACACGCCAAGCCCCGCGGCGTCCAGAGTCGCGGCCGAGCAGCGCGACACGAAACGGTCACCAGCGAGCGTGATCACCGGCACGCCCATGAGCAGCGCCTCATACGTTGTCGTCGCGCCACTGAACGGAAACGAATCAAGCGCAATGTCAATTTGATCATAGGCGCGCAGATGCTCCGAACGACGATCAACCGCATCGAGCACCGTCGCACGATCAGCGCCTATTCCCCGTTCGGCAAGCCGATTCAGGATACGCGTCCGCGTCGCGGTTTCGCTGTAAGCCTCGAAATGCTTTAAGACCAGACGGGACGCTGGTATGGCGTGGAGCAACGCCGCCCACGTATCGATACTGCGGTCGGATATCTTTTGCGGCGCGTTGAACGAACCAAAGGTGACGTAGCCATTGCGTAGGGCCGGAAGCGGACCCTGCGCCGGCGCTTCGGCAGGTATCGTATGGGCGGAGAAAGTCGGCAGCCGGATTACGCGCTCGGAAAATCGCTCCCCGCCGCCGCGCGGCGTCACCACCCGATCACCGATGAAGTAGTCATATTCATCCATTGCCGAAGAACAAATGTCATACTGGTTGATCTGAATGGGCGCCGGCCGATAGCGCGCGATATAAGGGCGGTTCTCGTCGAGATGCCCGGCCAGAATCACAAGGATATCAATCTTGTCGGCGACAATAATTTCGGCGACCTCGACATCGCTCAAGCCGACGGTCGAATGCCAAACGTCGCTTGCTTCTTCGAACAACCGCGTCGCAGCATCGGGCTGGGGAACCTCGGCATAAGAGTAAAGGCGAAAACGTTCCCGGTCGCGCCGCTGATAGATTGGCAGCAGGTTGAAGCCAACCGAATGGGCGCGGAAATCCGACGAAACATAGCCGATCCGCAGCGGCCGATCAGGGTCCGGATCGTTTTCATACACGGTCCTTAAAGGGGCCGCCGGCCGTTGCCGTCCCCAGTCCTGCTGCGCCCGCCAGATCGCCGCCCCATTGTCCGAGTCCTGATAAAACATGGCCAACAGCCGCATACCGCGCGCGCCGTAATGAGTGGGCTGACCTGCCAGCGCTCGATCAAAATATTCGCACGCCGCATCCATTGCACCTCGGCGAAATTGCATGACACCGCATTGGAACAACACTTCGGGATCGTCGGGGGCGACCTCATAGGCTGCCTCCCAAGTCTCTGCGGAATCGTTTAGCCGCCGGATCGCCAGCAGCGCCCGCCCGGCCCCTTTTAGGGCATCGAGATTGCGCGGTTCAGCGGCAAGCACCGACCCAAAGAGGACAAAGGCCTTGTCCTGACGACCCGCGCTTACTTCTTCGTCGGCTTGGGCAAGCAGACCGGCTATGTCAGATACGGGCGTAGACGTTCGATCCATCCTATCGCTGCGCGGAAATGCAGTAGGTGCGGTTCTCCATTCGCACGACTCCGTTCGTATCGGCGAACTGGCGCGCAGCTTCGGTGACCGCCTGCCACGCGGCCTCCCGGCGGTCGCTGGGGAAATGCGCGATCCTGTCCTCCAGCGGCTTCGAACGTTCACGCCGAAACTGAGTGAACTCCTCGGCGGATTCGAAGGTGTACGTGACGGTGAGCCATTCGCCGTTAACGCCGCGAAACCCCGCCGCTTCAAATGTCGCCAATGCCGAACCCACATCGCACAAGGCAAAAGGAGTTCCCGCACCCTCTTGAGGCGGCGGCAGCTCCAGCGCCGCAAGAACGATCCTATTTCCGAGGCTGAGCGCTGGCGCATCTTCAGGCGGTCCCCAAATAGCGGCGGCAATACGCTTCTCCGGCTTCAGCAATGCACGGAATGATTCGAGTGTTGATTTAAGGTCCGACATAAACATCAGCCCCCAACGACATATTATCGCGTCATAAATTCCTTCTGATATATCGAGTTGATCCGCATCCGCTTCGCGAAACGCAATATTTTCCAAACCAAGCCTTGCGGCGCGGCGGCGAGCGAACTCCAACATGCCGGGAGAAAGATCGACGCCATCAACATGACCATCCGCGCCGACCCGCCTCGCGGCGGTCGCCGCCGGTTCGCCAAGTCCGGTCGCCACGTCGAGCACGCGGTCGCCAGGGCCGATATTGGCGAGTTCCACAAGGCGGTCGCTCAATATCTGTGCGCCCCGTTCCAACACGGGGAACCACTTGTCCCAGGCTTCCGCCCGCTTTGGGTCCCAGGGCACCTTCGCCGTTGAGTTCGCGTTCTTTTCTGTCATTTCAGCTTCCCGGCATACCCGTTTCAACAACGGGCTGCGATAGTATCCACAAGCTGAGAACCGTATAGCCGACCATCAGCACCATCATTGGAATCTGACTGTACAACGCCGCACGAGCAGTCGGAAACACCCGTAGCGCCATGATATGTGCGAGATAGACGGCGATGAGATGTCCGCCGACAATCGATACCACCGACAGATACCAAACGAATTTTGCACCGACGATGCCGATATCGATCTTATAGGCCGCGGTCCCGAAAATATCCCAGCCCATCCCGAAGGGATCCGACAGAAGCGGAATGATCTGCTGCCCCGTGAGCAAGAGGTACGACAGATAGTGAGCGACGTGATACGCGATAGCGATCGGCACCAAAGTGAGAACAAAGAATCCAGCGATTCCACGCACCGAAGGCGCACCGCCAGCCCACGCCACAAGAAAGCAAAAACAGACAAATGCACTGGCAAATCCGAGCGGGAACAGGATAAGCGCCACCGTCTTGACCGTCTTATGGAGATTGAGCCCGCTTTCCTGCAGCGCGATCAGTAAGGGACGCAATGTTGCATCTTCGGCAATCCATTGCAGCGTTGCGCCCCACGCCGGTGTCTCCAGAAATCCGTCGAACGTCACGGTGGACAGGATAAGCAGCACGAACGCGGCGAGGGACAAGGATACGGGGCGCGCCGTCAGCAAGCCAACCGCCGGTGGACGCAAGATCCAGTTCCCTGGGGCGCTGTGCTGTCCTGGCATGGTGTCTCCCGCGCCCATCGGCGCGAAGCGCGCAAAGAGGGAGAAAGCAACCGTGAAGGCCTCCCCTCGCGTCAACCATGTCTCGCGACCGTACACCGCCATGCCCCACCACGTGATGATGGAGTAGATGACGACAAGATAGGCGAGTTGGCGCGGCGATTCGCCAACCTCCGAAACCAGCTCAAGCCAGGCAAAGAGCGCAAATAGCGCGACTGCCGGCCACGTCCCAAGCCATTCTGGATACCGCCTATGCGGCGACGCTTGCCCTATGAGCCGCTCTACCCAGCCAAATACGACACCCCACGGGTTGATGACCTTCCAAAGGTCGCCAAACAGTGCGGAAACGATAACCAAACCAATCCACCAAATAATCCAAACCATTGTCGGAGCAAAATTCTTCAGCGGATTCTGAACGCCAAGAAAGCCGGCTGCCAGGACCAGCAAAAAGATCGCAACAGAAATGACCCGCAAAAGAACGGCGGCGGTCATGGCGCCCGCCCCTAAAACCGGTACGGCCGATAAGTTGACCACAGGAAATGTCCGCGTGCCGTCCCCCCGCAGGACGAAGGCCATCACAATGAAAGATAATGCGACCGCCGCACCGGCCCCACCGAGATACAGTCCCAAGGGGGCGGGAAGGTCGTAGCGCTGGCCGAACGCGTGCGCCAGCGCGGGCGAGGCCAAAAACGAGGACAAGCCGAGCGATACGACGGCAGCCGCCAAACGAAATGGAAAGTTCATTACCGCTCCGTCGAAGGATCTATAGACACGACCTATTGGAAAAGAACCGTATGGCAGATCATCCGGCAGATTGCACGCCCCTGTAGCGAAAACGTTACAAGGCCGCTGACAACCGCTCCAAGGCGTCAGCCAGTTTCGCGCGTGTGGACTGCGATGCCGACAGGCGTTCCTTTTGTTCCTCGACCACCGTTTCCGGCGCCTTAGCGAGGAACTGGGCATTGCCAAGTTTCTTCTCAAGCTTACCAATGTCGCCGTCGGACTTGGCGATCGCCGTTTTGAGTCGCGCCTGTTCCTGCGCGATATCGATAACACCGGCAATCGGTAGCGCAACCGTCGCGTCGTCATGCACAAGCTGCACCGCCCCTTCCGGAATGGCATCGCCAGTCGAAACCGAATCCAGACGGGCAAGGCGTTCGATTAAAGTTGAATGTCTGTCAAGCCATGCGGCACTCGGCGCGCTTGCACCGGTCAAAATTAACGGTATCCGCGCTGCCGGCGGCACATTCATTTCCGAGCGTACCGAACGGACACCGGAAATCAGCCCAATGACCCAATCCATTTCTGCCCGTGCCGCATCATCATCCAACGCATCGCCGAATTCCGGCCAGGATTCGAGGATCAGCATGCCGTCCCCTTCTCCACCGAACTGCGTCCACAGCTCCTCCGTAATAAAAGGCATAAACGGATGCAGCATCCGCAGCAGTTGGACCATGACCCAGCCGGTCGCGGCCCGCGTTTCGTCTCGCGCGGCTTCATCGCCGCCACTGAGAAGCGATTTGGAAAACTCCAAATGCCAATCGCAGAACGAGCCCCAGATGAACTGATAGAGTGTTTGAGCCGCGTCGTTGAAGCGATATGCCTCTATGCTCTTTGATATGTCGCGGGAGCAGCGTGCGACTTCGCCCACGATCCAACGGTTCAGCGTTTGCGTACAGGACGCCGGATCGAAACTGGCGACCGGCGCGCATTCGTTCATTTCGCAAAAACGAGCCGCGTTCCACAGTTTCGTTGCAAAATTCCGCGACCCCTCGACCCGGGCCCCAGACAGTTTGATGTCGCGGCCCGGTGCCGCCAGCGCCGCCAGAGTAAAGCGCAACGCATCGCCGCCGAATTGATCGATCAATTCCAACGGGTCGATGATATTGCCCTTCGACTTGGACATCTTCTGGCCGCTCGCATCGCGCACGAGCGCATGGACATAAACGGTCCGGAATGGCACCTCGCCCATGAAATGGATGCCGAGCATCATCATGCGCGCAACCCAGAAGAAGATAATGTCGAAACCGGTCACCAACACATCGGTCGGATAGTAGCGCTCCAGCTCCGGCGTCTGTTCCGGCCAGCCCAATGTCGAGAAGGGCCATAGACCGGACGAGAACCAGGTGTCGAGTACGTCCTCGTCTTGTGTCAGCGGGGTTGCCTTGCCGTAATGCGCTTCCGCTGCCTTCGACGCGTCGGCTTCATCCAACGCCACGAAGATCTCGCCATCGGGACCGTACCAGGCCGGAATCTGATGTCCCCACCAGAGCTGGCGGGAGATGCACCAGGGCTGAATATTGCGCATCCATTCGAAATAGGTCTTGTCCCAGTTCGCCGGCACGAACTTGACCTTGCCTTGCTCGACCGCTTTGATAGCGGGCTTGGCCAGAGTCTTGGCGTCCACATACCACTGCTCGGTGAGATAGGGCTCGATCGGAACGCCACCGCGGTCGCCATAGGGAACTGTATGAAGTTGTTCCTCGACCCGGTCCAGATAGCCAAGCGCTTCCATGTCAGCGACGATGGCTTCGCGGGCGGTAAAGCGGTCCATGCCGCGATATTTCTCCGGCGCATTCTCGTTGATGCAGGCCTCGACATCGAAGATGTTGACCATCTCCAGGTCGTGCCGACGGCCGACCTCGAAATCGTTGAAATCATGCGCCGGCGTAATCTTCACGGCGCCCGATCCCTGCTCCGGGTCGGCGTGCTCATCAGCGACGATAATCAACCGACGCCCCACGAGCGGAAGAGCGCAGTGTTTCCCGATAAGATCCTTATAACGGTCGTCGTCGGGATGAACCGCAACGGCAGTGTCGCCCAGCATGGTTTCCGGACGGGTTGTCGCAACCGTAAGATATCTGTCCGCCTCTCCTTCGACGGGATATTTGAAGTACCAGAGCTTTCCGTTCACCTCTTGCTGCTGTACCTCGAGGTCGGAAATCGCCGTCTGCAGTTTGGGATCCCAATTGACGAGCCGTTGATCCTTGTAGATCAAGCCTTCGCGGTGCAGATCGACAAAGACCTTGCGCACAGCCGCGCTAAGCCCCTCGTCCATCGTGAAGCGTTCACGGCTCCAATCGCAGGAAGCGCCAAGTCGCTGCAGCTGTCGCAGAATCGTGCCGCCGGATGTCGCCTTCCAGTCCCAAACCGTCTCGATGAACTGATCCCGGCCGATTTCCTTGCGGGACGACCCGGCCTCTTCGAGCTGGCGCTCAACGACCATCTGCGTCGCAATGCCCGCGTGATCCATGCCAGGCTGCCAAAGCACATCCCGGCCGCGCATGCGCTCATAGCGGATCAGGATATCCTGCAGGGTATTGTTCAGCGCATGACCGATATGCAGGCTGCCGGTGACGTTCGGTGGCGGAATAACGATCGTATAAGGCTGCGCATTCTTATTGCGGCCACAGGCGAAAGCGCCGAAATCGTTCCAGCGCTCATAGTGTTTGGTTTCGACCGCATCCGGTCGATATGTCTTGTCCAGCATCGCTGAACGTCCTTTTTTGTATTTCGTTATTTGTGCTCACGCGTATAGCCCGGCAACGTCGCACGGCGAACTGTTAATCGTCAGCCTATTTTTTGGACATCTTTTCAATCTCGCGCTGTACAAGCCGTTCCACCATCTCGGGCAAATTCGCCTCGAGCCAGTGACTGAGAAGCGGCCGCATCACTTCCTTGACCAGCGCTTCCAACGTCTTGTCCGCCCGGCCCAAGAGCAAATTCGGATCACCAGCGCCTAACTGCGAAAACGCCGAGGCACCCGCCGCCGTCGCAGAGGCGGAAATGAGCGTCTCGCTTTCCTCAATAACTTCATCAACGAGCGCAATTTCATCAGCCGGCTCAAACTCGTCCATCAGTTCAAGCGCGTCGTCCTCCTCCATTACCGGCTCGGGCTCAGGTTCCGGCTCGGGCTCGGGCTCGGGCTCGGGCTCAGGTTCCGGCTCGGGCTCGGGCTCAGGTTCCGGTTCTGGCTCGGGTTCCGGTTCTGGCTCAGGTTCCGGCGCAGCCTCGGCGGCCTCTTCCGCTTCGCCTTCTTCCCCTTCTTCACCGTCCTCCGAAATAATCTTTCGAATGGAGGCTAGAATTTCCTCCATCGACGGTTCTTGGCCCGCGTCGTCGCTCATCTCTTGCCCTTCCCGTCCAGCACGTCAAACAGTTGGCCTGTGACCCACGCCATATTAGGCAAACCGGTAGTCACTTCCGCTTGGCCGTTCATCATACTATTTCTTCTTCGACCCTTCGCTCTTCGCCGGTTCAGAGTCAAAACCCCAAAGCCTACTGCGAACCCGAAGGTAATGTGCCTTTTGATCGTACAAATCGACCGGCAGCCCTAAGTCGCGCGCCGTCAGCCTCCCCACCGCTGCAAGCAGTTCATAGGCGGCAACGATCGCATTGCGCTGATCCGTCACGAGGTTCACTTGGGCGTCCAACAGTTCCTGCTCCGCATCCAGCACATCCAAGACGGTGCGGGATCCGACAGCCGCTTCCTGCTCGACACCTTCCAAAGCGATTTTCGCGGCTCGAACTTCAGCCTCCCGCGACTTAATACTTGCGCGTTCGGTTAACAGCTGCTCAAAGCCACTCGCTGCATCTTCGATAGCTGCACGGCGCGCTTCTTCGACCTGAAGCCGGTTTTCACCGGCAAGCTGAACCGCTTCGCGGATCCGGCTCGATACGCTACCTTGCTGATAAATAGGGATTGTCAACTCGGCGGTAACCGTAACATCATCGACAGTGCGGTCGGGCGTTCCCTCATTTCGACTGCGCGATGCATCGCCAACGAGATCAACCGAAGGCAGCAGCTCGCCTTTCACACCTTCGACAACCTCCCGAGCAGCGCGTTCATCAAATGTCGCGCTAATCACGGCGGGATTCCCTTCTCGTGCCAGCTCCACGGCGTCCGTAATTTCAGCGGGTAGTGACGGCGGATAGCCAGGATTTGGAACCGTCGCCGGTTTCACACCGACGATCTGTTCGAAAAACGCGCGACTGACCTCCAAATCGCCTTCGGCCTGAATGCGTTCAGCGGTGGCCCGCGCCAGACGCGACTCGGCTTGCGCCACGTCGGTGCGCGTCACCTCGCCGACATTGAACCGATCGCGTGTCGCCTGTAGCTGCCGAGCCAACACCTGTTCGTTGCCGATATTCAGCTTCAGCACGGCTTCTTCACGAAAGACGTTCATATAGGCCGTCACGGCATCGAGCAGCACTTGCTGTTCGGTCGTCATCAATCGGGCGCGTTCGGCACTTATTTCGTGTTTTGCCTGTCTAATTTCGGCTTCCGTCGTTCCACCAGCGTACAGGTTTTGCGTAACCCGAAACCCACCGGAGTAGGTCGTTCGCGTATCGTCCCCGGAACCGAAACCACCGGTACTGTTCGTGCGGCGGCGCAGCTTTGCAACATCCGCAGTAAAGCGAACATCCGGACGCCACCCGGAGACCGCCTGCGGAACCCCTTCGTCCACCGACCGCAGCTTCGCGCGCTGGGCTTCCAAAGTAGGGTTATTCTTATAGGCGAGCGCCAACGCATCCATAAGAGGATCCGCGCCATACGCCGAACCCGTTACCAGGGCCGCGAAAGCCGCCAAGAATATCGAAAAGACGGAAGCCCGCCGCATGATCGTTCCTTTTCCGGCGTGGCTCGCACGAGCAAAGCCACACCCTTTGCTTCTACTACAATTCCGGACCATAGAATCCCGCCAGATTCCCGGCATGGTACTACTGCGGAATAAACCACAAAATATTGACATTAAACAGTACTAAAACACAAAACCTGCTTCGTTTCTAAATTCCGGCAAGACTGGGATCGACGCATCGAATAAAACTCGTTTCGAAACACCTGCGCCTCCGCGTTGCGCCAACGTCGCGCGCCCAACACCATTCTCTCCCCCCAAAACGGCAACAAGACGCCCGCCGTCCGCAAGCTGGCCCGCCACCGTCTCCGGCACATCGTTAATTCCTCCATTAAAGAGGATAACGTTGAATGGCCCTTGCTTGGGCAGGCCCTCGGCAAGACTTCCCTCAACGACGACCACGTTGTCCAGTACCAGTTCCGAGAGCAGTGTCGTCGCCGATGCAGCAAGAGCGGCATCGCTCTCAAGAGCGAAAACGGTATCGCATAGACGAGCAAATACCGCAGCGGCATATCCGCTTCCCGCCCCGACAACAAGCGCAACATCGCCCTTTTCCGGCGCAGCCGCCTGCACCAGACGCGCCAAAATCAGCGGTTCCATGATGCAGCGGCCGGAAGCGATTTCCAAATCCTCGTCGACATAGGCAATCGACCGCAGGGTTTCAGGTACGAACAATTCGCGTGGCAGCGATCCCATGGCCGTTAGCACGGCTTCATCGGTAACCCTGTTCGGGCGCAACTGGCTTTCGACCATGATGCGTCGGGCGTCTTCAAACTTCATCGATGGCTGTCTCCTGGTGGCTCCAACCGGGCTAATTTCCGTCGCTGCACTTTCACGTCATCTTCCAACATCGAAGAAAATGGTTAAAAACATATGGAAGACGCAGAATGCAAGCGACACGGCATTGTTATATCGCCAGCAAGATACGATGACAATCCAACCGTGCGCACCGTCGAGGTCGACTTGACCGGCCTGCGAGCCCGGCCTATATCACGCGCCGTGTATTGTGGTGCGATGGCCGAGTGGTTAGGCAGTGGATTGCAAATCCACGCACGCCGGTTCGATTCCGGCTCGCACCTCCATAGCGAAGACGCAGCGAATGATGGTGCGGCAGGCCTTTGCAAGGTCGCACGGGTCTGATATAAGCCGCGCGCTACTGATCCGCGGTAGCTCAGTTGGTAGAGCAGGTGGCTGTTAACCACCTTGTCGCAGGTTCGAGTCCTGCCCGCGGAGCCAATACAATTAAGGGGTCGAGCGAAGCGGGCTCGACCCCTTTTTTATCCGAGAGCATACCCATTCAGCACGAAATCATTGCTGTAGTGACATATCCCATGCTTGTCTGGGACAAAATTCGCTGGTGCCAGTTGGCGTAGAGGGATCGCCCTACCGGTCAAACATGCTGTATCTCTGCTAGTTCTGTGGCAAGCGAGCCATAAATATGGTCCCCGCTGCGCCTTAAATAGATATGCCGTTCATATGCAATCTGAGCCTTAGCGATAGGTGCAGGCGTAAAAACAAGCCCAGCCTCGGAAAAACGCTTGCTCAAATATTGCAAGACGAGCGTCTCTACCGGGTCAACCGCTTCTGACATACCGCACCCTCTAAACGTGAACAATGCTGCATTCTACAGCTACAACCTGACTACAAAGCCATTCCTAAATTGAGCGTTCACGCTATGAAGGCGTTTTCAATTTGTCTAAGAAATTTGTAACGTAATCCGATATTTGGGCTAGGAATTTTTTCTTTAGCATTGTGAATAATCAGAAATACAGAGTGAAAATTTAACGCGTCCAGAGCTTAATCGGCTTTTCAAACCTCTGATCTGCAGGACGAGTAACCCTTCTATGAATCGTAAAACTTAAAATAGAATCGACCGTCTGACCATCTGACGCCAGCGGCAGATAAACTCTTTCAAGTTCCACGTTAGCGCGGTCAAATCGAATCATCGGCTTACCTCGGCGCCAAGTGGGCTGCTTAGTCTTTACAACATTGATAAGATTTAATTCGACATTGCGACGAAGATCGCCTCGCAAATGTGCGGCAAAAGGCCAGCCTTTTATTGACTCGCCGGCGAACGATTCGATTCTGACTCCGGCGTAGCGATTCCGGAAACGGTAAGGTCTGCGTCGGACGTCGATCAATACAATTCCGTCAACAATACCTGGAAGGTGGAGTGGATCAATATTGTGAATGCTCGGTAGAGCGTCCGCCGCTGCGACTTTGCCGTAGTAAGCGAAAAGTCTGGTTATGTCCGGGTGTATGTCTGGTGGCAGTTCCATTGGTTGGCTACAGAATACAAAAGAAACTAAACGCAATGTTAGAAATTTTTAATCGCCCGTCTACTTTTAACATTACTTTCATGTAATACATTGCATGCACTACGTTTCCTAACAGTGAAATTTAGTTATGACTTAGAGCGGCTGGTCGTAACTCACGCGATTGAATGCACCGATAATGCGGACCAGCGTCTCGTCCGTCCAAGAAATTGCCGTATGCCGACCGGTCTTTCCCATAATGAGGTGACCTTTTTCCTTTAGCCTTCTGCAACGATCGTGTGTCGTCGCATATTTCCAACCCAGACCGTTTGCAAGTCCTTGGATATCGACAGATACCAGTTTCATTTCCAGCTGTCGATTGGCCTCGCAAAACATCGCGGCAATTATTTCGCCGTCGGCACCAAATTCATCGCGAAACACGGAATGTAGACTGGCTGCGAAAGTCGCGCGCGCGCGCGCTTTCACAATATCTTCGCTGGCAATCCCTAACCCGAGAAGGCGCCAGCTATCGTCGGCGACTGTATAGCGGCGAAGATCTTTTTTTGTCATGTCGCGCACTGCGTTGCAGGTCTACGACACGTTATGGGGCGGCTTGGCAGCGTTTATAATTTTGTCATGAATATCTCGTGTCAAAGCCTCGCGTTCCTCACTGGACAAATCAACGCCATGAGCGGCCAGCACGGCATCGACACGGTCGGCGGTATCACGTATGTCGCCAGAAGTTGAACGAGAGGTAGTCGGCCGAGCCAAATCCGGCGGCAGCATCGCGCGAATGCGCGCCGCCCAATCGAGTGCGATATTTTCAAGCGGTCCCGCGCTGGCGGAAAACAGCGTGAAACGATTGGCTTGAGACCCGAGGCGTAAATGCTTGACCAACATTGCGCCACTGTTCGCAATCTTCACGGCACAAAAGTGACCAACCGCATCGATTGGAACGCCTTCGTAAGAACGGGTAAAAAACAACACCCAGCCGTCCTCTATGGGAAACATAGAACCTTCGCGCACTTCGATAGCTATCGTCTGTTCCGGATCAAGACCCCGTGGACAAATCACCGTTTGCGCGCTGTTGTCGTCGACAAGGATGACTTCCGCGTCAACGCCAACATATCCGACGATGGGAACCTGCTTATCCTCCGCACTCGGTAGCAGATCCGCGGGCTCACATTCTAACGCGCGTGCGATCCGTGCCATCCATTCGGTCGTTAACCGCATTTCACCGCGCTCCAGTTTAACGACCGTAGATCGCCCGGAGTTCAACATTTTTCCAAGCTCTGTTTGAGAAATCCGTCGCTGCGTGCGCAAATGTTTTATGCGATTGCTTTCCATAACCCCCTCAAGATAGCGCTTCAGTATATTCGCTACAGGTTTCGAGCCTTTCTTTGAGCAGACTACAAATTATGTGCAAATTTCATTAAACATGACCCCGATTCGGGTACATATCTCAACATAAATTCTCATAACGGCCAGATATCGAGATAAAACACGTTCCCGAAAGAGTGCTCTATCCGTTGTGCGGAATCGGAAAGATCTGGAGTTACCTTCGCCGATCAATCGGCGCCGGTAGTTTGGCCCTCCTCTCCCGCCGCAATCGCCTCTTGATCCACTGCGTCCTGTTCAAAAATCTGTTCCAGCTCTTTCTGCCATTCGCGCGACTGTGCGGCGACCCTTTCAGCGTCGTGGTGCGTTCCATGCTGTTGGATGAGCCGCTCTTCGTCGTGGCGGCGAAACGTTGCTACAACATTCTCTGCCTCATTCGCGGTTCGACCGGTGAATGTAAGCAGATCCCGGGCGGCCTCCAGGCTGGAAGAAAATGTTTCCCTATATATGTAGGTTACCCCGATATCCATGAGCCGATAAACATGTTCCCTGTTGCGGGCCCGCGCCAATATTCGAACATGCGGGAAATGACGGGCCACCGTTTCAGCGGCGCGCACCGACGCGTCAACATTATCGATCGCCAGGACGAAGTAGTCCGCTTCGTCGACTCTAGCAGCCTTAAGAAGATCGAGCCTGGAGGCATCGCCGTAATAAATCTTGTTGCCATACTTCCGCACAAAATCCACTTGCTCCGGGCTGATTTCCAAGGCCGTAAAACCGATCTTTTTTGCCTGTAGCAATCTGCCGACGATCTGACCGAAACGGCCGAATCCGGCAATGACGATTCGATTCTCCTCAACAGCCGGAACATCAAACTCACGCGATGCGGTCTCTTGAGCGTTAAGCATGCGTTCCAAGACAAGAAACAAGAAGGTGGTACAGGCCATGGACAATGTCACCGCCAGGATGAGCAATTCCGATAAAGCCGCCGGCATGACCCCGGAAGAGACGGCTAAACCGAAAATCACGAATGCAAATTCGCCGCCCTGACAGATCGACACCGCGAGGTAGAGCGTCGACCGGCGGTCAAGCCCAACGGCGACTCCAATGCCGACCAGAACCGCGAATTTGCAAGACATAAGCGCGATGACAAGGGTGATTATCAGGCTAATCTCCGTTGTCAGCAGACCAAAATTCACAGCCATGCCAACGGCCATGAAAAACAAGCCAAGCAAAAGCCCTTTGAATGGCTCAATGTTCGCTTCCAAGGCATGACGGAATTCGGAGTCCGCCAGAAGAACACCCGCGAGAAAGGCGCCAAGCGCCATGGACAGGCCGACGCTCTCCATGAGCAGAGCGACACCAATCACCGTCAGCAGTGCGGTCGTGGTGAATATCTCACTGACGCCTGTCCGCGCGACAAGACGAAAGACATGCCGAAGCAGAAAATGTCCAACGAGGATCACCGCCGCCACCATCGCAAAAACCTTCGCGAAGGATTCGAAGCCCGGCGGGCCGCTTGACGCTCCAACACTGGCCAGCAATGGAACAATCGCAATGATCGGTATTGCCGCCATATCCTGGAACAAAAGGATAGAAAAGGCCGTGCGGCCATGCTGGGCGGTAAGCTGGCCCTTTTCCGCCAACGCCTGCAGTGCAAAGGCTGTGGACGATAAGGATAGCCCGAGACCGATAGTAAGCGCGGTTTGCCACGGCAACCCTGCCGCCAGGCAAACGCCGCCTATTGGAATCGCACACAAGACCATTTGCGCGCCGCCGGCGCCGAACACGCCATGGCGCATCGTCCACAGACGCGCTGGCTGCAGCTCGAGCCCGATAATGAACAGCAGCAGAACGACACCGAACTCGGAAAAATGCAGAATGCTGTCAACATCGCCGACAAGAGCCAATCCCCATGGGCCGATTGCAACGCCCGCTGCCAGATATCCCAAGACCGAGCCGAAACCGAGCCGGCTGAAAATAGCAACGGCGATGACCCCGGCAGACAGGTAGATCGCAGATTGGATGAGGAGCGACATCGGCCGCTGTTCCTTTACGCTTTGATTGGTTGGCTATTGAAAACCCAGTATGGACATATCTGGGTCGGGAAACCGGTAACAGAAGAGGCAAACTCAGCGCGGCGGCAATTTCGGATGCGCAGCAAGCCAAGCGCTGACCTTTGCCCGCGCATCGCGCACCTGCTCCACCGTCATCTTCTTGGCGATGCCGTCGCGGAGCTGTTGCGCGATACCTCTGCCCTGCCGCGCCGCGAGGTCGAACCAAAAATAGGCCTGGACCAGGTCCTCGGGGACACCTTTTCCCTGCACATAGTTGAAGCCAAGATTGTACTGTGCGCCTGCATGTCCCTGTTCCGCCAAAGGCCGCCATTCCTTGACCGCCGTTGCATAGTCGCCACTCTTGTAGGCCTTCAAACCCTTCTTCATGTCCTGCGCAAGCGCAGGAGCGGTCAGGAGAATAAAGGCAATGCTGCCGAGGATTGCTTGTCGCATATTGCTTTCCAAATTTCTGCGCCGTTGCAGCGCGCGGCCCCGGGGGCAGTCAGACCTTGATCGCTACGTACTCCGTAATAGAGAATAACGCCGGACTGTGGACATGTATCGGGAGAAAGCAAATGTTTGAAATTCGTCCCCTTTCAAACGCGCTTGGCGCAGAAATCATTGGGTTGGATCTTTCGCAGCCCCTTGATGACGCAACATTCTCGACTGTCCACGCTGCCCATCTGGAACACATGGTCCTTGTGTTCCGCGATCAGCAGCTCACACCGGAGCAGCACATCTTATTCAGCCGGCGGTTCGGCGACTTGTCCGGCCATGTCTTCGACCAATTCCTGCTGCCGGGTTACCCGGAGATTCTCAAGGTTTCAAATAAAAAAAGGGACGACGGCGAATTCGCCGGCCTGCCTCAGGCGGGCCGGCGTTGGCATTCCGATCTCTCCTACACCGCAACGCCGAGCCTTGGCTCTTTACTGTATGCACTCGAAATTCCGCCAGAGGGCGGCGACACGTTGTTCAACAATATGTACCGTGCCTATGAAACCCTGCCCGAGTCGACCAAAGTGCGGCTCGAGGGACGAAAGGCGGAGTATCTGTTAGGCAGTGCACGCAAATATTATACGGCGGAGGAGCGCCCACCCCTCACACCGGAACAGTTGGCGAAAGTACCGCCGGCCCATCATCCCGTCGTCCGCACCCATCCGGAGACCGGACGCAAGGCGCTCTATGTCAGTCACTCCCATACCGTTCGCATTCTCGACATGGATGAAGCGGAAAGCGAGGCGCTGCTGGCGGAACTAACCGAGCACAGCGTGCAACCGGAATTCGTCTATCGCCACAAATGGCGGCTCCGCGATTTGGTCTTCTGGGACAATCGCTGCTGCATGCACATCGCCGAACCGCCGCCGCCGGAGTATGGACGTCACATGCACCGCACGACCGTCGTCGGCGACCGCCCCTACTAAACGTCACAACTATAAAACGCCGCAATCGCGCGCAGACCGGAGAATACCCATGCCACAAATCAATGCGGAACGTCTGCTAAACGATCTGCGCAAGCTCCGCACGTTCGGCGCCGTCGACACGGGAGTGGTGCGGCCCGCGCTCAGCGAGGCTGATATTGAGTCGCGCCAATGGCTCAAGGCGCGCTACGAAGACGCGGGTCTTGATGGGTCAATCGACGGCGTGGCGAACGTATTCGGACGATCGCGCAACGACGGCCCGGCACTGATCATCGGTTCGCACTCCGATACGCAACCGCGTGGCGGTTGGCTCGACGGCGCGCTGGGCGTGATTTACGGATTGGAGATCGCTCGGGCCTGCGCCGAGGACCCCACAACTGCACACCTGGCGGTAGACGCGGTGTCCTGGCAGGACGAGGAGAGCAATTTCATCGGTTGTCTCGGCAGCCGTTCCTGGTGTGGCACCCTCGACCCTGCAGACGAAGCGGCAGCGAGGGGACGCGACGGCACACCGCTCGCCGAAGCGTTGCGCACTTGTGGCCTGCATGACGTGCCTCGACAGCAGATCGAAGACGGCCGTTACGTCGGGTATCTCGAAGCCCATATCGAACAGGGCGCCTATCTGGAAGATGCCGGGGAACAGATCGGCGTGGTCACGGCCATCGTCGGTATTCGCGGGATGACGATCACCTTCGACGGCGAACAGAACCACGCTGGCACGACGGCGCGATGCCGCAACCGCACTCTTCGAGGTTGCCCACCGGATCAACGAGGAGTTTCCCAAAGTCGCGGACGAGCGAACCGTGTGGACGATCGGCAGCGCCAACATAGAACCCGGCGCGTCATCGATCGTGCCGGGACACGCCGAAATGGCCTTACAGTTCCGCGATCAGGATGAAGCGAGGCTCGACGCCTTCGAGGAAATCGTTGGCGGCCTCGTGTCGGAAATCAACGCGCGCGGCAAAATTGAAGCCGCGGTTGCCAGTGCCCGCACACCGATCCGCCCCTCGAATATGGCGGACAATCTGCAGGAACATATCGCACAGGCCGCGGAGACAACGGCACCCGGGAAGTGGCGGCGGATGCCGAGCGCGGCCGGACATGACCCGATGGTGATCCATGAAAAACTGCCGTGCGCCATGCTGTTCATTCCCTCGATCAAGGGGATCAGCCACGCATTCGGCGAGGACAGCTATGACGATGATATCGTTGCCGGCTGTCAGGTCCTTGCCGATGCTTCCGCGTCAATCTTAAAAAACGCTCGCGGCGAAGGTTAAGCGCTACCGCCTGCTTTCGATCGCACGGCATCGGCGCTGCGCCCAACGATCTTTTCGTACATAGCTGGATCGGTGGCCCCTTCGCTGCCGAACACCAGCAGGCGGCTATTACCATCGAGATTGAGTTCCTTCGATAGCGTGTCACTCCCACGCGCGATCAACGCGCCCGCAAGCCCGGCAACCGCCGACTCGCCCGCTACAATTGGCGTGTCTCCTTTAGCGGGCGATGCCAGCAACCGCATGCAATCGGCCGCCGCCGCGTCGGAGATCGTTGCGAACGCATCTGCCCCCGCGTCGAGGATATCCCAAGCCAGCGGCGAAACCTCGCCACAGGCGAGCCCGGCCATGATGGTATCGAGCGCACCCGTGACAACAGTCGGTCCCCCGTTGCGGGCGCTCTGATACAGGCAGTCCGCCTGATCCGGTTCAACGATTACGAAACGCGGCCGCGCCGTACCCCATTGGTCCCAAACATGCGCACAGATCGCGGCGGCCAATCCGCCAACGCCGCCCTGAACGAAGATATGAGTCGGCCGCTCCCCTTCGGGCAACTGCTCAAGCGCCTCCGCCGCCATGACCGTATAGCCCTGCATGACGTCGCGCGGCACGTCCATGTAGCCGTCATAGGACGTATCGGAGACGACGAAGCGGCTGTGGGTTTCGGCGTCGGCGGCGGCGACACGCACGGAGTCGTCGTAATTGCCTGGTGTCCGAACCACCTCGGCTCCCAAAGCCGCGATCGCCTCCTGCCGGCTCTGGCTGACGGTGGCGTGAATATAGATTACGCATCGGCTGCCAAAGAGATTAGCCCCCCACGCGACCGAGCGGCCATGATTGCCATCGGTGGCGCAGGTCACTGTGATCCCGGAAACAATGTCGCGATACCGTCCAGACACAATATCCGCGGCGGTGACATCCGTAGCGCCGGTCCGCTCCGCAATTGCTTTCGCCAGTAGGCGAAAAACGGCATAGGCACCGCCCAGCGCCTTGAAACTGCCGAGGCCGAACCGGCCCCCTTCGTCCTTGTACCAGATACGGTCGAATCCGGCCCGCGCCGCCAGTCCGTCAAGACTGACGAGCGGCGTTTCGGCATAGCCTGGCCAAGCCGCCATTTCGGCCATTGCCTGCGCATGCCCTTGTCTGTCGAGTATGGCTGCCTGTTGCGCGCCAAAGGGTGCCGCACCAACGGCACGCGGATTGGTAAAAACGTCGATGCCGTGGGACGCAAGCGCTCTGGTCATGGGTTTTGAACCGATCGGTACATAAGGCGATCACTCCGCCGGTTTGGGAAGCCGGTCTTCACGGCTAGATTTGCCGCACCATAGAAGAACCATTACCGGACCGCTAGGGCTCGCGCTGCAGCGAATCAGTGCGTTCGTTCGCGCGTCAATCGGCCAAAAATCATGAACTGACCGGTGTCGATATCCGTCAATCGAAAAAAAATAAATACGCCCTATCTGCAAATAAATTGCGCGCCGTCCGCCATGCGTTCCGCGGCTTAAATGTATTTTAATAAAGTTTGTTCATTTTGTTTTTCGTGCTTTTTCAAACTCTTGTGATTGGAAGCGGGATCGAAAAAGCCTAATTTATGGTTAATACAAAAGGAGCGAGAAAAGTGGGACAGGAACGAATTGCAAGAGGGGCTTAACGCGATCGAGGATTGAAGGAGCCGGCATATGGAAGTGTTTGATGTCTTTTCCGATTTCTATAAGCGCGGAAATCAGGAAGAGTTAAGTCTGCAAGACTTTCTCATGGGTTGTCGTGAGGATCCAGCTATGCACGCTACGGCGGCAGAGCGGATGATTGCGGCTGTAGGCGAACCCGAAGTTATCGACACGAGTGCCGATCAGCGACTGGGGCGGATATTTCTGAACCGCACCATAAAACGCTACCCCGCCTTTAAAGACCTATACGGCATGGAAGACACGATCGAGCGTATCGTTGGGTTCTTCCGCCACGCGGCCCAAGGGCTCGAAGAACGCAAACAAATCCTTTATTTGCTCGGACCGGTCGGCGGCGGCAAATCGACCCTCGCTGAACATCTAAAAGCGCTCATGGAGCACGAGCCAATTTACGTGCTCAAAGCAGGCGACCAGATCAGTCCCCTTTATGAATCCCCGCTCGGCCTGTTCGACCGCGCGCAGATGGGCGACCTACTCGAAGACAAATACGGTATCCCGAAGCGTAAACTGACCGGCCTGATTTCACCTTGGGCGGTCAAGCGGCTCGATGAATTCGGCGGCGACATCTCCAAATTCACGATCGTCAAGACCTTCCCGTCGCGGCTTCGTCAGATTGGTGTCACCAAGACCGAACCGGGCGACGAAAACAATCAGGATATTTCCTCGCTCACCGGCAAGCTCGATATCCGCAAGCTGGAACATTTGAGTCAGAACGATCCGGATGCTTACAGCTATAGCGGCGGACTGAATTGCACGACCCAAGGCCTGCTCGAATTCGTCGAGATGTTCAAGGCGCCGATCAAGGTTCTGCATCCCCTGCTCACCGCAACGCAGGAACAGAGCTATACGGGCACCGAGAATATCGGCGGTATGCCTTATCACGGCATCATCGTTGCCCACTCCAACGAGGCGGAGTGGCAACAGTTTCGGAACAACAAGAACAACGAAGCTTTCCTCGACCGGATCAGCGTGGTCAAGGTGCCGTACTGCTTGCGTGTTGCCGAGGAAACGAAGATCTATGAGAAGCTGCTGGAAAGCAGTGCGCTCGGCGAAGCCCAGTGCGCACCGGAAACGCTGAGCCTGATGAGCCGGTTTAGCGTCCTGACCCGATTGCGCGAGCATGAAAATTCGACCCTGATATCGAAGCTTCGCGTCTATGACGGCGAAAGCCTCAAGGATACAGACCCCAAGGCGAAATCGATTCAGGAATACCGGGACACGGCCGGTGTCGACGAAGGCATGACCGGAGTCAGCACGCGGTTCGCGTTCAAGGTTTTGTCGGCGACTTTCAACCACGATTTCGATGAAGTCGCGGCCGATCCGGTACATCTGATGTACGTGCTCGAAAATGCGATCAAGCGGGAGCAGTTTGCCGAAGACGTCGAGAACACCTATCTCGATTTCATCAAATCGGAACTTGCCCCGCGTTACGCGGAATTTATCGGCAACGAAATTCAGAAGGCATATCTGGAGTCCTACAGGGATTACGGCCAGAACCTTTTCGACCGCTATATCTCGTATGCTGACGCCTGGATCGAGGATCAGGATTTCAAGGATCCCGACACTGGCCAGATGTACGACCGCGAGATATTGGAAGCCGAACTCGCTAAAATCGAGAAACCGGCGGGTATTACCAATCCGAAGGATTTCCGTAACGAAGTGGTTAAGTTTGCGCTTCGTGCCCGCGCAGAGCACGACGGTAACAATCCGGACTGGTCAAGCTACGAAAAACTCAAGACGGTCATCGAAAAACGGATGTTCGGCCAGGTCGAAGATCTTCTGCCGGTGATTAGTTTCGGCAGCAAAAAAGACAAGGATACGGACGAAAAACACCACGAATTCGTCGATCGGATGACCGAGCGCGGCTATAGCGAACGTCAAGTTCGGCGCCTTGTCGAGTGGTACATGCGGGTCAACAAGGCCGGCTAGGCAGCACGCTTCAAGGGAAAGGGGTGAACATGCCCCATTTTATCGACCGACGTCTCAATCCGAAGGACAAGAGCCTTGGCAACCGGCAGCGTTTTCTCAAACGCGTCCGGTCGCAGGTCAAGGAAGCCGTCGACAAGGCTATCCAGGGCCGCAATATCGCGGATGCGGACAAGGGCGAAACCGTCACGATCCCGACCAAGGGGATTGCGCAACCGACCTTCCGGCATTCCACGTCCGGCGGGTATCGTGAGCGCGTTCTGCCGGGCAATAAGGAATTCCAAGCTGGCGACAAGATCGAGAAACCACCGGCGGGCGGTGGCGGTGACGGCGGCAAGGAGGGTTCGGATCAAGGCGAAGACGAGGACACGTTCGTGTTCGCGCTTTCGCGTGAGGAATTCCTGGATCTTTTCTTCGAAGATCTCGAACTGCCGGACCTGATCAAGAACAACCTGAAAGAAGTGATTTCAAACAAGTACCGCAGAGCGGGCTATTCCATGGCCGGCTCGCCGTCGAATATCAACGTCATTCAAACCATGCAGCGCAGCCTCGGCCGCCGTCTCGCACTGCGGAGACCGAAAGAGGAAGGCATACAAGAGCTACAGCACGAGATCTTCGCGCTGGAGAAAATCTCGGAGCCGACGATCGAACAATGGGCGCGGTTGAAGGAACTGCATGAAACACTCGAGGAACTGCAGCGTAAGCGACGCGTGATCGCCTACATCGATCCGCTCGATGTCCGTTACAATTATTTCCAACCGAAGCCCGAGCCCAATACAAACGCCGTCATGTTCTGCCTTATGGACACCTCCGCATCCATGGGCGAACGGGAAAAGGACCTGGCAAAGCGCTTTTTCGTCTTGCTGCACCTGTTCCTGAAACGGCGGTATGACCGGATCGATGTGATCTTCATCCGCCATACGCACGAGTCGAGCGAGGTCGATGAAGAGACTTTCTTCTACGCGACGGAAAGTGGCGGCACTGTCGTCAGCACAGCCCTGGTAGAGATGCAGGAAATCGTCGAGAAACGATACCCGCCGTCGGAGTGGAATATCTATGCAGCGCAGGCGTCGGACGGTGAGAACTTTTCCGGCGATTCGGCAAAATGTAACGACTTACTACAAAGCGTATTAATGCCAATCTGCCAGTATTTCGCCTATATCGAGATCCTCGACGAACGCGAAGCGGACATTTTCAACGATGAAACTCAGGGCGCCGAGTTATGGCGTTCCTATCGCCAAGTTTATGACGAATGGCAGAACTTCGCGATGAAACGGATCAGCAGCCCGGCGGATATCTATCCGGTGTTCCGCGAACTGTTCGCGAAGAAGGACGAGAGGGTCTGATTCCATGGCGAAGACCGCAAAGACGAAAATCGCAAAGACAAAAACTGCGAAAAAACCAAAGCTGCTATTCGAGGGATCCAGCTGGGATTTCGGTGCATTGGACCGGACCTACGATGCGGTGGAAGAGATCGCGCTGAACGATCTCGGACTGGATGTCTATCCCAATCAGGTCGAGATCATCTCCTCGGAACAGATGCTCGACGCCTACTCATCGATCGGCATGCCGCTGATGTACCAGCATTGGTCATTCGGCAAGCATTTCGTTCAGGAGGAAAAACTATACGATAAGGGTTTCCGCGGCCTCGCCTATGAAATCGTCATAAATTCCAACCCCTGCATCAGCTACAACATGGAAGAAAACACCATGGCGATGCAGACGCTGGTCATGGCGCATGCGGCGTTCGGGCATAATCATTTCTTCAAGAACAACTATCTTTTCAAGCAATGGACCGATGCCGACGGCATTCTGGACTATCTGGAGTTCGCCAAGAAATACATCGCCAAATGCGAGGAACGTCACGGCCCGGATGCGGTCGAGGAAATCCTCGATGCCGCGCATGCGCTCATGGATCACGGCGTCTATCGTTACCGCCGCCCCCCCGAACCATCGCTTCGAGAAAAGAAGGAACGGGAGCGCGAACGGCACGCCTATGAAGAGCGGGAATTCAACGACTTATGGCGGACGGTTCCCAACGCGGATAAAGGGCCGGAAGACGATACACAGAGGGACGCGCAAGAGCGCAAGAAAAGGCTGCACCTGCCGGAAGAAAATCTACTGCACTTCATTCAGATATACAGCCCCGCATTGAAGACGTGGCAGCGGGATATCCTGCATATCGTCAGTAATATCGCGCAGTATTTCTATCCGCAGAAGCAGACCAAGGTCATGAATGAAGGGTGTGCGACCTTCGTTCATTTCTACATTGTGAACGCGCTCTACGATAAAGGACTGCTGCCGGAAGGGGCGATGCTGGAAATTCTGCATAGCCACTCCAACGTGCTGTCACAGCCGGATTACAACGATCAGCGCTATGGCGGGATCAATCCTTATGCGTTGGGCTTCGCGATGATGGCCGATATTCGGCGCATCTGCGAGAACCCCACAGACGAAGATCGAGAGTGGTTTCCGGACATCGCCGGCAGCGACAATTGGCGCTGCGTGCTTAAGGACGCCTGGGCGAATTATCGCGACGAGTCCTTTATTCAGCAGTTTCTCAGCCCAACAATCATGCGGAAATTCCGGCTATTTTCCTTGGCCGACGATTCAAAAGAGAAGTTCTACTCGGTCTCCGCTATTCACAACAAGCGAGGCTACCGGCAGGTCCGGGACGCCCTCGCCCGCACCTACGACGTCGCCGCGCTGGACCCCGACATACAGGTGGTGGATGTCGATTTGCTAGGCGACCGCCAGTTGCGGCTCAAGCATACCCAGCGCGACGGCATTCCTGTGGACGAACGCGATAAGGAAATGGTGCTGTTTCACCTAAAGAAGCTCTGGGGTTACGACGTCATCATGGAAACTTGATGCCAGCCTAAGGCTGACCACGGCTTCATCAGAATTTCGACGTAATTTGGCGACCAACGCGCACCAACCCTAATCGTCAAGAAACTATCGACGTGCGCCCCCCCTAAACGATAAAGTAGGCGGTATGCGGCTTTGACCTTGCCAGCGCTGGCTGTTGCGAGGCGAAGTTTTTGCACCATATCACTAGTGATTGCGCCGCTGCGGCGCAGCCGCTCAATCCAGGAGAATGAAGCATGACGACGGGGCAAGGGAACGGCCAGTCCAGACAAACGAAATATGTCGGAACGCGCGCATTGCGGCCCGATGGTGTCGATAAGGTGACGGGCCGCGCCAAGTTCGGCGCCGATTTGAACATGCCGAACATGATCGTCGGCAAGGTCCTGCGCAGCCCGCATGCGCATGCGCGGATCAAGTCCATCGATACGTCCAAGGCGGAAGCACTGCAAGGCGTCAAAGCGGTAATCACATCTTCGATTTTTGCTGAACAAACAACCGAGCTCATCCCCGCAGGCGAAATGCAGGTCAACTACCGCGACGTCGCAGGCAACGTTTTGGCAAGCAATAAAGTCCTATATGACGGTCATGCCGTGGCCGCTGTCGCTGCGACAAGCAGCGCTGTTGCCGATGCCGCGCTGGCCCTGATTGACGTCGAATACGAGGTGCTGCCGCATGTTATCGATGTCGTCGAGGCGATGCAGCCCGACGCTCCGGTACTGCATGACGACATGCTTACAGAGGGTGTTGACCCGAAACCGACGAAGGCGTCGAATATCGCCAAGCGGGTCGAGTTCGCGACCGGTGACGTCGAAGCTGGATTCGCTCAGGCCGACGTGGTTGTCGAGCGCGAGTTCAACACCAAGCCCGTTCATCAAGGCTACATCGAACCGCATGCCTGCATTGCAAGCGTATCGGAAGACGGTCAGGCCGAATTGTGGTGCACGACGCAGGGACATTTCGTCGTTCGTGCGCACTGCGCGCGTTTGCTCGGGATGGATATTTCCAAGATTCGCGTCACTTCGTCCGAAATCGGTGGCGGCTTCGGCGGCAAGACGGTTGTCTATCTCGAACCGCTCGCGCTCGCACTGTCGGCACGTGCCGGACAGCCGGTGAAAATGATGATGACGCGGGAAGAAATCTTCCGCGCCAGCGGACCGACCTCCGGTGCCAACATGGTCGTCAAGGTCGGCGCGACGAAAGACGGCAAGATCACGGCGGGCAAGGCGTTACTCCACTATCAAGCCGGTGCATTTGCCGGATCGCCGGTAGGACCCGGTGCGATGTGCGCTTTTGCACCTTACGATTTGGAGAACGTTGTCTCGACCGGTTACGACGTCGTGACGAACCGCCCCAAGGTCGCCGCCTACCGGGCGCCCGGCGCACCGATTTCCGAATACGCCGTCGAGTCGGTGATTGACGAAATCGCTGAGAAAATCGGCATGGACCCGGTTGAGTTTCGACTCAAGAATGCCGCGAAAGAAGGCACACGCGCAGCGTACGGCCCAAAATTCGGACCGGTCGGTCTCGTCGAAACACTGGAAGCAACACGCGATCACGATCACTACAAAGCGCCGCTCGGAAAATATCAAGGCCGCGGCGTGGCTTCCGGTTTCTGGTTCAATATCGGCGGCGAAACCTGCGTCACGCTGAATATCAATGAAGACGGCACCGTCAACGTGCTTTCCGGCACGCCCGACATCGGCGGGTCTCGCGCATCGCTTTGCATGATGGTGGCCGACGAGCTCGGCATCGAATTGGAGAAGGTCCGCCCGATCATCGCCGACACCGCATCCCTGGGATATACTTTCCTAACCGGCGGCAGCCGTGCCACTTTCTCGAACGGTCTCGCCGCGGTCGAGGCTGCAACGAACGCCAAGACGGACCTGCGCGGCAGGGCTGCGAAATACTGGGAAATTCCCATCGAAGCCGTTGAGTGGGAAGACGGGCACGCAAAGCCTGCAGGCGCGAATGCGGGTGATTTCGAGCCGCTCTCCCTCGCTGACCTGGCAAAACTGGCCAACAAGACCGGCGGCCCGATTGCCGGCCATGCGCAGATCAATGCGCAGGGTGCGGCACCAAGCTTCGGCACGCATCTCGTCGACGTCGAAGTCGATCCTGAGACCGGATACGTCAAGATTTTGCGCTATACGGTCGCGCAGGATGCCGGAAAGGCCATCCACCCGAGCTATGTGGAAGGTCAGTTCCAGGGCGGTGCAGTACAAGGCATCGGTTGGGCCTTGAACGAGGAGTATGTCTACGGTGATGACGGAAAGCTCCAGAACACGGGTTTCCTGGATTACCGTATCCCGGTTGCCTCGGACGTGCCGATGATCGACACGATTATCGTCGAGGTGCCCAATCCGACACATCCCTACGGCGTGCGTGGCATCGGTGAAACGCCGATCATTCCGCCAATGGCGGCAATTGCGAACGCGGTTTCGCACGCCCTCGACATCCGCTTTACGGACCTTCCGATGTCGCCGCCAAAGGTGTTGGCAGCAATCGCAGCATCAAACGGCGCCGGAGACGACTAGCATATCCAAAGCGGAAACTAACCTGCCTCTACGCGGGTAAGTTTAATGAATTGTTCCTCGCCGACGCGTTATCGCGTCGGCGATTTTTTTTGCAGGACGATAACCGGTTGAAAAGTAGCCAAAAATTTGTGAATTCGCCAAGTTCCCAATAGGCAACCGCCAAGGTGGCGACTGGTTTACGAATTGTAAAAGACTCTTTGACAATCTGTTAAAGAGGCATGGCCTCAATCGGCTGAGAATTCCACGGAACCACAGAATAATTCAGGCTTTTATGTCCGACAATCGCTCGCAACTACGCAATATTATCGAATCCGGTCGGTCGATCGCCCTGGACTGCTACGCGATTGGCAAGAGCATCAGCGACGACGACTCGGTCGGTAAGCTTTTCAAAAACGAAGTTTTGAAGTGAGCGTCCGGTAAAGCAGCCCTGCCTATGATGACGTTGGACTGTTACGCTCAGGTTTGAGCGTAACGCCAGGGGAGCAGTTCGTCGATCCGATTGATTTTATGGTCGGCGATACAGGCTAGCGT
>WLWI01000082.1_pt1 | contig 149755 bp, 171 predicted proteins | sample 6701501 | NCBI WGS metagenome assembly WLWI01 (sample SAMN12718690, study PRJNA515312) | sponge metagenome | isolation source: marine sponge | host: Mycale hentscheli | place: New Zealand: South Island, Marlborough, Capsize Point | collected 2014-11-01 | reverse complement strand
CGGCCTTGCTTGTCAATGGCTCGATACAGATAGCCCCATTTACCTTTGACCTTGATGTACGTTTCATCGACTTGCCAGCTGAGTCCTGATCGGGGACGCCAGTACCATTTTAGTCGCTCATGAATAATTGGCGCGTAGCGTTGTACCCAGCGGTAAATGGTCGTATGGTCAACATCGACTCCACGCTCACCCAACATTTCTTCCAAGTCACGATAGCTGATCCCGTATTTGCAATACCATCGGACTGCCCAGATGATGATCTCGTGTTCGAAATGGCGATGCTTGAACAGATTCACAATGTCTCTCCCGCTAAATTGGATTCATCATGCCTGAATGACCTTATTTGCAACAGAGCCGTACTTCTCTCCATAGTTCGGAATCAGGTGTGCGTTATTGCTTATGTAGGTGATCATTTCACGCACGTGACGGGCCAATTTCCTACGTTTTTCATAGAGAAGTTCTGGATCATCACAGAGCCAGTAGCACTCATCTAAACGATCGAGTCCACGCTCAGAATTGCCATGCCATAGAGACCATTTGGCGCTGTTCAGCTTCTTTAACAATTTGTGGTTTTGTCGCGAACTGGCCGACTTTCAGAGTCGACCTATACTCAGTTATCCAAAAAAGCCAATATTCGGGTAATCTATGATCAGCTTCAAAGGTCGCCACCATCAACAGGATATCATTTTACAATGCGTGAGATGGTACGTGGCTTACTCGTTGAGCTACCGCGATTTGGAGGAGCTGATGCAGGAACGAGGCTACGCAATCGATCATAGCACCGTTCAACGCTGGGTCGTACATTACGCGCCACACATAGAAAAAGTGCTTCGTAAAGGCAAGAAACGAGTAGGCGTTCGATGGCGAATGGATGAAACATACGTCAAGATAAAGGGCAAGGGGCGATACTTTTATCGTGCTGTTGATAAGGAAGGCAAAACAGTCGACTTTTTGTTAACAGTTAAGCGTGATAAGAAGGCTGCGAAGCGCTTTTTCACTAAAGCCATAGGCTCAAATGGAAAACCAAGCCTCATCAATATCGACAAAAGCGCTGCTAACACCGCGGCTATTAAACAGTACAATCACGATGAAAACAAACGTATTAAGATTCGCCAATGCAAGTATCTTAATAATGTTATCGAGCAAGATCACCGTTTCATAAAGCGACGAACGAGGCCGATGCTAGGCTTTAAATCGTTCTGGTCAGCGCGAGCTCCCTTAGCTGGAATTGAGCTTTGGCGTATGTTGAAAAAAGGCCAAAATAAAAGCCCGCTGCCTGCTTGGCAGCAATTTTATGCGCTTGCTCTCACAGGATAACTGTGTCTGACGATAACAGTTTTGTGCTTTTATTAAATTTCGCGACGGAACCGGTAACCGCCCATCTTTAGCTTGTCACGGGCGTTTACACAGTTTTCAGGACACTCTCTTGCAAGGCGTTAAAAATATCGTGAACCACATTCTAGGATTTGAGAACATATTATGGAAGCAAATCAACAACATCCACCAATAAAGACTGGTCCAGCGGCTTAGAAAAGTATTTTTTGACACACGTATAGGCTAAGGATTTCTCCTTATCCTGCTCCTGGTCTGAAGAGGTCAACATAACTACCACCACGGTATTGTCTTCCCACGTTTCGTATTCTTCTAGAAATTCATGCCCATTCATACGCGGCATATTTATGTCTAGAAAAATGAAATCTGGCTGTGTCGGCAACTCAGCCAAAATCTCTAGTGCTTCTTGCCCGTCATAGGCCTGAAGAACCTCGATACTGTTATCAAATTTTTCAACGTTGTTCTTTGCTATAAATTGATCTGGCTCGCTATCGTCAACAATCATGACAGAGGATATGCTCATTATCGGTTCTCTTTTTATAATTCTCATTCCCTACTCATTGGATTATTCTCATTTCTAAACGAGAGGAACCTGCAGCCTAAATATAGCGCCATCGCCAGGGTCTGAAAAGCAAATTCGCCCATCCAAAACATCGGCACTTTTTTTCATCATGTACAAACCTAGACCGGAGCCAAAAGCGATTCTGGGGTGAAAGCGTTTGAACATCTGAAACAACTTGTCTTGCTGTTTTTTCGGCACGCCCAAGCCATTGTCCCGCACTTCCAGCACAAAATCCCTGTCGTCCTCGTAGGTCTTTATTTTGATAAAGGAATTGTCCTTGCTCAAATCCTGATACTTAACCGCATGGTAGTTCTTCAGATAGATGTCATGTTCGCTGTGATAAGGTTCGGGCATCAACATTTTGACGTTCTGGCCTATGACTTCTTCAGCTACGTATCCGAAAATATCTTCGCACGCTTTATTGTAGTGCAGTATCGTTCCCGTTTCACCAATGGTTATCAAGCCGTCAACCGTATTGTCGAGCACTGCGGCAAGACGCTTTTGCGCCTCTTGCAATTCCGTGATGTCGCGCACGACACCGCTAAACACAGTACGTCCCTTTACATTGACCTCACTGACTGATAAGTCTAGTGGAAACACTTGACCACACTTTTTCCTTCCCTCAACCTGGCGCCCCGTTCCAATTACTTTTTTCTCGCCTGTATCGTGGTAGTTCCTTAAGTAGTCGTCGTGCTCGCCGTGATAAGGCTCAGGCATCAACATTTTGACATTCTCGCCGATCACTTCTTTGGCTTTGTAGGCAAAGATGTGTTCGCAAGCCTTATTGAAGATTTCTATATGGCCTTTTTCATCGATTATAATCAAACCAACAACTGTGTTATCGACAATGGCCTGAAGCATTGCTTGATTATCTTGCAGTTCCTGCTGAGTTTGCTTGCGATCTGAAATGTCACGGATAGTACCAACGAACATTTTCTCACCGGAGATAACCATTTCATTGACGCCAATTTCCATGGAGAAAATTGCACCGCTCTTCCGCTGAGCTTCCACCTTGCGCCCAATTCCGATGATTTGCTTATCGCCAGTGTCATTGTAGTTCTGGAGATATCCATCGTGCTCACTGTGATAAGACTCAGGCATTAACATTTTGACGTTTCGGCCTATAACCTCTTCAGAGAGGTAGCCAAAAATTCGCTCCGCAGAGGGATTGAAGCTTCGAATAATGCCACGAAGATCTATGGCGATAACACCGTCGATTACTGTGTTTAAGACCGCTTCAAGCCACGCAGAGTAATCCGACAGATTCTCCTCTTGCCTTTGCTTTCCGTTTCCTCAGGACGCATTTGTTCACTTCCTTGGCTCTTAAACCCAGAGCTCAGGTTATTTTGTACCGGGCGACATCTATTATATACTACGACGTCGGGTTCCGTCGCAAACTCTTATCTGACGATAACAGTTTTGTGCTTTTACTAAATTTCGCGACGGAACCCAGCTAGCGCCGATGAAGCGGAGGGCTTCAAACAGGTAACGGATATTATCTCGGTAATATTGTCGCCCCTGCACCTCTCTCGCTTGGGTCCCAAATGGACCCCTACTACAAGGGTTTGCACGGATTAGGAAGCTCGAACTGGGAAACATTGAGCATCCACTAACCAGTGATGTGTGGGAAGCTCAGTTCATCGTGCCCCAGACATTTCGGTGCTCTCCCTTTAGGATTAACATCGCGAGCACGCGCGTCAATCGTTCTTGGCCGTTGAGTTTTTAGGTTTCTTCGAATCGTCGCCGTTATGGCGAAGACTGTACAGATACCATGCGAACAAACCGATCATAGCCATTGCGGTTAGCATCGGAAAAAACCCTTCAGCCATAGTAGATACCTCCAATTACTCATCGGGTTCAATCTCATCGTCGCTTTCATCCTTCGGTAGAGTAAGACCAAAGAAAAGGAAGATCAGACCCAGCATGACAGGAACGACACCCAACCAATTTGCATTTAAGCTAATGGCTAGAATGCCCGCACCCGCCAATACGAAGCCAAATTTCCGCAAATCGTCTCTGATGACAGACATCTCAACGAGTTTGCGACTCCTCAACGCGGCGATAAAACGGCCTATGTGTTCTCTTAACATAGTACCTCCTTTCTGTTTGCGCAGATCGTCGGTAACTCATTTAAGCCGAAGGCCTAAACAAGACCTTCAACACTGCTAAGTTAACGGTGAGCATCAACGCTCGCCCTGAGTATACACCAAAAAAAGCGGTCAAATAATGTGCATTTACTGGACTGAAAGCCCAATTCGAGCATGATGTTAGACACCTAATCCGCGCGAACTGCAGACCAGTACACACTCGGTAATACTACGGCTGATTGTGACATACTCTCTGCGTACACTTCGTGCTTTTGAACACACTCTTCTTCTGAGGCATTCGATGGCAAGCAGCACATTATTCGTTATCGCGATACTGGCAACCTTTATGACCGCAGTAATCCAGGTGAATCGTCGTGTCTTCAAGCACGCACGCGACGTAATGGCCGTCGCAACACCTCCGGCCATCGCATTAGGGGGCACCCTGCGCCGCTACGCGGTCATATTAGGCGGTTCAGCATTCGCCATACTGTTTCTAGACGTATTTGCTGATCAGAACATCGATACCAGCACATCTACCGGTAGGCTGATGTTTAATATGCTGGCGTCCATCGCGGAGTTTGAAAATGACCTGCGTGCTGAGCGCCAAGCCGAGGGCATTGCCAAAGCTAAGGAAAATGGCGTGAAGTTTGGTAGGCCTGCCAAAGTGACGGATTCAATAAGACAAGACCTCCATTCCAGGCGGCTGGCAGGCGCGGCAATCGGGCAATTAGCGAAGGAATTCAGGCTGGGTGAGGCAACTGTTTATCGGGCACTGAAATCGATTAGGCCATCTGATGGCCAGCCCGCCATGAAAACCACCAAGGTGATTCTCTGGCTCCAGGTCGAAAACAACAGCAAATTTGTTCGCGGTAAAGGTAAGTCTCGTCAACATATCGAGGACTACATTCTGGCCGAGTATGATGCGAAAAAGTTGGAAAAAGATAGCTGGGAGTACGAACTTACCTTTCAATACACGGATGACGAAGACCTGGAAAGACAAATCTACGATCTATCCGCTGAAATGAGCCACGAGGCTGATTTAAGGAATGGCTTTGTAGAGTGCAGTTTTACTGAGGTTAGAACTGACCGCTCATGGTGACAACCTCAAAGTTTACAGATTTGGGGGTTCTTCCACAGGACCCGTTATAGTCTGCCGGGTTTTCGGAAGACTTAACACGGCTTCGATTGTTTGCATCACTGGCGTCGTGACACTTAAATACCGAACAACCGTGTTGTGGAATTCAATAATTAGTTGCTCTCCTTCGGGACGGCAAGCAGCCCATGAACTCCACATAATCTGAATATCCCGCTTTGTTAACATACCTTCTCGATGCCCCCCCCTTTCTATCGCGCCCGATATCCTAGTGCCTAGTGTAAGGCGATCGATGCTACTTATCGAGTGTAGACTCATAGTCATCAACAAGGATGATTGCAGTCCATGGCATATAGCAGCTATGACAAAGCAATCTTGAGCCAGTTTGGTGCCCGTGTGCGGGAAGCCAGGCTCAGCAGAGAATGGTCGCAAGAAGAACTTGCAGACCAGGTCGGCGTTCATCGCACCTATATTGGCGGCGTCGAACGAGGTGAGCGGAACGTTGCGCTGCTCATTATCAATCAACTCTCGGTGGCACTAGAAGATTCGTTCGACGATGTATTCCCAATCAACGCACCGGGGCGGTACAAGCCAAAGAAAAAGCGCTAATCGAGCAAACAGCGGTTTAGCACGTCCTCGAACAATTCGGTATCGACAGCGAACCCGTGAATTGAAGCGTCGATCATTTCTTTAGGGGTGACATTCGACCACTGAAAAGCAAAGCCAGCTTTTGCCGCGAGATGATCGAAGTACGCCCGTTGCGCGCGGCCGTTTCCTTCGCGGAATGGATGCAGCACATTAATTTCATTTAGATAGTGAGCGGCCCGCGCGATAAATTCGTCGCGTGCTAACCCTACCAAATATTGCTCATCGCGAAGCTCATCGAAAAGTGTATTCGCATAGCGCTCAATCCGCTCAGGCCATTCGAATTGAGTAGTACCTTTGCTCATGCCGATCGTGCGGATTCGACCGGCCCAGGTAAAGACATCTTGGAAGATATGTTGATGAATGGCCAACAGGTATTTGAAATCCAGCGGCAGATCTAATGGGTTCGCGTCGAGCTCAAAGAGCCTGACAGCCGAGGCTTCTCGCACATACTCGGCGAGCGTGTCTTCATTGATGATGCCGGCCAGATTGCGGAGCGTAGTTGTGCCAGGTATGAAATAGGGATCAGCCGACACGCGGGGAAGCGCAGGGCTTTAGCGTGCGGCTTTGCGCTTTAGCGCATAAGTCGGCTCTGCGTACTTTGCGCGGATCTCGGCGATCATAAGCTCTGGGTTACCTTCGCCCTCGAGAATCGCTCGACCGCGTGCAACGTCTTCATCACTCAATACAATGCCCTCAATGGCCATAGTGCCTCTGACGTGATTGATTGATTCGTCGATGTTTCTCATATGCAAGATCTCCAATACAGCCCGAATTCTATCATATTTCGGGAATCCAATTCTGCGACCGAACTGCCTTAAACGGTCACCATTTTGATCATCCAGATGTTGAGAAAGACACAGCCGGCCAGAGTTAACAGGGTGTTCTGGAGCATCACCTTACGGATCGGTTGACCGTCAATGACCTCATTCACCTGCGACTTCTGCTCACTTCGTAGACCATGCCATGACGGGGACGGCTAATCATGCTCTACGAAGACGAAAAATTTTGCTCAAATCCGCGTTGTGCACTGCACGTTTCATCTACAGATGAGAATGTAGAAGGGGTCGTTTGCGGGAGGGGACGAAATGACACCCTAAGAATGGAATGATAGCCCAAATTCGCTAGAATCTGGGTCTGCTGTGCCCGAGATAGCGGACGAACACGGCCTACGGCTGGTTTTCGTCGCTCACGACCCCAAGCTGCCTCTTTAGCGAATTCATTGGAAGCTTAGTTGGAATATTGGGTGTATGATAGCGCCGAATAGGAACGCTGTTCCGATCCTCTCTCGAGCTTAACTTCTCGCCAGTTCATCGGCATTTTTTTTCAGTTCATCCCTGAGCGTGCGCTTGGGGTATGCATCCGCACGACTTGATTTGCTTGTCGCGATCGCTCGTGCGAATTCGATAACTTTTGAGAACAACACATGACCGACGAAGAAACACGATTGATGGATGAACACGGGATTACCTGCGAGACAAAAACGGTTTATCACTTTCGAACGCACAAATATGATCGGCTCCAAGACGCGCTCAACTACGCAAAGATAGTTGGTCGTCATTCGAAACCATTTGAAGACGAAACAACTAAGTGAGCGGCGACCCGATACCGCCGTTTGAGGTAGGCGAGAGAATTGTACCTCTGAGCCTGGCGGGCTGGAATTATGTTGGGCTAACTGGCGTTCCAGATCAACCAAATGCATCCCGTCGGTATGTCAAGGGCATGTGGGTTTTGGAATTGAAGGCCCTAACGAATAGAAAAAGAGCTGCGAGAGTTTTGTCGATCAGAACAGAAACCGATGACAAGCAGTGGTGGGCCAAGAAGGCTAAACGATAGTGAGACTTACACGCGGTGTCTCGCTGACCTACCATCGAAAAACTCTAGATGAATAAAACCGATGCAGTTGTTGCAGACTCCCGACCTTCCATCCTTGCCTATGTAAATGATCTCCCCAATTTGTGCTCGTTAGCGGGACTGGCGTGTACATCATCTGCAATCTACTTCGGTATCCTCGGCCATTACTCCGCTGCGATGATCGGAATGGTTTGGGCGGTTGCTTTTGATTGGGCCGACGGACTGATTGCGAGAAGGATAAAGGGGCGAACTGGCAATGACCGAAATTTCGGTGGTCAGCTTGATGTGCTAATCGATATCGTGAGCTACGGTGTTGCTCCTGCAATTGTTCTACTAAGTTACGGAAATTTTGCGCCCATATTCTTGGCTGGTGCTTTCATCATGCTCGCTACCAGCGCTTTGCGGCTAAGCTACTTTGCCACGTACGGACTTGCGGGTGGATTGAAATACACTGGGCTGGCACTAGATAACAACAGTCTCATAATCGTTTTTATATTTCTCTTTGAAAATCTTTTTACTAACGGAGAATTTTCTATCGTTCTCTACGTTAGTTGCCTTTGCCTCGCCGCGTTGAACGTCTCCCCAATTAGAACACCAAAGTTATCTGGCAATCCACGCAACGTCTATTTGCTCGCAGCTTATACCCTGGTGTTGACCGGAATTTACGGGTGGAAAATTTGGTAAGTAGCCACGTGATCTAAATGAAAAGAAACAACTATTTATGATTGGAGTTAAGGACTAATGCTAGTTTATACGGTTGGAACCTTCGATTTGTTACATGTAGGGCACCTGGCTCTGCTGGAACAATGCAGAACCTTCGGCGATGTTGTGGTTGTTGGCGTTGCTTCAGACAGCGTGGTCAATTCTTACAAACCTAATGTGCCCGTAATACCACTCGATCAGCGAAAAGAGATGCTGGAAGCGTTGACTTGTGTCGATAGGGTGCGCCCTTACTATGAACTAGAGTACGTATCGGCATGCCAAGAGCTGGATGTCGACATTTTTGTGGTTGGAGAAGATTGGGGGAAGAAGCCCCACAACATCGATGTGGAGTCGTATCTAAAGGTCGAAGGGGAAAAAATCATTCAAGTTCTCTACAACCCCCGCACTTCATCCAGTGAGATAAAACGAGTAGTGTTGGCTCAGAACCCAATACCGAAGCTTCCACTGGATCGTTCTGGACAATTGTTAACTACAGGGTAGTGCGACCTGCTTTGGTGATTTTCGAGAGTTGCTGATTACCTAGATCACCAAGTAATCGACCGACTGCTTGTGGCCGAAACCGACGAAAAGCAGAATCCTGCTTAATCTCATTTCAGCGTCCGCTGTTGCAACACTATGCCGCCTCACGTGATCTCTTGACGTCATCCTAATTCCTCCGTACAAAGTCGGTTGATCGATAATCCGTCAAAATATCATTATTACGGATTATAGATTTCGCGCTATACTGATCATATGGCTAAATCAGGACAAGCGCGGGTCCTCTCCCCCGAGCAACAAGCAGAACTTTTCGAGGTGATCCAAGAACACCGGCATCCCGAGAAGAACACGGCGATCATGCAAATCAGCTTCAAACTGGGGTTACGTGTCCAGGAGATCGCCCTCTTGCAAATCAAGGAAGTCTGTCGTCTGGGTCGAGCACTCAAGACATTGCCCAGATCGTTCGAGCTGTTTGAAGTCATGACGCTTCCGGCGGCATACACAAAAGGATCAAACGCATTGGGTCGTTCGAAAAGTAAATACGAACGACGTAGCCTGACGTTTTCAGTAGATGAATTCGATCGCATTCTGCAACAAGTCGCAAATCTTGCTCGTTCGGGCGGTGAGATACTTCCCGAGACGTTTTACCCCACGGTCAGACAACACAAAGGCAAGTCCAGAGATTTACCGCTCGTTGATCAGGCGCTAAGGGATGCCATAAGTGAACACCTGACCGTGAGACTCGACAAAGACCGTGCGGCCAAACCGACGGATCCGTTGTTTGTCTCTCAGAAAGGCGGTGCGTACTCGCCAAACACGCTGCAAGAGCACATGTCCTATATGTTGAGAAGTTGGGCGGGTGTGGAAAAAGCCAGTTCACACAGCGGACGCAGAACGGTCATCACTAACGTGATTCACGATCAAAAAAAATCAGTCAAAGTGGCACAGAAGATCGCTGGGCACGTAAATCCCAGCACTACCATTATTTATGAAGAGCCACCAGAAGAAGAAATCTCAGACGCGCTCGCCCAATTGAACACTGAACGCACCCCATGAGATGAGTTCACTAACGAGCCGCTGGGGTACCTTTCGGCCAAAAGCGTTCCTAACTTGAACTGCTTCCTTCGAAATGATCTAGATTATCGTTAAGTTGATTCCAAGATACTCGTTCTCCGCACCATGTTTCCTTAGTTGGCTGTAGAAGTTCAGGGTTATCAAGCGTAGCCAGCGTGACGTCGATGAGTTCTCTGCCATCGCGATGGTACGTTAGGGTAGTACCACAACGTTCGCAAAACGTACGCTCAACGCTTTCAGAAGATCGAAAATCTCGTGTGCTACCTTCTGTAAAGGAAAGAGCATCCTTGTTCATCACTGCCCAACCAACGCTTTCTGCGCCAGCTATTCGACGGCAAGACTCACAGTGACAAATGCCAACAGAACTGGGCATTTCAGAAATTTGATACTTAACGTATCCGCAAAAACATCCACCAAATATGGGAAATTCGACAGCCACTTTCTGCTCCTTCGAAATGAATAGTTGCTAGTTTGAGTAATTCATCGAACGACTAAGAAAAACGTTAGACTTCGAAATCCCGGCGGACCGATTTAACCAATTGTCGTTACGTTGACCGGTTGAATTCACAGCCAAGTACAGACACTCGTCACTAAAGCGTCCAGCGAACATACTCAGGACGATGGTCTGGCATCCCAAAATCGAGCCAGCGAGTCCACAGCGCTCGATCGATCAAAAATTCGTAAAGGATGTGGTGTTCGTCAACGCCTGTAGCGAAACCCATCGCTTCCGCAGATGCAGAACGAAAAGCCGACTCGTTGTTGCAAATCTCTACTTCCCCGCTGATAAAAAACTCCTCATCTTCTGGACCCGGTAGAGCGTGTATGGAAAATTGTCGTTGGCTTGCTAGATCTTTGATTTTTGGCGAACTGTCCATGATGAAAGCGACAAGTCGCGCTTCAACTATCCGAGGAACGAAGGGGTGTACTCGAGGGCGGCCAGTCTTCGAAACGGTGGCGAGAAATGCGACTTCATTCAATTCCAGCAAACGTAACCCTGCGCTCGCAATATCCGGGCACTCTCTTTCGAAATGACTCCATGCAATCATGCGACTTCTCTCCTCCGTGTTGCTAGCTGTGCTAGCTGTGCTAGCCGTGTTCAGCTGACAGCGTTATGTCAGGACCACTCGGGCAAAGACAGACCGCTGTCCAGAGGTACCATCAATGACTTCAGACAAATTGCAATGAGCGCGTATTGTCCAATTGTGAAAACTACATCGAGCAACTGTTGCTCGTCGAAGTGGTTGGCTAGAACGCCCCAATTCGTATGCGTAATCTGACCTTCTTGACGGCAATCATCGCAACTGGCGATAAGCGCTCGTTCCAGTTCACTCCACCGATGGTCGCCAGTAACGACCGAATCAATTTCCTGTTGTGTTAATGCTTCCAGCCTTCGCGAGATGAATTCGTGCTGTGCCCATATATAGCCGCTACGCCAGACATATGCACTGCGGAGTATGAGCAGTTGGCGTTCGCGTGGGCTGAGTGACGATGCGGGGATGATGTAAGTAGCGAAAGGCAGCCACTTTTCGTACAGGGGTGGGTGTTTCCCAAATGTCAGATGCATGTTTGGGGGTGGATTACCCATCTGGTCCATCAACTGGTAGAGGGCTTCGACACTCGGATGGGCATCAGATCGTTTTAAAGGTGCTATTCTAGGCTTCATCTCATGCATCAGGATTGGGTGATGCATTATCATATATCAGCTTAACGTGATGTGTAAAATGAAAACCACTGTTGATGTAACAAAAGCGCTCGCAGACCAGACTCGATTGGATATTCTTCACCGATTGGCGGAAGGATCAGCAAGCGTTGCCGAGCTAGTAGTCTTTTCAGATGTTTCGCAATCGAAAGTTTCGAATCACTTGTTGGCGCTGCGTAGCAGTGGACTAGTAACACGTGCGAAGTCGGGGCGGAAACAGATTTACTCCCTGGCTAATAGCAACGTTTTGGTGTTGTTAGAGTCACTCGCGGCGTTGTCCAGACCACGCAACAGCCAAACTAGCGATTCAAAGCTTGCATATGCTCGGACCTGCTACGATCACCTCGCTGGAATGATCGGGGTCGAGGTGTTTCATCGCTTGCTCGAAAGCAGTGTCATCATCCGTGACGAAGCTGACCCGTCTCTTATCACGCTGGGAGAGCGTGGTGAGTCCTTCTTTCAGAAGCTGGGTGTCGAACTGGAAGCTGTCACACGCGCAAAGCGACGATTTGCGACGTCTTGTCTTGATTGGACTGAGGGAGAAAGTCATCTTGGGGGTAGTCTTGGCGCCGCGTTGTGCGACAGATTGATCCAGCGTGGCTATATTGTTCGCCAGCCCGGAACGCGCGCGGTTACGATCACTCGCAAAGGACAAAAAGTGATTTCACGCTGGTAGTCTTTGATTTTGTTTAGAAGAACAAATATCTGCAATGGGCTGTTAAAGGACGTTTTTCCTGAGAATACGAACTCAAAAAGACCGCTTTCGGCCAATTGCTGCCATAACGGTGTCAGGAGGAGTAGAGCATAATCAAGCGTTAAAGCCGAAGTTTGAGGCGCGCTAAAGCTCGCTCTGCGTGATTTCTAACCAGCACATCAGCATCTCTCAACAAGGTTCCAAGCAGCATGTATGAACCCGTTCCGCCATTTCGACCGAGGCAAGTAGCAAGCATTCCGCGTACACGAATGCTCTTGTCTGAGACCAACGAAGCGCCTATTTCTTCCAAACGACTTGGTGTACAGACCAAGGAAACAGCACGGACGGCTTGCATCCTCACCCGCCATTCTGTGTCCTTTGTAGCCAGTTCGAGAGCATCGACACATCGAGTATCACCAACCAACGCTAGTGTGCGAGCAGCCCAGACACGAGGCCAGTGTATTAGCTTTGCACCGCGAGAGTCGTCCAGTAATTTGGTTGCGTGCTTGCCGCCCAGACATCGCAGAACTGTGTGCATTTCTAAATCTTCTGTCAACTGCTCAGAGGTAATATCGGCAACCAATATTTTGCAAAACAATTCAGTTAACCCAACCGGGTAGTACAAGAGAAGTTGAGAAGCGCCTGCGTTCAGGAGCATCCAGTGACAGACAAAAATAGCGCGATCATTTCAGCTAGCGAAGCCACTGACCTAGCACAAGCCGGATCTCACCCTTGGAATGATAACTCTCAATTCAAGAGTACCCAATTGTCACGAACGGTGGGTATGGAACGTTCTATTGTTGTTCGCGTGACTATTCCACCGGGTAAAGAATCGTTCGTCCCTCATACCCACGAACGGGAGGAAGAGTGGATATACATACTGTCGGGGGCTGGTACGGCAGAAATTGATGGCTTAGAGCATCCGGTCTCAGCTGGAGACTTCATGGGATTTACCGCGCCTTCCGTAGTACATCATTTGCGTAACACTGGAAACGTTGAGCTGGAATATCTTATGGGTGGGGAGTGTAGGTACGCTGAAGCATCTAATTTCCCTACTTTGAACAAACGAAAGATACGATTCGGTAACGAGGTACACGTAACAGACCTCGACTAGAGCTAAGGCAGCTCAGGGTCGTTAACGGACCACATCAAAACACTAGGAGTCGGATAAGGTGTTGATGTCTAGATCAGCATCGATTCACGAAAGTACTGCCGAGGTATAGCGTGCGTTTTTCTATTTTTTAGGTACCTACCCGCAGTGTTGCAGTCGAGACTCCAAAACACTTAGATATCGGAACATTCGCTAGTCGGCAGGCAACCGCAATCATCGCCATATGGTGAGTGGTGTGATCACTAAGAAAGTGAAGTTCTCTTGCTGTACTTGTGCTTAACCAGTACCCGTGTTCGTTCACAACCGATATTGGTCTTTCCTGGTGAATCGTACCCAGTCGATCTTCCAAGAGTTGCATCAGCCCCAACGCGCTGGCTTTACAATGCTCAACCTCGCGACAACGTCTACGTTTATCGTAGTTTATCGACTCTCCCGATTGTTGGCAGAGGAACAGTTGATAGAACTCAAGTATGTGCCGTAAGTGCGCGCCGATACTACTTTCAAGCGGTGATTGAGCAACTTGGTACTGCTCTAAAGATAGTTGTTCAACAACATCTCGTAGCGCTCCAAACAACTGTTCCGTTCTCTTCACCGCATCACAGATTGCTGCGGTGGAGTTTCTTGCTCTCGTCAATTATTTTCCAACATTCTACGTCTTACTTCTGGCCTTCAGTAGCTCGTTGAGCTCAAGTTGCTACCGCCTTGCGGGATTTGACCAACAACGGTGGAATGGGTTCCCATCACATCATAATTGGAGCCCGCCGATATTCGAATGCACCTAATCCTGACCAATTTTCACCGTCAGGAAACCGCATCTCAATCCCCTTGAGTTCTCCCAGAGAAAACAGCGAAGTGTTGACCCCTATCTGATCCAACATCGGGTTTTGAGCAATAATCGAAGGGGTGAATTTGAAATAGACCGTTACTGCACACGTCTTGCACGCATGCAGTTCGACGCGAGGGTCTTGCTTGTCCCGCCGCACAAACGAAATGGTCTCACCGCTTATCGCAACTCCCGCGGATGAGAAATACCCCCAGATCGCGCCTGACTTTCGACAGAGTGAACAATTGCAGTCGTGGACGAACTCCGGTTTTTTTCGACGGAGACAATGACCTCTCCGCACAGACACACTCCATTCATCGTTCAAACCTCCTGAAACCAAAAGATACTCGTTAACGGCAATCGATTCCTTCTTCGCCTGATGCGCTTTTCTTTCTTCTTGCTGGTGCCCCCACATGATTACCAGAGAGAACTTCTTACTGTCCTAGGCATCCAATTGACTGGAGCATTATCACTGCAAAGAGAGACCAATTGTTTTCCTGAACCGGCGAAGTGAACTACTATTTTAGCAATAGAAAAATTTTAGAAGCGAATGGCTGAATCTGATACCCCGCCCCGAGAATGGTTACTGTCGCGTGTACTCGACTCATCCGTTGATGCAATCATCGTCATCGATGAACACGGCATCATCGTTGAATGGAACACCCAATCAATGGTTATGTTCGGTTGGGCAAAAGATGAAGCACTCGGGCGGTTCATACATGAGACTGTGATTCCGGAGCGTCTTCGCTCTAATCATATTAAGGGTATCGAGCGCTACCTAGAGACCGGTGAGAGTCGAATCTTAGAGCAACGTCTTGAGGTTGTTGGGTTGCGTCAAAACGGATCCGAATTTCCCGCAGAACTTACCGTCACCGGTCATAGTGTGGGCGAGACAAAAAGATTCACAGCGTTCGTTCGAGATTTGAGTGAGCAAAAGGCGCTCGAGGACCGGCTACGGGCCCAAGAACTTCAGTCGGCACGGCTAGCCCGATTCAATGTCTTAGCAGAGCTTTCGACTGGAATCGCGCACGAGCTCAACCAACCCTTAAATGCAATTACAGTACTCAGTTCAATAGCAGAGGCAACGCAAGACGTCGGCCAGCTCAAGGCGAGTCTAAGCGATGTCGGGAGATACGCCGCCCGTGCGGGCGAGTTGGTTCAACAGTTTCTGCAGCTCGCATCGAACGGAGAAGGCACTCGGGAACAGGTCTCGGTTGAGGACTTAGTCACAACGGCTCGCAATCATTTGCAAGCTGAACTACGCCAATATGGCGTCACACTCCAAGTCGATATTCAATCACCTAACCCGGTCGTCCATGGGGAAAAAGCGCAGCTCGAACAGGTGTTGGTTCACATCCTACAAAATGCTCTGGAGGCCTTGCACATCACACCGCATCCAGCCATCGACATCACGATCGTGGAGCTTGAGTATCAAGTCACGATGATCATCGCGAACAACGGACCACGCCTCCGAGATGAACAGGTTTTCGAAGCGTTTCACACCGACAAAGACAATGCCATCGGCTTGGGATTAACAATTTGTCGTACGACGGTCGAAAGGCACGGCGGTTCTATTCGGCTGAATCTCGACTCAGAGTTCACCGCATTTGAACTCAGTCTCCCTAAGTTTTCCGATGACTAAAATATTGGTTGTGGACGACAACGATATGGTGCGAGAAACCATTGAGCTTTTAATTAGAACCGCTACAGATTGGGAAGTCGTAGCACTTCGCAATGGACAAGCGTGCCTCGATCATCCGCTCGACGGCGTGAATTGCATTTTGTTAGATTTACGCATGCCTAACCTGTCCGGATGGGATGTACTGAAAGCGCTTAGGCTTCGTGGATCCAAGGTGCCAGTTGTGCTGATGTCAGGCCATGCGCGCGAACTTGATGATATGCCGGAGCCGTTCCCCATCGTGTCGGCATTCTTACCTAAACCGTTCAGCGGCGTGATTCTTCTCAACACCATCCGCGAAGCGATCGGTTCAAACGATCATTGACCGTTCTTAGTACAACATTTCACGTTGCATTTCGTAATTTTCAGAGACCATTTCACTTCCCTCCCCCAGGTTCGTCAGCTCTGCATTACTTAGACAAACGCTTGCCTGGAATTTCTATCAATACCGTAGTGCCTACTCCTTTCGTGGATTGGATATTAAATACCCCACCCGCTTCAATCACCGCAGACTGCACGATCGACAAACCCAACCCCGTTCCACGCGCTGGCGTTTTTGTAGTAAAGAAGGGCTGTGTAACGCTCGGCAGATCAGCGGCGTCAATCCCAGAGCCATCATCGTGAATGCGAATTTGTGCAACGCCGCATCTCGCGTACGTTGCGTCGATCGATATCGATCCATGCGTCTCAATTGCATCTAGGGCATTGGTGACGCAATTCATCAGTATCTGAATCAGCTTAGGCTTGGTGAGTGTCGTTTCGATCTCGCTTGCATGCGGCGTAATCTGGACATCAATACCCGCGGGTAGGAGAGGTCCAAGTACAAGCTGCAAACTGATGAGGGCTTCGTTTATCCCCGTCATCGCACCATCATCTGACGCTGGAACACTATTGAGGAGAAGGGCCTTCGTATGATTTCCAGCCAGTTGGGTTGCTGTTTTGATCGCCGCGATATCATGCTGGTCGCCAAACTCATGTTCAAGCAACTCACTTCGACCCGACACAATGAGCAGGAGATTGTTGATTTCATGTACCAATCCACGCGCTTGAGGACCGAGCATTTCGCGATCTCTACCGCCGTGCGTCGTCAGCTGTTGGGATTCTGGCACTATGACAGCGAATCCCCAACGCTCTTGATCAGGAGAGTGTAAGCAGGTTGCTGTTAACGAACCTTCGACGACATCACCGCTCTTACATATCCACCGCTTGTTGATTCGGAAATATGGGATTTGACCGTCGAACAACTGCGTAGAAAGTTCCGCGTCTAGTGCCTGATCGTCAGGATGAGTGAACTCCAGAAACGACATATTCATCACTTCTTCTTTTGAGTAACCGATGAAATTGCACCATGCGGAGTTTACTTCCACATATCGAAATTCAGAATCTACGATACACATCCCATACGGGAGGGCGCTAAATACGTGCTTAAATGCAGAGGCCAACAACTGATCTGGAATCATTCAACCTTCAATAAATAACAGTTTGTCCCACGCACACTAATTCTGCCTTGTGTGCTAAGTAGTATGATAAGCCATCGTTGTTAAATGTTAACAGTTTCTCTTGTTCGACAGTTTGCTCTCTATCTAACGCCGTCGTCCACATATCGATACTTTGCAATAAAGTCTAAGAAAGCAGCTTGTTCGGCCGTCAATGATAGTCGCACTTGTTAATCCTCCCTCACTCTCGCGGTGTTGACGGTGTTGACGGTGTTGACGGTGTCACTCATCGAAACACCTGTCGATTCGGCGCGTAAGTAAGAAGTTGAACCCAGAAAAATCGAAAAGAATGAGGGCATAAGTCATTTTTCACTTGCCATACAATTGCTAATTGTTAACAATTATTGACACAATGTCTATCCGTTCCCATCGCAAATCTGTGTTTCTAGGCGAGGCCAAGCTGTCAAGGCGCTGCGCGTGACTCATCCACCGGCTGTAACAGTGGCACGTCGAGAAAACGGCGAACTGCTTCTAACCTGTCCTTATGCGGTAGGACCTCTACCGCGCAGCGTTGCGCATCTGCTCATCGAAAGAGCCCAACACCACCCTGATCGATCACTCATTGCACAGCTGTCCGATGAAGGAGAATGGCAGCACTTAACCTACTCAGAAGCAGTAGAGGGAAGCCGACGCGTCGCCCAATGGCTGATTAATCGAGGCGCATCTAAAGAGACACCGCTCGCCAATGGTAATCACGCAACGATCCTGAGAGAGTTTTAGATTCTTGGCAACCTGGTTGATGATGCGCATGTTTGCCTGATGCGGGACAAACCAATCAATATTTTGGGCCGTTAGGCCGCACGAGCCAAGGCCCGTATTCACCTCGGCGACCAACTGGCGGCAGGCGTTATTGAAAACATCTCTTCCATGCGCCATCACCAACCCTTGCTGTCCTTGCGTCGGATCCAACGTGATGGCCTCGGGTCCCAATCCTGCACAAGCCATGCCTCTCGATTCCGCGTATTCGATTCTAAACTTAGCTTTTTCCGCAGACTTGGAAACGACAATCGCTGCGGCGCCATCGCCCCAAAGGTGTCCGGAATACGGATTGGCATCCTCCGTAAATCTGCTGTTGTGTTCAGAGACGACAATCAACGCTCGATGGGCTTTACCGGCTTCAAGCATAAGCTCGGCGAGTTCAAGACAACTTATGAACGACGTGCATGCTGTAGAGAGGAAATAAACTCGCGCAGTTTCGAGCTCGAAAGTGCGTTGAACCCGCGCGGCCATGTTCGACAGCGTATCATCCGGTGTATAGCTGGCCCCGATGATGAGATCAACATCCTGCAGCGCACCAGGATGCGCATGCATCAAGCGATCTACGGAATCAATCGCCATGGAGGACGTGGTTTCGTTCGACTCAGCGCGAGACCGTTCACCAATACCTGTCCGTTCCAAAAACCACGCCGGTGACTTATCGGTGAGCTTGGACAACGTGTCATTGTCTAGCCGATTCGCAGGCACATAGCTTGCGAGACTTTCAATGAAAACAGCCATGGCCTCTCCGTTCGCTCATCTCAATATCGATTAGCAAGTAAACCCAGCGCTTCACGTGAGCTCAGGCTTAACCTTCTGATACAACGTATTCAAGTAATCCAGCAATGCATCCGACGTCCGGTATCCGTGTTGAAAGATCGGCACACAATCAATTGCACACTGCTCAAAACCAAGTGCTTTGAGTTCGACTATGCGATCCAGGACCAAGTCAGGATCAGCAAAAAACCGCTTTCGTTTTTCCTTGTCCAAAGGTCCGGGAGACAGTGAGATTTGTAGGCCGACATCACTTGGATCACGATCGTATTCCTCTAAGTAATGCCGCAGATCCCGCAGTAAGGCCGGTCCTTTCGTGCCACCAATCCAAATGGGTATCTTTCCACCCTGTGGCGGTTTCGGTTCCATCGCAATCTCATCAATCTGATAGTGCTCACCGTCGTAGTTCACATGCTCATCCCGCCAGTAACTACGCAGTATCTCGATACACTCATCCATGCGGCTGCCACGGGTAGAAAAATCTGCGCCTTGTACCTCGTACTCAGATCTTTGCCAACCCGTGCCGACACCGAGTTTGATACGGCCACCTGACAGGGTATCCAAGGTGCTCACCTGCTTCGCGACTAAGGTTGGGTGCCGTTGCGGAAGCACTAATACCGTTGTGCTCAGCGCGACCTTTTGAGTGTGCGCAGCAGCGAAGCTCAACATCATGAAAGCTTCCATGATGGGCATCTGAGGCGAGTAAACGGGTGCTCTGCGTTTTTCTGTTGGATACCCCATGACGACGTGATCGAACATATCAATCCCATCAAACCCAATAGTTTCAAATCCGTTCAGCAGCTTCGCCACGGCGTCGGGCCCTTCGCGATACATAACGTTGGGAAAAACAACGGAGAGTTCATATGCTAAGCATCCTAACCTGTGTGATTTCATCGGTACTGAAGTAAAGAAATCCAGCACGTTGTTCAACACGCGCCGAAGAACGTACGCTCATCAAGCTTGGTTTCTAGTAATTAAAACAACACGTGTGTCCGCAACCCAATCATGCAAACAACGTCTGTCCTTTCGAAAAGAGAATCCCAGGTCGACGAGCAATAGGAAAGCCCAGTATCCGATGAACGAGAAGGCGAGCGGTAAGTACAAAAGTGGAAAGAACAACGCACGCAAAAAAATCAAACGCCACACAGGCGCCTTCTCACCGCTTGTAGCTGTGACGATTTTTATTCCTGTAACTAACTTGCCGAGCGTTTGCCCCCGCTGCAATAGCCACCATCCGTTCACAACAAGATAGCCCACCACACCGAGACCAATCCCGCGTAAAAAGGGCTGCAATCCTGCGTAGGCGTCTGCACTCTCCATGGCACCCGTGACAAGCATGATCAGAAAGCTGACTATCGGTACCACGACAAAATCGATCAAGGTTGCGAGCACACGACGACCATAGGAGGCGGTAACCACAACGTCATTCATTGCCCGCACCCACAACTTCAAACACCAACAAAGCATTGCCAGGTTTTTCTCGGAACGATCCATACCCAGATACGGCGATCAGCAGCCCATCCGCCAAAAGCGGACCATGGGCGTCGATCGCCCCGGCCAATTCGAGTGTGCCACTCGATCTCACCGCTCTCTGGATTCAAGGCCCACACATCTCCCGACTTCTGACCCGCGAGAACAAGTTCCTGACCGTCTTCAAGCGTCGCCAAAATCGGCGGCGCGCCGATGTCTATGTCGGGTCCTGTAGGATTTGGACAGTTAATTCCGCCACGCCCACAAGCCATGTTGAAAGCATCCCCTTCAGTGAACTGCGTAACCCATCGTGTCTCGCCACTGTCGATATCCAACGCAATGACCGCATCGGAAGTCTCCGTCGTTGGATGACTGTAATTCTGGCCTGTGCCAAAGTAGAGGAGTCGTCGTTTAGCATCCAACGTCGGTGCGTTCCATACGGGTGCCCCGCTCGGACCAAACTCGTTCACGAAGAGGTAGTGCTTGCCCGTGACTTTCGGCTGCTGAGGAATCGTACGTTTGTACCAATTGGTTTCACCGGTCTCAAGGTCAAGTGCCGCCATGGCACCGCTGGTCGTGCAGCACCCATAGAATGGATTGACCGACAGTCCTATTTCCATGGATGAGAGTGGTACAAACACCTGATTCTCAAACACCAACGGACTGCCTGAGTACATCGGCACTGGATTATCACTATCCAGTTTTTTGCGCCACAGCGTCTCGCCGCTTGCCGCATCTAGGGCAAAAATGCCGGATCGACGCCCTGCGAGCACAAGAACGGTCTTACCGTCTACGACCCCGTGCGCGATTGCGGTTGCAGCATCCTGAATCGATTCATTGATCCAACGCGTGCAGCCTGTGTTTCGATCGAGGGCTACAACGCCGACATTTCCATCGCCGACAAATATCGTGTCTTCACTGACAAGCGGAAAGACGCGCGGTGTTTTATTGCCAAATCCATAAGCCCATTTGAGTTCAAGCTTATGCGCGTTATCTACCCCAATGCTCGTGTGGGTTTGAAAACGCTGGCTCTTGTCATCAATGCCCCATCCAGTCTGATAAAACTGTTCAACACTCGGTCGAGCGTCGCAATCCGCTTGAGCTGAGACTGAATGAACACACAAGACAACACCTAGACAGGCGCCAATCTTAAATATCTTCAAAGTTTCCACCACGACCTTTACCTGATGCAAAGCGTTTAGCGCCTTCACGAGTTTCACCAGATTCGATGACCGCTCTGCCCAGTTGAAATTCGTTCGATATCGCTTCATCTAACGGAAGCGACCATTGTTGATAGGACGACAATCGGTCGTTACGCATACACAGTTGGGGGAACTTGCATAGCTGTTCTGCCATTTCCATGGCGCCAGAGAGTGCCTCCCCCGGTGCAGTCAGCCGATTAGCCAACCCCATCAACCTCGCTTCATCTCCACTCACGCCACGTCCCGTCAGGATCAAATCAAGCGCATGAGAATGTCCTAGGAGTCTTGTGAGTCGGATCGTGCCACCATCCACGAGCGGTACACCCCACCGACGACAATAAGCGCCAAAAACAGCCTCCTTTGAAGCGACCCGCAAATCACACCAAGCGGCCAGCTCAAGCCCACCCGCAACCGCATACCCTTCAACCGCTGCAATCACCGGTTTGCTGAGTAACATTCGCGTCGGACCCATCGGTCCATCTTCTTTTCGCCGAACCCCTCGCCCCTGTCCCGTTGCTGTGGCTTTGAGATCCGCCCCTGCGCAGAACGTGTCACCCGCGCCGACTAAGATGGCGACCTTCTGACTGTCATCTTGATCAAACGCAGAAAAGGCATCGGCCAACAACGTTGAAGTGGGCGCATCGACCGCGTTTCGAACCTCCGGTCGATTAATCGTGACTTCCGTCACTTCACCCACTTGCTCAGATAGAACTGTACTCATACTAGGTTCCGGTGCGTAATTGATGGGGATGCAATGCCGTTAATCTGTTAAGAGGCATTCGGCGTCTCTGTCTTCTCTTTTGCCAGCGTCTCTTTTTCAAGCAATCTGGCACCTTGTAAGATCCCTTTCATCGCATAGTTGCCCTCATGGCACGCATACTCATAGACCTTGTCTTCGTTTTTAGACTGCCAAATGTATTCACCACTCCACTGCTCTTTCCAAGCACTGGGGTCAACGATGGTAAAGCGATAGTGTAGGTTGCCATCATCCAATCGGGTCAGGTACTCCGTTACTTCCAAGTTTTCGTCAGCACCTGGCAGTGAATTCACAGAAGAAAAATTCTTGGTATTCACCACCAAAGTATTCCCCTCCCAGTGACCCACGGAGTCGCCTAGGCGCGACTTGAGTGCGCCTGGTGCATGCGCTGAATCGATACGGATGATACGTGCATCATGCACCATCTCGTTCAGAATCATGACGTGCGAATCTGTCTGCACAATTCTTCTGTAGTTGTTGTAGAGCCCAGGAATATTCGGCACGCTTGGCGTGAAGCTCATGAGGCAGCGTTCTGGCGGCGCCAGACTTTCCGGACCGTCGTATGGCCCCGGCCCCCTTTTGGCTAACCAATTCGCAGTCCCGTCATTCGGTGTGCGATAGGATCGGTACGTGTCCGCCAACTTCATCAGCGCATCAAAAGTAAACTTGGGTCTTCGACCATTGGTCGGTTCATAAATGATCGACGTTCGGACTTTGCCATCAACCTCCGACAGCACCGAACCCGGATCCACCCAGAATTGGTTGTAGCCACCGACGCCGCCTGCACCAGAATTTAGGTTGCCATCACCGCCTACGACCGGAGCACCTCGATCAGGATCACTTTCTTGATTGGCTAATCGACGCTTCTCTTCCAACGCAGCCAACGTGGATTGTGCTTCTTCCGCGGACATGAACTGCTTATCACCAAACGCTTCTGGACGCTCCAAAGGCGTGACAGTACCGCTGTCGTATGTCCCTGATAGATCCGCGTTAGGCGCAGCCACGCCACACACCGCAATAGACAGGGCAGTAATAAATATCGAAAGTTTGGGTACAAAGTTCATGGTGACGTTCTCTTGCTTGTTTGTTTATACGTTAAGGAACGCTGAGTGACAGCGTTCAATCTTTCTCTAACGTTTCCTCTGTATCAGTTTGGTTTTATGTGTTCGCTGCAGACGTCGCAGCCGCATTTGCCGATGTTGAGAAGAGACGAGATTGCGATGACGCATGCGGTGCGCAACTGACGGCAGTGCTTCCCTGGCCGCTGGGCTAGAAGCGATACAAGAAGACGAATCACCCACCGACTCACAACCCCTTTGCTTCGGATCACTCTCATGCTCTGCAACCAACGGCACCAAGGTTCCCGGCTCCAATGCCATTGAATCCTCGGTGATGGCCATCCCGAGCATTCCGATCGCGAGCATTACGGGCAAGTGCGCGTTCATGGTCTCGAATCAGACCCGATAAGGCGCGTCAGATAAAATCTGATGCTCAACGTCGAATCCCTTCAAAAGGAATGAGTTTGCCTTTCGCCGTCTTGGCTTCACCTGAGAACTTGTCACCCTCAATCGTTCCGGCGTGGTCGAAACTGAAGCTACGACCACGAATCGAACGAAGCAAAGTGAATTCGATTTTGTCGCCATCGACTTTGAAGTTATCTACTGAAGCCTTGCCCCTTTGAGGCGGTGTCACGGTGGCCTTGAAAGCACCATCCTGCAGCTCAATGTGAAGTTCTGTTTTCAGATCAGCACGCTTTGTCGTGGTTGTGACATCCCATACGCCAACTGCGTCAGCATAAATGGTTGGGGCTGTGAGACAGGCGATGAGCAATAGCGTGATTCTTTTTAAATTCATTGTGGTACCTCCAATAGGTTACTTAGGATCTTATTCCGTGGCGTTCTTCCGCCTTAGGTATAACTTTGATCTAGCTTGACCGGCGACACTTGGTTCGGGTGCTCCAATCGGTACTGATCTCGTAGGTCTTTACTGGTGATGCCTTGTCCATCTGGCGCCCAACCGGGTGGTCCAAATAGATAGCCAGGCCAGTGCTTTATCGGGCTGCTGCGTAGGTCAGCAACCATCCGAATCCATTCGTTCAAGGTCACCCGAAAAATATTTTTACTAGGTGCTGGTTTGACGAGTCCAAACTCAACCGGTGTATCTTCGCGCTCTTCGACGTAAGTGCCAAAAACCCGATCAAAGATCATGGTGACACCACCGTGATTGCGATCCAGATAGTCCGCGTTGCTCGCATGATGAACACGGTGCGCACTCGGTGTGTTCAATATGCCTTCTATCAGCGGCAGCTTGCCGATCAGTGTTGTGTGAATCCAACTTTGATAAGCCAGGTTCAATCCCAACATGAGCGCAATATGTACAGGGTGAAATCCAATAATGGCTAAGGGTGCATGGAAAATGAAAGCGCCACTGATCCACCCCGTCCATCCAAAGCGGATCGCCGCCAGGATGTTCATTTCTTCAATCGAATGATGTACCGAGTGGTTGGCCCAAAACCATCTCACTTCGTGACTCATACGGTGAAACCAGTAGTAGGTGAACTCCACGGAAAAGAAGAGTGCGACCCAATACCCGATATTGTCTTTAGGTAACTCAAACAACTTGAATTCCCATAGAAGGAAGAGCATGGCAGCACGTAGGCTTAGGCCCAGATAGCGAATGAGCTGTTGACCCAATGCGATACCGATGCTCAAACCGGATTCAGTGCGGGAATAGAGCGAGCGGCCTTTGAAGCGCCCGACAACATATTCAATCAGTATCAGACTGAGGAATATGGGTAAGAAATTTAATGCTGTTGACACAATCTATATCCTTCTCTTGGATTTCGTTTATTATACGAATATTATTCAGGTTTCAGTACTCGCATACTTCTGCAAAATCAGCATCGGACAAAAAATATGCAAGCCGTCGATAACGTTAGGAAAAAACCCACACAAGAGCGTGGAAAACAGACAGTTGCGACCATTTTGGAAGCGGCGATTCAGGTTTTTGACGAGCTGGGTTACGAAGGTACATCGACCAATCACGTCGCCGATCGTGCCGGTGTATCGGTTGGGACCCTCTATCAGTATTTCTCTAATAAAGAAGAAATAATGGCGTCGATTCTTCGTACCTATCGTCGACAGCTGGTCGAAGACATTCGCAAGGGACTCGAAGCTGGATCCCAAGATACGATTCTTGAAACCATCGAAAGTATTGTCCGCTCGCTGATCGAATCTCATAAATCCAGGGCGAATGCACGATCGTTCATCGTACAAACCATGTTCGCGACCACCCGGCAAAACCCCAACGACAGTCTCATCGGGAAACTGATCAAATCAAAATTTGAAGAAGCCGCATTACATAGCGGACGAGAACTGCCCCCGCAATTTAGCGATATCGGAACATTTGTACTCATGAGCTCAGTCCTCGGTGTTGTCCAAAATGCGGTCGTATTCCAACCTGAGCTCTTCGATAACGACGAATTCGAAAAACAACTGGTGCGTTTGGTGTGGCAATACCTCGGCATCACACCCGAACTCTGAAAACACAGCCGATCCACCGAAAGCGTAAGGGCTTCAAACTACGCATCCCTCACTCACGCCCTTCCGTCCCAGACACATCCCTCAAAAAATCGCGGTTCCAATCCTTGAGTAAGCGACTCATGGCCTCTGTTTTTTCTGGTTCGTTCGGAGAGATGTCGTACGATTCCGACGTATCGACCGACAAGTCATAAAGACTTGGCCAATGTTTGAGCTTATCGATCGTAAAGTCGCCGTCTGCAGGTGTGTATCGAGGCGCAAGCGCAGCACCAATACCGACGGGTTTATCGATCGGAAAGGGCCATAAATACGTACTGGCTTGACTTAAGAATTTCAGATCACCAGAGCGAACCGCTTCAAACTCAAAACCCGCCGACATGAATATAGGTCGCATCGGGTCGACCTCGATCTGGCCTGCCTCATTAAACAGACGCACACCGTCAATCGTTCGATCTTGCGGTAGATCAACGCCAGCAAAACCAAAGATCGTTGGGAGCAGATCTAGACCGGTCACCGGTACAGATTCCACTTCGTTCGCACCGATCACCGCCGGGTAGCGGACGATAAAAGGTACTTTGTATCCGCCGTCATGAGAAACCCCCTTCCTACCCCGCAACGCACCAGCACTGCCCTCATACCAAGGGCCGTTGTCACTGGCAAAAACCACAAGTGTATGATCCGCCACGCCCAAGCGTTCGAGCGCAGCGAGGATCTCGCCGACACTCGCATCTAATTCTTCAACGGCATCCCCGTACGGGCCCGCGTCTGATTGACCCGCGAAGTCAGCGGAAGGGAAAAAAGGTTGATGAGGATCCTTGTGAGACACCATGAGAAAGAAAGGTGACTGCGCGTGTCGTTCAACAAACTCAATCGACTTTTCCGTGAACACTTGCGTGTAGTGCGATTGATCAATGCCGATGTCTTCAACAATCTCCTCATGCCCTTCGAAGTACGCGGCGGGCCAATCATCATTGGACGCATTAAAACCGGCGAAATAATCAAAGCCGTGTTGCGATGGGTGAAATTCTGGCCACCGCTTGAAATCACCAAGATGCCACTTACCGACGATCCCAGTGCGATACCCAGCCTGTTTCAAACCTTCTGCGATCGTGAGCTCAAATAGCGGCAGGCCATTGACCAAGTTACCACCGTCACGCATATCCAACGTGCCGAGCGCGGCAAGCACAGCACTCCCTCGCTCGCCCAACCACTCCTGAAATCCGCCTGGGCCTGGGGGGAAACCGGCTCTAGACGGGGAGCACAACGGCGCCGGTGCATAGAAGTTATCGAAGCGCATCCCCTCATCCGCCAAACGCGTCAGACTAGGCGTTTTGATGGGCGTGTCGGCGTAGACCTGCAAGTCCCCATAACCGAGGTCATCCGCGAGAATAAACACGACATTTGGGCGTCGCTGCTTTTCGACAACGTTAAGCGTTGATTGAACATCGGCCTCTTCAAGTGACAAAGCTGCCAGTTCGATGCCATGCCGCAATGGCGTGGGCGCATCGAGCACAAGCACCAGTGTCACTATGAGTGCTAAAACTCCGCCAACAAACAGGATTAAGGCGGTCGATAACCATTTTTTGAAATTCATTGCGTCCCTCGATTGACCGATTCATAGTCCCGTGACTTTGGCAGCGACCAGCCATAAACAATTCCCAAACCACGTACAGTCAACGCCGCAAAGATCGCGATCCATTCTGCTGAGGAGACACCCCACAGTTCTAACAGCACGTAACTGGTCGCACCCACCAATGCTGCCGTGGCGTAGATTTCTTTCCGTAAGATGTAAGGCACTTCGTTTGCAATCACATCGCGTATGATGCCACCTGCGACTGCAGTGGCGATCCCCATGACCACCGACGCGGACACGGACATGCCCACGGCCAAAGACTTTGACGCACCAAGTACACAAAACACAGAGAGGCCAATGGCATCCGCCCACATCAACATGCGTTCTCGGCTATCGATAAAGCGTTGCCCAAAAAAGACGGCGACCGATGCGACGACCGTGAGCATCAAGTAACGATTGTCCTCTAGCCAAAACACAGGCTGGCCGATCAGCACATCTCGCACCGTGCCCCCGCCAACTGCGGGCATTAAGGCAAGGACGAGCATGCCGAAGATGTCCATGCCCTTTCGGGCGGCAAGCAGTGCACCGGAGAGCGCAAAGACAAAAACGCCCATAAAATCCAACAGGACGTCTAAGCCCATGAAAAAGGTGCCCAACGCGATTCAATCCGACCACCACGCACCCCCAAAATCTCACCGAATTGGAGCATCGTGAATTCACTTTGCGTGGGACGGTAGAACACGTAATCGTCTACACCTAACACCACATCAGATGAGCCATTTAGCATTTCTTGATTGGTACTTCGCCCGAAGAGCTCATTGAGTACCAACCCCTCTGGAGAGACCGGCGCTGCTTTCCAATAACCACCATAGACAAAAAACGTTCGGTCCCGATTTGGATCCCACGCACCTTGAATCTTGCCTAACGCATCAAAACCAGGAATACGCACACCGGGTGAGGTTTTCAATACCGGTGTTGCGATGAACAACGCAGGTTTGTGGTTCGCAAGGGTTGGGATATCGAAATCGAGCGGCTTGACCAAACCGGACCCAACGGAAAGTTCGTTCGCGAGCCCGTTCACCTCATTCCATAGTTGGTAGGTCGGACTCCCCGCCGCATTGAGCGTCAGGCCGGTGTGATCGATTTCTTTCGTCACTGCTAACATGTCCGCATAGATAGTTTGAACGTTGTTAAACTCATCCGCGCGTCCATCAAACGCATCCGGCATCTTTGCAACATGAGGGTCGTACCCCATCAAGCCAGTGAATCGCAGATTTGTATGCGCTTGAATGGTGGCGAGCATGCTCCGAAGCACGTTGGGATCAGACACCCCACCTCGGTGTAGTCCGACATCAATTTCTATGTTGAGGTTTAACGGCAGGTTGTTCGTTTCAGCGAGTGCCGCATATTGTGCGAGTCGTTCGGGCGTATCGATCAGCCACTGAAGCTGTTTACTCGCATCAAACAGATGGCGCTGCGGGCGGGCGTAATATTTGGCTGCCGCAGTGACAGGCATGGGCTTGCCAAGTAAGACATCCGTTTCCGGCGCACCCATCTGACCAATAAAGGGTTCATGAAACGCCATGAGGCGATGACTGCCAGAAGCCTGGCTGACATAGTTGAGTAACGGAATACTGGGCAAGGACTTCGCCACGATACGCAGCGATCTAGACCCCAATTCCGCCAAGGTCACCTGAATGTTGTGGTCCAGCGCATCTAGATCAATCAACATCGTCGGTCGACCGTCACCTTCTTTTTTCATCAGCCCATTGAGCTGCGTGAAATAGGTGTTATGACCGCCATTGCCTCGCGCGCTCGGTTTCAATGACCACACCGCACCGCCAATGACCAACCCTGTTCCCCCGGCGATTAAAGCACGACGTCGCATGGCTAAACCCCCAGCAATTGTTTTAAGTGGGTATTCAACATCCGTCCAGTCGGATCGACTGCTTCTCGTACCGCTAGAAAGTCTTTCCAATGCGGGTAGAGCTTAGAGAGCTCCGAGTGATCGAGTGTGTGCAATTTCCCCCAATGCGGCCGGCCCCCATATTTCCAAAAGATGGGCTCAATCTCCGCAAAATAGGCTCGGTGGTCTTCATCTGCAAACTGGTGCACCGAGATGGAACAGCCGTCCTGTTCGTAGAACATGCTCATCCAAACATCATCGGCTTGGACATAGCGATATTCGATTGGAAACACCACCGGGATGTTCTTGGACTTGATCGTATCCAAAATTTCTTGGACGCAATCAGGACCCACCTCAGCGGGTACGGTGTATTCCATTTCACGAAACCGAACCACACGATCGTGCGTTAACACAACGTGAGATGCGCCGGACCGGACCTGCGCTTCGCCGTCCAGTCCTTGGCTGAGCGCAAAGTCGTACAGGTAGTCACCCACGACGGGGACCGTCCCGAGACTTTGATACGCATCCCGAATTTGATACACCGCCGTCGGATCTTCGGGTGTGAGCACACGTGGCGTGGACTCATCCGCCTCGTTAGTCCGAATGACCAGCGCTATCGACGTATGCGGGAAGACTAAGAATTCGAAATGACGGTTATTGGCTTTTTCAGCCTCTATGTCTTCCAAAATGTCGAACACGTTTTCGAAGGAAGAATGTTCAACCAAGTCGAACTTCGGGACCGTGTCTATGACGACTCTCGAAGCTACCCCAAGTGCGCCCAAACCGCACTGTGCCGCGCGAAAAAGGTCTGGCTCGTTTTCACGACTACATTGCACCAACTCACCTTTCGGCGTCACCAGCGTCATACCCGAGACCAACGAAGACAGAGAACCCATACTCACACCCGTGCCGTGCGTTGAGGTCGCGGTCGCACCCGCGATGGTCTGGTAGTCAATATCCGGCAGGTTAGTAAGTGCCTGACCGTGTGCTTCAAGCGCGGGTCCCAGCTGGTGCAGTCTGGTACCCGACCATACCTCGGCTTGTTGGCGTTCATCGTCTGTACTGATCACGCCACTGAGTAGATCTGTGGCAACGAGTGATCCGTCTGTCGGTACCAAGGCACTGAAGGAGTGTCCGGATCCGACAGGTCGAATCGAGCCACTAGTTTGCGTTAACAGCTCTACCAAACTCTCTTCCGTCGCTGGCGCTAATCTTTCAGCGGGTCGACAAGCTTGATTGCTCGACCAGTTAATCCAAGGTAAAGGTTCGCCCTCGACATAGTCGACGCCCAAAGACTGCGTGGGGCCTGTTGTTTCCTGGCGACACCCGGGCAGCAAACCAATACTGCCAGCAACAAACGCAGCTTTGAGTAAGTCCCGTCGGTTGAGATCATTTTTCACGGTGTCACCGCCTCTTCAGGTGATAGCCCTGACAGCAACTGAACCAGATTCCGAATCTCAGTTTCGGTGCAGAATGCACACGTCCCCAACGGCGGCATATCGCCAGCACCGACAATCGTGTTACGCACCATTTGCTCAAAACCTGCCGCACCTCTGCGTTGCCACTCCGCTGCATCACCGATAAGCGGGACGCCTATGTCCGGACGCGCATGACAGCGTGCACAAATTTGACCGAACACCGCGTTTTCACGCGCTGTGAGCTCCACCGCGACTGCATCCACACTGACGAAAGTAAACGCAGCGAGACACATGGCGGTTCGAACCCATCGCGAACCACAGATAGACCAAGTCACCGTGAACCTCCGGGCGAAAGCTTGATGAACTCAGTCTGCAGAGCGGATAGTCGTTCAGTTGGCATACGCCTGCTCCAGCGTTTCGTAGCTTGAAACCAACGCCGTCTGCAGCGCCAACAGGTTGTCTTGTGTGTAAGCCTCGCTGTTCACGCCAGTTAAAAATTGCACCACCGAACTGTTTGTGGCGGGTTGACTTCCATCTGAAGCGAGCGCATTCACCGCTTGCTCGATGAGCAGCGTGATTTGATACAAGTCTTGCTCTGCCGCATTCGGGTGGGCATCGGTTATTTTCGCTGCATTGCCTGCACGATTTGCCGCTGCAAAGAGGGCATCTCTTGCGACCAGCCAAGGATCTGCTGGTCGAAATTTACTGATGCCACCGACTGGCGGATTTGGGCTGTTATCTGCCCCATAGGCCACCCTGGCAAGAATGCGTCGCATTGGTGAGTTACCAATGTAAATCTCACCACCAGGTCCGGTGGCCATAGACGATACGGAGTCTTCACCTCCCTCAGCAAAGTAACGTATCTCACCCGTCTCACGATCCAACAAACCAGCGCCTATTTTGAAGGGAAATTTCTGTTTCGGCTTGGCAATGCCAACAGCCCCGGTAAACGCAATTCCGTTTTCGACCACCTCGGCGCCCAACGCCTTGAAGTTCTCCTGGAATCGACCCGTGGTGTACATATCGAGGTTCGCGGTCCATCCACGCGTTGCGCCCTCTTCATCCTCTAGAATTTGTAGAATCTCGGTGCGAGTGTTGGCGTAAATCTCTCCGTTGTCGGTCGCCACAGTAATGGAGCCTGTGACCTTACTGCCGACAAATACCGACCAGATTTCCTCTCCGGTGACAGCATCCACCGCATACACCGTGTCATAAGCATCTGCGAGATAGATGCGTGATCCATCTGCGCTAACGGCTGGCGTGAATGATGTTCCGCCATCGATTTGGAAGACGATCTTGACCTCCATCTGATAGGCCCCTGCTTCGTCTTTCACCAGGTCGAGTCCATAGAGACCACCATAGTCAGACCAGCCATCTTCTTTCCCATCGGCTTCATCAGGCAGAGACGCGGCGACCCAAATCCGGCCTGTATTTTTGTCGATCGAAAAGTAGTTCGTCACTTTCTGCAGCTCGCCCGAGACACCATGCATCAATCCGCCAATTGGATCGGCACCTGGAATCTTTAGTTCAGGCCGAAGGAAGTGCGACATGTCTCGATTGGCGTTACGGGTGGTCGATTCGGGAAGACTGATATTGTTCACTGGCGTTTTCGCACCCGGCAAAAGAAACGGCGCGTCCAACAAGGGCGCTCCAGTGGTTCGATCAAAAACCCCGATATGTCCATCGCCTACCAGGGCAATAATCGCATCCGCTTGAAGATGGTGATTGACGCCATAACAGTGTTGGCCCGACGGATTCGGGTTTGTCGCATCTGTCGGAATACCAAACGGTTGGTCGTAAAGTACTTCGCCATCCGTTGTCACCGCCAAGACCCGCTGATAGGTGGCCAAATAGATCAGTTCGTCACCCGTCACCGGATCGGTGACAATCATGGGCGATCCTGCCCCCGCACCCGCTTCCTCTAACGCCCAACGTCTTGACCCATCCTTAGGGTCGAGCGATACGAGAAGTAGGTCTTCCGAACCAAACAGTGGGGTGAAATAGACGTTACCCTGCGCATCAAACACAGGTCCCTCGGCCACAAACTGATCAGGCTCAGCAATCCAATCAAGCACCAAGGTCGGTGCGACGACAGTGCCCACTTCATCGGACCCTTGTGTATCCGAGTGCAGTGCTTTGGCGTACCCGACCTGTCGCCCGTTAATATCGTCAAATACTGTTGTTGTACGGCGAACACCTTGTGGTCGCCACGATGTCTTCTCAGGCACGCCGTACGTTTTTACATGCGACTCGGTCGTGAGTGCTCGAACCATCATCACATCCCGCACATTTGCGGGAACGAACACAAAAGCTGCGATCACCAGACAAACCACGAGAATGAACCCCACTAACAGTATTTTTTTCATTGATTTACTCTAAGATCGACAATATGAACCTCCGCGCCCAACAAAATTCCTAAAATTGGGGCACCTAAAGTTGAACTGCATGGTACAATTATTGTTAACAAACGACATTTAACGAATAACAATGCGCAGAATACTAGTCAGCCTGTTCTTAATCGTCTTTAGCGCCAGCGTCGTTGCGCAAGACAAACCAAACATCCTCATACTGCTCAGTGACAACTTGGGCTATGGCGATATTGGGATTTATGGTGGCGGCGGTATCCGTGGTGCCGAAACCCCTCGCATTGATGCGTTGGCTCAAGAAGGCATGCGCCTAACCAATTTCAACGTCGAACTCACCTGTACGCCCTCGCGTTCGGCACTCTTAACCGGCCGTTATGCAGTTCGTTCGGGCACCACCATCGCAACGCCAACACCTGGATTGCCTCAAGGTCTTGCCCCCTGGGAAACTACACTCGCCGAAACGCTCAAGGACGAGGGCTACGACACGGCACTCTTTGGAAAGTGGCATTTGGGCGCGAGCAAAGGCCGCTTCCCCACAGACCAAGGGTTCGACAAATGGTGGGGGTTCCCAAACAGCACCGGCTTAGTCAATTTCTCACGTTCAGTCGGATTTCCAGAAGGTCAAATTCCAAAGTTCTATCTTCTAGAAGGCGAAGCAGGTAAAGGTGTTAAACCCACTGGAGAGTACAACTACGAAAGTCGACGCTTTATCGATGAAAGCATTCAACAGAAGTCGATTGAATATCTAGAACAGCGCAACGAAGACAATCCATTCTTTCTCGTCGTCTCTTGGTCTCTGGTCCACCACCCGTCCATTCCGCACCCTGATTTTGAAGGACGCTCGACCGCAGGTCGCTACGGTGACGTCATGCTTGAGCACGACCACCGGGTTGGAGAAGTCCTTGAAGCGCTAGACCGACTGGATCTAGAAAAAGATACGATCGTCATCTACGCCAGTGACAACGGTCCCGATCGAGCCGAGTACCCTTGGATCGGAGATACGGGCCCCTTTCGCGGCTATCTTGGATCTTCATTCGAAGGATCCGTCCGCACCCCCATGATGATTCGCTGGCCAAACAAAATTAAACCCGACCAGGTGTCTAATGAGATTGTGGCGATCCACGATATCTTTCCAACTCTGGCGGCCATCACCGGCGCGGACGTGCCTGATGACCGCCCGATAGATGGAGTGGATCAGAGCGATTTTTTCCTCGGTGAGACCGAAAAGTCCGCACGAGAGAGCGTTCTGTTTTTCCGTGGAAATGAAATGTCCGCGCTAAAGTGGCGTTCGTTTAAGGTCCACTTTCAAGGCGAAAACCCGCACCCTCGTGAAACTGACATCGACCGGATGTGGACGCCGAAAATATTTCATGTCGAGGTCGATCCAAAAGAGAGCAACGACATCACGCATCAAGGGTATCTATGGATGTTTAGTATCATTCGCCAGCTCACCCTACCCTTCCAAGCCTCAATTGAGGAGCATGGCATGGTGCCCACCGGGGGTGAAAAACCCGGACCAGGCAATGTCCAAATGCCCTTCGGAAGGAGCTTCGATAGCGAAGAAGCACGTCGGGCGGCCAATAAATAGCCAATCGCTTTCACAAATTCTGTAGCTTTCGACAATCAGCTGCCAATAAAGGTGTCACACGTAAGCGGTGCCTCGCCTTTCATTCATGCCAGTGCTTAGATATCGAAACATTAACAGGCAGGTACACAACAGGAACATCCACATGAGCCATTCTACATGAAGGCTGATGCCGCCGAGCATCACGGCCTGAGAGGTTATCTGCAACAAAAGTCTTGGTACCGATGGTATGCCGTTGGCGTTTTGACCTTGGTGTATGCCTCTAGTCAAGTTGATCGACAGATCATGGGCATGTTACTCGAGCCCATTCGTCTTGAACTTGGCGCAAGCGATACCGCCATGGGTTTTCTGGTTGGCTTAACCTTCGCAATTTTCTACGCGACATTGGGCATGCCGATTGCCATGCTGGCAGATCACACCAATCGTCGGAATATTATCGCCATTGCCATTTCTGTCTGGAGTGGTATGACTGTTTTGTGCGGCTACGCTCAAACGTTCGCCCAAATGGCGTTAGCGCGTATTGGCGTAGGGATTGGCGAGGCTGGTTCAACGCCCCCATCTCACTCGATTATCTCTGATCTGTTTCCGCCGGAAACCCGCGGTACCGCCATGGGAATCTTTGCCTTAGGCGTGAACATTGGCTTGTTACTCGCCTATTTAGGCGGTGGTTGGTTGAGCGAGAACTACGGCTGGCGCGCAACCTTTGTCATCGTTGGTTTGCCAGGGTTGTTGGTGGCCGCGTTATTGTACTTTACCGTGTCAGAACCACGTCGTGGCGCGTCTGAAAAAGCGGAGGCCGACCGAGACGCTGACAACGTTGCTGACCAGGCACCCGCGTTTAGAACGGTAGCAAGCCATATGTGGCGTGTGCGATCGACCCGCCACTTGACCATAGGAGCCGCCATCGCGGGTTTCATTGGCTATGGTTTTACTCTGTGGATGCCAACATTCTTGGTTCGCTCTCACGGTTTAAGTCCCACTGAAGTAGGCTTAACACTGGCGCTAATGACCGGGCTTATCGGTGCCATGGGCACTTTCAGTGCAGGCAAGTTGGCCGATGTGTTGGCGCGGCGCGATGAACGCTGGCGTACTTGGGTGGTCGCTGCGGGGAAAGCGGGATACGTACCTTTCCTGGCTGGCGTCTTTTGGGTAGATGATCTCACGACCGCATTGATTCTATATGTCGTCCCCGCCTTCTTTGGTGGCTTCTATCTGGCCCCGACTTTCGCGCTCGTGCAAAGTTTAGTCACATTGCGGATGCGAGCATTGGCCTCGAGTATCGTGCTGTTTGTGCTCAACATCATCGGCATGGGATTTGGCCCTCAACTGGTCGGCATCATGAGTGATTGGTTTGCACCAGAGTATGGAAAGGAGTCATTACGTTGGGCGCTATTCGTCCTGACTTTTCTAAATATATGGTGCGCGTACCACTACTATACTGCGGGGCGCACTCTGCATCAGGATATGGCCAACACTTCGAATGACGCTCCGGCGCTCAAAATCTAGAACCACGGGCTTCAACTGCCCGTTATCTTACCGATTCGGGTTGATACCGCTGGCGTGCTTCAAAAGTGATGAGCCGAGCTTCGGATAGTTGCGCGCTCCCATAGCGGCGCGATGCGTTGGCATGTCAGTACTGTCCGTTTCGCAGTGTTCTTTTCAGCCCAAGCGATTCTGAAGCTACCAAGTTCGTTTTGTTAACGCTTCAATCTTCCTGGGCGATGCTCATCAGGCAGAGAGCTAGCAGCAGTGTCGCGAAGACGCCTGTCGCGCCGGCGACAGATGGCTGCAGAAAGCCATCTCGACCAAAGACGATTAAAAGTGCGTTGGCTATCATAGCAACGGCGCCTACCAGAGCGGTCAAGCCACCCAACATCTTCGCTCCCGCATTCTTTTTCACTAATCCGAAAATGAGAGCCGCAAATCCCAGAAGGAATTTTGCTGCGTTGTAGATCATGAAAGAAAAAGCAACGACCGCGCCTGCGGTAGGCGCGAGCGCCTCAACCTGGCCAGCAGCCTCACCAAATGGCTCGAACAGCGTAACCCCTACGCTAACTTGGACAACATTGAGCACCGCACTAAATGCGATGGCGACCCATCCAACATGATGGTTTTTTGCCTGCAACATCGCAGTTCCAGCAAATACGATGAGTGTTGTGAATAGCAAACCTTCAAGCCCCCAGAGAAGCTGCCGAGGGACGTTGATCTGTGCGACGTATAACGCGGTATACACGGCCTGCGTCATCACCAAGCCCAACAACAGATACGATGTTAATTGAATGGTGCGCGTCTTGGTGAATTCCATGGCTAGTCTCTCTGTTTTTGTTGGGTCTGCAGGTTAGATACAGAGCGATGACAAAGTTTCATCGCGCACTCCAAAAAAAGTGCTTCGGATGCAGCCGCCCGTGGCGCGCCCCCATCAGAGATCTCCTTTCAGTGCGACTACACTTCGACGACAGCCGTGGCTTCGACTTCGATCAATAATTGTTTCATAACAAGTGAAGAGACGCCGACCACTGTGGAAGCTGGCTGATTAGCTTGGACGAACACCTGGGCCTTCGCCTGTCCAGCAACTTTGCTCCTACCAGAATCCAGGTCGACGATATAAGTGTTGAGCTTAACAACATCTTCCACCGTGGCCCCTGCAGCTTGAAGTTCTTTTGCCAAATTTCGATGGGCCATGTCGGCTTGCTCTTCAAAAGAATCCCCAAAGCGACCATCTTCGTACCCCACTTGCCCAGATACGAGTATCGTTTTAACTCCCTGTGCTGTGTAGGTCACAGCGTTACTAAAACCCATGGGGTGTGGGTTGACGAATTCTTTACTAATCACGGCATCCTCTCGATTGTTAATTATATCTGTTGCGAGTGTAATGGGAAAGACAACGTGAGAAGCTTTGATCAAAACCCCGACAAGTCACGTTTCTTAGACACGGAAATTGCAGAGAGAGTACCTTACATTTGAGCGTTGCTTTCTTAAGGTCGGCGCCTGACGGCTCGAAGAAACTTCGCAGGAGGACTCACAAAGTAATCAATGCGACAGCGACAAAGTGAAAGGTCGTACCTACCACTATTGTTAGGTGCCAGACCAAGTGACCGTATCGAATTTGCTTCGCCGCATAAAAAAACACGCCAAAGGTGTAGGCGGCCCCGCCTGCGATCAATAATTTCATTACAAACGCCGGTAGCGCCTGCCTCAGAGGTTCGATGATCAGTAGCACGAGCCAACCCATCAACAAATAGTATGCAGTCGATGTCGCCGAATTCTTCAGTCGACCGAAGCACTTCAAGCTAATCCCTGCTATCGCGAGAGTCCAGACTAAGGCCAAAAAAAGTAATCCAAAGTATCCCTCGAGTACACTAATGGCGAGTGGTGTGTACGTGCCTGCAATAAGAATGTAGATCGCACAATGATCTAACAAATCGAAAAACTGCTTCCTTTCATCGCTAGTGCAACCGTGATAAATCGTGGATGCTGCGTAGAGGCAGATCATGGAGACGGAAAAAACGGCAATTCCAACGAATTCCGGCAGTTCTGCTTGCGCCGCACCAGATATCAAAAATATTGCTGCGACAACAGCCGCAATCAACGCCACTCCGTGGCTGATTGCGTTTGCAAGTTCCTCACCAGATGTTTGTCTTCGGGATTCAAATATTTTCACGTACTCTATCGTCCTGGACTAGTGCTTCGCGTCCGACGCACCAAAATTAAGTGAAGCTCGAGAACGGTGGACAGTGGGTCTGCAAACGGCCACAAACAGCCGCACAACTAGGGACTAGTTAAGCCACTTGGCATGCCGCAACGGACCGAAAACTGACTCGCCTGTGTCTAGGCGCATTACTTCTAGAGTACCTCCCCAAAACTGTGCCACTAAAAGATGTCTACCAGACAAATAAGCTAAGCATTGCCCATCTGCCAACGTTATTACTGGCTTGTTATCTATTTTTAACCTGATCGTCGATGTGAGCGTGGCACCTGTATCTGGCCCAGGAAGCGTCGAATATGACAGTCGAACGTTCGTATCCTCTATGCGAAATTCTCGTTTAACATCGGTAACGAGGTAGTCATCAACCCATTCGGATTCTTTTTGCTCATCTACAAAATACGGATTCTGCTTAGCTGCGTCGTGCCAGACGTTTCTAGGGTCATCTGGCGTAGACCAAATATGGGTGGAAATGTAGGTCAGCGTTTCGAACAAACAGGCGTCGAATCGGTGGCACCATTTTTGGTCCAAAAGCTTCCATTCGCCGCGCTCATGAACAAATAGATAGTCATACGAATCGTCCGCCGCCATTCCGAGTTTAAGATGGATACCAATTGCTCCGCGCTCATGTATCCCGATTGCCTCCACCTGCATCTCTTGGGAATGCGCCTTCGCGAGGTATTCATCCGTGGGGAAGACTGTAAGCAAGGTTTTGTAGTCGTCATAGCTTAGGCTTGGCAGCTTAGTTTGGGGCAGAGCTAAATCAGTTCCACCTAGAACTTTTGAAAAGATTTCCCCTTCGTACGCAAATGCGATTTCGGTGCCGTTTTGTATTGCAAAAATCCTTCTTGGGCAGGTGTCGAGTCTCGCAACGGAATTCACACTGTTCGATCTAGCATCCCACACCTCTATCAGGCATTGGCTTCCGTCTTGCCTCGCCAGCAACAAACGTGAGTCGTTGTCTGCTAATGCAAAAGGAGACACTGATGCAGCCGCCAGTGCAACAGCAGCACATAGAGTTTTAATACTATCCACAACTCATCCTAACAAACGTATCGAATGACTGAATTGGGTCGACAACAGACGCGATACCGTCAGTCTGCGCCAGAATTAGCCGCGGAACGAGCCACCTCGGCATCCACAAACGCGGCATATGTTTTTCCAAAGCTCTCATGGCCGTGGCGCCGCCACCACGCGCGCACTCCAGCGCCAGCAATCCAGTAGTCCAAGGTTGTCTTAATATCAAGCCAGTCTTCTTCCGATAAAGTTCCGGTACGTAGTTGAAAATGAGCGGAGGAACAGATCCAGAAAGTGTTCATGACCATGTTGGAGAAGCGTTGACGCTCTTCCTTCGAAAGGCTTTCGGTCGAAGCGCGTCCGCGCATGAATATGTCATTGAGCTCCGGATCTGTTATCAACATGTCTACGAACTCTGAGAGCGTTCCCGCAGTGGCAAGCTTGGACTGCAATGCACTCGCACGAGTGTTGGGTCGAATTCGCGTTGCAACATAGGCTAGTGAAGCGATAACACTAATTTCAACAGTTAGATCAGCAATCGCTCCTATCGCATCCCAATTCATCTACTTGCCCCAGAAATAGACCGAGTATGAATCAATATTCCGACAGCAGCTACGTGTCGTTACCGACGTTATTCTAGGTACCCACCAGAATGACAATGGTAAAATCGCAATTGGTGCTCTCCGTATACCCGCATTGGAGCAAGACATTATCTTGCGGGTCATATCCGTAGCAGTTCACTTTAGTAACACCCAAGTTGATCACCAGATTTACAGATTCGGGCCATGTCGTTGAGCCGTACTAACTTATCGGACTGGCTATGCTGGCAATCCCTACCTTTGCGTTCAGATACTGGGGCTGATAATATATTTGTTAACATTCGACAATATACAAACCACGTCTCGCTGGATTAGAACAGCGTGTAAACGACCGCCATCGCTGCAGACAGTGAGAGCCAAAGAGGTGTATCCACCTTGCTAGATAACTTTGTCGAATCACCTGATAGGGGATACGTAAGGTCTTTGGCCGAGCGAATAGATCAACAACTGAGTGAAGGAGCTGCCAATGGATCAGCCAGTTAATGGACCAAAAAATGAAGAGATGTGGGCACGATACGATGCGGTGATTCCCGGAGGCGGCGTCTATGTCACACGTTCCGCTCGGTTCGCTGGACGGGATGTCATGCCTGGATTTATTGAGTCTGCCGAGGGTTGTCGGCTAACAGACGTGGATGGCAAGTCCTATATCGATTTCAACTGTGGCAACGGCCCCAATCTGTTGGGTTACCGTTTCCCAGAAGTAGACAAAGCCGCATTCGAACAATCGCAGATTATGGATTTATCAGCGTTCTTTCCTGCGAAGATGCCTGACTACGCAGAACGACTCCTTGAATGGGCACCAGACTTCGACTGGGCAATCTTCACGAAGAACGGCTCCGACAGCACCAATCTTTCACTTCGAATCATGCGCGCTGCCAAAAATAGGCCCTACATCGTGCTTCTGAAATCCGCTTATCACGGATTTGGCGTTGAACTCGCACTCTCACCGGAGGCTGGCCTGGAAGAACACCAAAAGTTTGTTATCCGCGTCCCATGGAATGACCCTCAGGCGTTACTTGAAGTTGCCGACCAATACGGTGAACAGCTCGCCGGTCTGATGCTCAATCCGTTGGACCAAAACCCTGTACAAGAAACTGTCGACATCAGCCCAGAAATGGTGACGGCGTTGAAGGAGTTTCGACGTCGCACCGGTGCACTGATCGCCATCGACGACGTACGACACGGTTTTCGAATACACCCCAAAGGCTCCCATATCCACATGGGCATCGATCCAGATCTACTGTGTCTAGGTAAAGCCCAAGCTAACGGCTACGCCACCTCCACCATCCTTGGTAAAGAAGCCGTCCGCGCAGGCGCTGAAGAGATCCAGTTTACAGCGACCTATATGTTTTCTCCGGTCTCCTTCGTCGCCGGCATCACCACGCTTAACGTTTACGAACGAGACAATGTCTTTCAGCATATGGAAGATATGGGCACGCTCCTCAAAGACGGATTGGAAAAAATAGGTCGTGAGACTGGTCATGAGGACATCATCATGACCGGACCACCCGCGATGCTTACGCTACTATTCAGCAAAGATCAGAAAGCCAAGCGCGCTCGAACATTCGGCCGACACGCGGCCCAGCTCGGCGCAATCTTTCATCCAACGCTAAACTGGTTTATCTCCTACGCGCACAAGCAAGCAGATATTGAGGAGGCTTTGGATATCGCCAGAAAAGCCTTTGAGCAAACCCCGACAGACGTGGAGCAGATGTGAGCAAACCCAACATAGTTTTCATGCTGACCGACAACATCGGCTACGGTGATCTCGGTTGTTATGGGGGCGGCATTACCCGCGGTGCGCCTACTCCTCGGTTGGATGAATTTGCGACACAGGGTTTGCGGCTCACAAATTTCAACGTCGAGGCGGAATGCACACCGACTCGCTCTGCTTTACTCACCGGAAGGATGCCGATACGAACAGGTTGCCACAGGGTCATCCCACCTGGTGTCAAACAAGGCATGGCACCGTGGGAGTACACGTTAACCGAAATGCTCAATGACGCAGGCTACCGCAGTGCGATTTTTGGTAAATGGCATCTCGGTAATGTGCAATCCAGAATGCCGACTAAGTTTGGGTTTGAGGAATGGTGGGGCGTACGTGACAGTACCGCACCTGCAATATTTGGTGACCTCATTGGGTTTGACCCCACCACCATGGACAACTCCTATCTCTGGGAAGGCAAAGTTGGATCGCCTTGCACCCCAGTAGAACCTTATACCCTCGACAATCGCCCTCTGGTCGATTCCATCATTACCGACAAGTCAGTGGAGTACATCCACAAACACGCGAATGGCGATCAGCCGTTCTTCCTCTATGTCCCATTCTCTCTTGTCCACCACCCTGCGATCCCCCACCCAGACTTTAAAGGAAAGACACGAGGCGGTGATTTTGCCGATTGTATGGTCGAGTGTGATCATCGGTCTGGCCAGATTCTTGATGCGATCAGTGAAGCAGGCATCGAAGACAATACCATTGTCGTTTGGGCCAGCGACAATGGACCGATTCTGATTCCCAGCCTCGGCGCCCAAGCCGATTCGGGCCCTTGGCGGGGTTGTCTAGGCACAGCCTACGAAGGCCAACTTCGCACCCCTTGTATTATTCGTTGGCCAGGACACGTACCTGCGGCCACCGTCAGTGATGAAATGGTCAGCGTGATGGACTTCTATCGCACCTTTGCCGAAATGCTGGGTATCAGCGAGTTGGTCCCTACCGATCGAATCCTAGATTCATATGATCAATCAGACCTGTTCCTGGGCAAAACGGACAAGGGCACACGTGAACACCTTCTGTGTTTCATCAAAGAAGAACTTGCGGCCATTAAATGGCATCAATTTAAAATGCACTTGATCGAGTTCTTACCGGAAGCAGGCCGGCGAACGCGCATCGAACTCAACAATCCACAACTCTTCAACGTTGAGCAGGATCCCAAAGAGGTATGGGACATCATGGAACCCAACACGTGGATTGGCGAAGTGATGAACGGCATCATGCGAGAGTTCCATACCTCGGTTGCCAACTATCCGCATGTCCCCCCACGAGGTATCGGCCCGGGCGAGCGAGGTAACATCGCAAAAGAGGCCGAAGAAGAAGCCTAACAGGCTATGTGGCTGGGAAGAGTTCTACGAACACCTTCTTAAGAAACAGCCAATTGGATCGAACCAATTTGGAACCGGCTTCGAAAGCCTTGGCTTCATCTTGGTTCTCGATCTGTTTGATGAGGTCGCTCCACATTTTGCTGCGTTGTCGCTCGAATTTCTGTGTTTGACTGCCGTCAATGCGACGCTGCACCGCATTGGACCAGATATTCGATCCAGTGAACGACAGCGTGCCTTGACGCACAACATGTGAATGCGACGCGTCAATAATCAAATCCCACAACTGGCTCGCTGGAAACGCGAGGGTGTGATACTCGCTCGCTTTTTCTTTGATCGAAGCTTGCAATCGCTCCAACCCGTCACGCAAACGCTCCATATCTGCGTCTGTGCGATTCTGGGCAGCATATTGACTCGCAATGCCGAGCACATGCTGTCTAAACGTGAACACGTGTTCGAGTTCAGTGACCGTAAGTGTATTCACCATCGTGAAGCTGCGTGGTTTGATGGTGACAAGCATATTCCGTTCAAGGAGCACCAACGCATCTCTAATGGGTCCCCGGCTGACACTTAGCGCTTCAGCCAGCTCCGTTTCAGATAGCTTTTCGCCCGCTTTGTATTGACCGGTGACAATGTCATAGGCAATCGTATCGGCGATTTGCTCAGCCAAAGTACGGGCTTGAGTCTTCGAGCTCATTCTAAGCATGCGGCGACCTGATGTCTGATTGTTTGCAATTGACAATGGTAAACCAGTTCTTCCGTTTCAGAAACGTGTTTTTACTCGAACTCCACTCACCTACCAGGTAATTGGGTCCGTAACTTAAGTCGATGGCGTCAGAGTAGCTCTTGGAGCTCGAAGACATTGCCGTCTGGATCGCGACCGTAGGTCGCCCACAAATTCTCGCCCAGTTTCTGCGGTTCACAATGAAACTGCACGCCCGCTTCAGATAGACGCGCATACTCCACTTGAATGTCGGTGACGTCGAAACACATATGAGTAAGCCCCCGTGAATGTGCAGGCGGATTGTCTGGTAGCCGATCACCATACATAGGCTGCCCGGGAGATTGAAATTCCCACAACTCCACGCGATGTTGGTCTCCACAGCGCAACATCGCTTGCTTACCGCTGGCGACACCACTGCCGATCACCTTGTTGAGACGTCGGAAGTTTTCAAACTCAATCTGATCTTCCAGTTCTAATCCGAGCAAATCGCAATAGAAGCGGATAGAGCGTTCAATGTCTCGTACAGAGATCGCTGTGTGGTGTAGAAAATTAATCATCGCACTAGAAAAAGAGTTGGTATTCGTTGCCGTGGCGTTCTGCTGTGCGAGAACGGAGCGGCGGGATGATCGCGTCGGTGGCCGCATCCTCCAGCCACACATCCAATAACGCAGACAGTTCGGCCACCCGTTCTGGATGGTGTGTTGCCAGATTGGTCGTTTCACTGCGATCGTTTTCTAGATCGTACAGAAACGTATCGTAGGCCATAAGATCTGCAGCGACCCATCCACCTTTCGGTGGGATCAATCGACCCACCGCATCGCGTTCTAGCTCCGGCTGGGGGTTAAATCGGGCCATGCGAAGTAACTTCCAACGATCGCCTCGTATGGCGGCTGTTGGTCCCGCTTTCCAATACAGGTAGTCGTGTGGCGCAGATTTCTTCTGACCATTGATGAAGGGCAACAGATTAACGCTATCTTCTGTGGTGCCGTCCCCGCCTGCGGCCGCCAGAAAGGTCGCACTCAAATCTAAGGTCGATACGGGATATTCAAAGTCGCCAGTCTTGGTCCCTTGATCCCAACGGAGGATGAAAGGCACACGGATACCACCTTCTAAGTGGTAGCGCTTGTGACCACTCAAAGGTGCGTTCGAACACGCCCCTCGAATGTAACCTGCGCATCCATTGTCACTGGTAAAAACGATCATGGTATTTTCGAGTAAATTCTGTTCCCGCAGTGTCTCGATCACCTGACCGACACTTTCGTCCAACGAGGCCACCATCGCCGCATACACTCGCGTTCGTTTGTCCTTGATATGCTTGTAAGGTTCCAGATACTCCGCAGTGGCTTGCAAAGGCGTATGTGGCGTCGTATGAGACAGGTATAAGAAAAAGGGGTTATCTTTTTCACGCTCGATAAAATCGATGGCCTCGTCTGTAAATCGATCCGTTAGATATTCTTCAACCTGGACCTTTTCAAACCCGCGAAATCGATTGTTAGGCACACTTGGGGCCGGCTCTCCCGCGATAGAACCGTATTCAACACCCGGTGTGTCTGAGTCGATGAACACACTGCCACCTGACAAAATGCCAAAGAATTCATCGAATCCACGGCTTAGTGGATGATGTTCTTTCTTTGAACCTAAGTGCCATTTACCAACCAATGCGGTGGCGTAGCCTTCATCCTTTAATCGCTCGGCAATCGTGGGCGTCTCGGTACTCATCCCCACCACTCTATCTCTACCCGCTGGATTAAACTCCCATCCGTGACGAGGCTGATTTCTACCTGTCATCAATCCCGCTCGAGAGGGACTACAGGTTGGGTGGCTCACATATCCGTTATCAAATTGCACACCATCATGTGCAAGCTGATCAATATTGAGTGTCTGTATTACCTCGTTGCCGTAAGCGCCAATATCGCCATAACCGAGATCGTCCGCCAGAATCAGAATGATGTTGGGTTGCTTGTCATCGCCACCGGCCCATAGCGAACCACTCACGATCACAGCCAGCACAGCAATCGACAATTGGGCAAACAATCGCTTGCGGGTGTTTTGGATTTTCATTTACTTGGCTCCACAAAAAACGGACTCGACCACGCCAGGCCAGAGTTAGCTTGCTCAACGCGAATATAGTAATAGTCGCCCTTACGCACCGGCGTGTCGTCGACAATCGATATTTTTTTGTGACGATCTGCATCTGACTGCGTCAGTCGGACCGTAATCACATCCTCGTAAGCGTCTACTTGCTGGCGATGCTCAAAGGCACCCTGAACCTCGCCGAGATTCACTTCAAAATCGACGCCAGGCACCAACTGTGGTTTTCTCTGGGTTGCTGGGGCCGTCGGCATTTCAAGATTTTCCAAGACATTCACTTTGATCGTCGTGTCTTGGGTGGCACCACTCAAGGAAAGACGAACGCGGCGATTCTCCCCTCGGGTCCAAGTCGTAAAGTTGATGACTTGTGCATCGTCGGAGTCACCCAGTTGCTTAGCCAGGTGCACATTATTCCAAGTCTTGCTCACATCACTGATGACCGCGCCTTGCACCTCGATGGTCCCAGACCAAACACGCCAAGGCCGTGGATTGTCGGGCACCATGCCTAACGGATGTGACGGCGAATAGAACACCACCTCAATGTCCTGCTCACTGGACAGCTCAGGGTCGTCTCGATAAGACTCGGTCCAGAACGTTTGTCCATTTTTAATCACAGACACGGTGTCGATGGGTGCCGTGCCCATCACTTCAATCTCGATGTTACGTTCATCGTCTGTTTGGACGACATCGCCCATAAGATGCCCATTCAGTCGAGCATCTAAAAGAATACGGTCGACCGTGGTCGCATACGCATGCCGCGCCTTCATGGCATCAAAAATCGAGTCTCGGGTTTTAGCCGGCGCTATGACCGCGGCTAAACCTACGCGGTGGACCATTTTGGAGGGTCGCGCGACGTTGTATCCGGGATGCCCGAGGTGATCATCGGACGCCGCAATGAACCCCACTTTATGTCCTTCGTCTAAGTAAGCCTGGCCGAACCACTCAAAAAAGCCATGTAATGAATGGATCTCGACCAAGGATTCGATGCCCGGCATCACTGAGCAACCAATAGCCCGTTTGGTGTGCGTGAGGAATCGAAAGAACGTCCGACGCATGATAGCGTTCATTGAGGCCGTCATAGAGCTGATCAAGCGTCGGAAAGAGTTGTGCGGGTACACGACCCACGTCTTTGGCATGACGAAACAAGATGTTGTGGTGTCCGCCTTGACCTTTGTTCACGGTCCATTCGTACCCCATGTAAGTCACAAATTCGCCAGGATCGTTGTAACGTTCGGTTACTTCGCGCAAATGTTCCCACTCACCATCATCTAACCAAAGGTCATGTTCCGTCAGCGATATGAAATCTAGACGAGCCTGATCACGCGCAAAGGCGAAGTAGCCATTTGGTGTACCTTGCCCTTCAGCAAATCCACTGTGCCCGTGCGTTTCACCCCACAGAATCTGATCGCCGAGTTCTTCGACGACTTTCAGCGGATTGCTTTCACCGACATGACTGCCATCTCTCGCCTCAATTCGGAAGTAATAAAATCCAAGCTCGTCAATTTCCACGTTAGAGACCGACTGAAGGCCTTCGTTGCTGGGAGCAATTTCGGCAACCCGTTCATCCCCTACATAGATATCGTAGCCGGGATGAGCACCCGTGGATAAATTGAAAAACTCATCTTCGCTGCGAACCAACACATCAAAGGGCGTCCCCTGCTTCACGACAGAAGGGACAAATCCTGCCACCCCTTTGACAGCAGTCCCTACCACTTCAAACTCTATGGGCGACAGAAGATAATTGGTGGTCACACTCCCATCAAAGCTCAAATACACCGGCATTTGATACGCATCATTGGAAATCGACATCACCTGAAACCCCGGGCTCCCTTGTGATCGATCGCCGTAGGTGATTGTGACAGTGTCTCCGGATATCAATGAACCGTCAGTGATACGAAATGAGATGCGTTTTCCCACTTCTCGCAAACCCCCGCCATGCATTCCAAACTTAGGAATTCGAAAGGGTTCAAAGACCACGTCGGCATTGCTAGACGCGATGCTCAAGTAGTTGGGCGCCTTAGGGACCTCTGTTTGAAGCTGACCTTGATCATTGTTGAAGTGCCTGCCCACCAAGAAATAGGCGCCTGGTTCTAGCGCCTTGGATCCCACAGTGTAGATTTATTGGAGGGTTTGGAACGAATGTGCAACAAATGGGCCTTGAGAAGGCGTCGTCAGCGCCCCTATCGCATCCGGGTAATCTTCTCGAAAAGACAGCTCTTTGATGTAGTTGTCTAGCAGACCAAACTGTGCGTGCAAATTCACGACAGGATAGTCTTTACCTTGCGCTTCGAGCACCGGTTCAATAAACGGCTTAACGTAATCCACGTTGCTCAGTTCTGCACTGATCGTGCGAATGGTCGCCGGAAGGTTGGGTGCAAATTTGAGGCCACCCGATTCAAGCGCCATCTCGTTGACCCAAGCCCAAACGACAGGCAATCGAGCTTCGATATTGTCTAAGTTGGTGGGCTTACTCGGAACGTTCGCTTTCAGTTGATCGATCTGTTGGCGCAGGGTCAGGTGGGTGTCGGGTGCCTCACTACACGCAAACAAGATCGACAGAAGTAGCGCGACTACACATATTCTAGCCACTTCTCACAACACCACTGGCCAAGAGTTCTTGCACTTTTTCATCACTGATTCCAAGTTCTGCCAAAAGTTCTTCCGCCCCTTCACTGAGACCAGGCGGTGGCCTTCGGACGGTGAGTGGCGTGCCACTAAATTTTACTGGGGGAGAAACAACACTCAACTTGCCATGTTCAGGGTGATCAATCCGTGTAAGGTAATCATTCGCCCAGACTTGTTCATCATTCAGCAACTCATCCTTTAGCTGCACTCTTGAGACAGGAATACCCACAGCTTTAAAACGCTCTATCCAGGACGCAACTGTATCCTCCTTCAGTCGTGAAGCCACCAACTGCCGCTGTTGTGCAACGTAACCTGTCCGGTCTTCTGTAGGCAGTGTGCCTGTTTCTAACAACGGATCACTGACGCCAAGAAATTTCGCAATTTTCTTCTGAATCGCGGATCCACCACCGGCCAGACAGAGCACCCCATCCGACCCTTCGAAAAAACCGTAATACGCACCGGTGAGTGGCTTAGGGACAAGCGAATCTCGATAGGCCAAAACATCTTGCCAACTGGCGCCGTTGGAAAAACTCTCCTTAAGAAACGCCACGTAGTCATCGCGCCATTCATCGACCTCATCCACGTGGTGTATCTCATTGTTCTGCAATACTAAAGCCGCTTGCAGCAATGAAACTTCTAAGCGTTGGCCTTGCCCTGTCTTTTCTCGGCTATACAAAGCCGTGGATACCCCCCACGCCATCAACATCGCGGCGGTGTAGTCCACCACCGGTTCGCGGATCGGTGCGATTCCATCATCACTGAACTGGGCCAATCCAGTATAGCCTTGCAGTGCGACGTCCATCCCTGGCAACCCGGCCAAAGGACCCTGCGGTCCAAATCCCGTGTTTTCTGCGTAGATGATCCGGGGGTTTACCTTGGTCACCGACTCGAAGTCGATGCCCAATTCCTTCGCCTTGCCGGGACGCAGATTTGTGATGACCACATCCGCTCGCGCTAAAAGATCTGCAACAATCTGACGGACATCGGGGTTTCGCAGGTCACAGGCCATCGAGCGTTTATTGCGGTTCTTGTTCAGAAACTGTGTCGCTTCTGTAGAACTTAAACGCACCCCGCCGCGACGGGATTCGTCACCATTGAGTGGCTCAATCTTTAGGACATCAGCCCCAGCGTCACCTAGCAGTTGTGCGCAGTAAGGGGCAGCAATGAACTGCCCCAACTCGATGACGTTGATGCCACTCAGTGGTGATTTCACTTCCCGACTACAAGTTATACGTGAAATCTAAGCCATACGTTCTTGGGTTACCTAAGTAATGGAAGAACGAACCACGTGTTCCGATGTTGCCAGATACACTCGAATCTACGCCGAAGTAAATGTACTCACGATCCGTTGCGTTCTTAACCCATCCACGGATTTCCCATTTGTCGTCAGGTCCGTCGATACCAAAGGCCACATCATGCAACCAAAGCTCGTCGCGAAACGCGCGAATATCTTTGTCCGCTGCAGTATCTAGCTCATCTGTATAGATCGCAGACCATTGCGCAAACCACTCCATGTTCGTATCCCCCAGTGGGAATCGTACAGCGATCGTCGTGTTGTGCCGTAGCTCTGGCGCATAGGTCGCAGGCAGTCCAGTCTGATCACACAGTGCCGGATTAATCGGGTCCGCGGGGACATCATGGAATCCTGCACGGGCACAGGGTGTGCCACGAAACTCTTTATACTCAGAGTCCAAGTACGCCGCGCTCCCTGACACCGTCAGCCAGTCGGTAAGCAACAATTGGTACTCAAGCTCAACACCTTTGTGTTCGAGTTCACCTGCGTTTTGAACAAATGTGCCGAGCGCACCTGTGGGATCCGCTTGCGGATTCGCGGCGATCTGCTGCAAATCTTCAAAGTTGTTTTGATACAACGTGAGGTTCAGGAGTGCACGATCATTCCAGAACAGACTCTTCATACCCACTTCAACGTTGATCGACTCTTCAGGACCAAAGGTGCGAGGAATCGTGTCGAACCGAATCGGACGAGCATTAATACCCGGCGATTTGTAGCCTTTGGCCACGCGAGCAAACAACATGATTGGTGACTCTTCAAAGAAGTAACGCGCTGTCGCTGACCAGGTGGTCTCGGTGTTGTCTACATCATCTACAAAAGAACTCGTACCGAAGTTCGCACCAAAGTCGTTTTGTGGGGTTTGCGCATCGTATTGCAAAGAATCTTTCTCAGCTTCTTTGTCGTCACGTGTTGCACGGAGTCCCACAGAGACGTCGAATTGCTCCGTAAAATTGAACGTCGCTTCAGCAAACACGGCCAAACTGGTCCATTCTTGCGTCCAGGAGTCATGACGCCACCAACCTTCACATCCAGATCTGCCTTCTGTGGTATCGGGAATCGCACCACTCGCAACACGCTGCTCTGTATTGCGGCTGTACAAACACAATGGGGCTAGCAGACGTGATTGCTGCACAAAATCCGAATCGTTGTCATAGATGAAGGCACCCACTAGATAGGTGAAAAACTGATCCTGTGGCGACGCGAGCCGCGCTTCAAGGCTATATGTTTTTTGATCTTCGATCTGATTCGGGAACACACTGAAGTTTGCGCCCAGTTCGTCATTTTCTTGATTTTGATCAGAATCCCAGCGTCGAGTCGCAGCAACGACGGTCAGCGTATGTTCGGCGAATACATCGACATCTGCCCGAGCAGAGATGCCCCAGTGTTGGAATTCTTCCAATCCATCACCATCTGCAAACGACTCATGGTTGATGTTTTCACCGCGGCCCATAAACCCATCACCGGTTCTGCTTGGGAATACCAAGTCTCGATCAAGACCCAAGTTGGTCGCCATTCGATCAAACGTGGCAAGTGCTTCATCAGAGATATCGGCCCATTCTCCGTCACAGCACTGCGTTTCATGCTCTGTGTAATCGATAATAAATTCGATTTCGGCGGTATCTGAGGGCGTCCACAGCAGCTTCGCGCGTACACCGGTCTCATTGAATCCGTTGGTATTGCCGCCTTGTACAAGTTCTGTGTGACCGTCATTGCCTGCATCCCAGAAGGTCAATCGACCTGCCAAGTTATCGGTCAGGCCACCAGAGATGAACCCGCTAACTTTATGCGCCTCAAAATTGCCGCGACCAATCGAAAACTGACCTTCAAACTCGTCGGTCGGTCTTCGCGTGTTCACGTTTAAAAGCCCTGCCGGTGTATTCACTCCGTACAGCGTACCTTGTGGTCCGCGTAGCAGTTCAACCGTCTGGATGTCAGTCAATGAGTTGATCAGTCCAGCCTGTCTTGGGATATATACCCCATCTAAGTACAAGCCAACGGATCCGCCAATGCCTGCATTTTAACCGCTGGATCCTATCCCTCGAACCGCCAAGGCCGAGTTGCGAACAGAGTTGCCCGAAGTAAAGGTCAGAGACGGTGCATAGTGCTGCAGGTCTTTCAGGTTCTCGATACCCAGGTTGTCTAGGTAATCCCCTGAGAATGCCGTGATCGCCAACGGTACATCTTGTAGGCTTTCAGATTTCTTTTGCGCCGTCACCACCACTTCTTCGATGGCCTGTTCGGCATAGCTGCTCACCGCGAGAAAACCCCCTGTTAGGAGCGTCAACACGGCTAATACAGCCCGATTGATTCGTTCTCGTTTCATAATTGTCCCCTTAAGACATCTCTCCAATGGATTGTTTGCACGCATTTGCATTAAATGCTGTACAACAATATGTTAATTGTTAACAATCAACTGTCATTTGGCAACCACTAAATCATACCCAACGATATGCCTACTTTTTTGCGCGTTCTTTTTCGCTTCTCAGCAGTGTTCACAACCCTGCTTGCGATGAGTTGTGCGCCCAGCGAGGACGAGCCAGGCATGCTATTGGGTGCAGAAACCGCGGCGCCGGGCGCACCCCCATATATTTCGTTGGTCGCGTTACAGAAAGTGGTCTCGTCACACACGAGTCACAACATCGAAATCAACTCATCGGCCGTCGTACCCCACGCGATGGTGAATGTAGGACGAGGTGGCACCCATCTCGGCACCATCATCCCGGACTTTCTGATTCAAATGCAGGAGGGCGTCGGACGATACGAAAAACTCGCAAATGCATCAGACGTCGCTGCCAACATCCAGCTGATCCACGCGTTCCGTGCCGGGGCGTATCACTTTGTCGTCTATGCCGACAGTGGGATTGAATCCATCGAAGATTTTAAAGGTAAGAAAATTTTCGCCGGTCCCCTCCGCGGCGGTAGTGCCACGATGGCACGAACGCTCATCGAAGAAGGTACCGGATACGTCGCAGGAAAAGATTACACCATGGTGGATCTGGATATGCGCGGTGGCGATGCCTCTTTTATGGATGGTCACGTGGATGTCCTGATCCGCACTCCCGCCATTGGCGCTGCAATTATCGAACAGCTGGGGATCACGCGGGATATTCGCATGATCGGGTTCAACGACAAAATTGTCGACTTCCTTCAAAACGAACTCAGCCAGGTCGGCTGCTTCATTACAGAAATAGAACCCGAAACCTATACCGGCCAAATCAACGACGCACCCGTTCGAACCATGGGATTTATCCAACTCACAGGCGTTAATCGCTTCGTGCCAGAACCCGTGGTCTATGACATGACGAAAGCATTGTGGACCCACCTTGACGAGTTCAAACGCGTGTCACCGGAGGTGCTGAAGAACGTTTCTGTCGATTCTGCCTTTGAAGGCATGACTGGCGAACTCCATCCCGGCGCTTATCGCTTTTACCTCGAAGCGGGATTCGACATTCCCCCAAACATCATCCCCGGAGCACTTGATGACTGAAGCCCAACCTCATCGATTCAGCCGATTGGGCTTGGTCTTAGCCATCCTCATCGCACTTCTAGCGATCTACAGCGCGTTCTGGCTTGGATCGTCGATCTGATGATTCTTCTTGTCCTCGCCGTAGCCGTGGTTCGTTTTTATCCGATATACGAACTCGTCCAGGAGGAATTCTACCTACCTGGCACCGTCGACACCTTATTGGCTGCTGGCGGTATCCTAGCGCTGTTTGAGTTCTCGCGACGAGTGTGGGGATACCCGTTGCTCTTAGTGACACTCGCATTTGTCATCTATCTCATTTTCGGTGATCTGCTACCACAAGCCATTGCACACGTGCCGTATTCACCCGGAAAGATCGCACAAACTTTGTGGTACGGATTTGATGGGATTTTTTCAACCATCATGGGCGTGGTGCTGAACTTAGTCTTCGTCTTCATTGTATTTGGCGTTCTCCTGGAGGCCACTGGGGCCGGCGGATCTCTCTTAAAAGTATCGTTTGCTTTGGCCGGTCGGACACGAGGCGGCCCAGCGCACGCCGCCATCGTGGCGAGCAGCATATTTGGCACAATGTCCGGTTCCACCGTCGCCAACGTCGTAGGCACCGGCACCTTCACCATCCCAATGATTTTAAAGCGAGGCTTCTCACCGCGTTTTGCGGCAGGCCTTGAAGCCACGGCCTCAGCAGGTGGTCAAATACTTCCGCCCATTATGGGGGCCGCCGCATTCATCATGGCCGACATCACCGGCACCGCTTACTTGTTGATCTGTTTAGCTGCGTTGGTGCCCGCCTTACTGTACTACTACAATCTTTTTGTCAGCGTCTCCATAGAAGCGCGCAAACAGGGCATCGAACCTCTCCCGGCGAGCGAGCAACCTAAACTGACTCGCGATGACTACATAAAGAGCCTCCTCTTTATCGCACCCGTTGCGACCGTCATTGGCACCATGCTGTCTGGGTACTCACCCGCTTTCGCAGGCTTTTTAGCGGTCGTCGTGACGATCGGTACAGGCTTAGTGAACCCGGACCTGCGCAACAACATGGGCCGGTTGTTGATCGGATTGGAGAAAGCAGGCAAGAACGCAGCCTCCGTGCTTTTCGCAGTGGCCATGATCGGCATGATCATCGCGGCGATGAACATCACCGGCTCAGGACTCAAATTCGCGGGTTACATCGAATACCTCGGTGCGGGCAATATTGTGTTGTCTCTATTCATGGCCATGTTGGGCGCACTTCTCCTCGGTATGGGGATGCCAACGCTGCCTGCATATCTGGTCATTATCACCGTCCTTGGACCGGCGATTGAACAGATGGGCATGTCCGCACTCACCATCCATATGTTCGTCTTCTATTTTGGCGTCGCCTCAGCCATCACACCACCTGTTGCCTTGGCTTCCTATGCGGCGGCCTCCATATCTGGTGCCAACCCACTGCAAGCGGGTATCACGGGAATCCGACTCGGTGCACCCATGTTCTTAATTCCATACATGTTCGCGTTCAATCCAACGATTCTCATCATCGAGCACTTCGATGCCGTTGAGTTTATTTTTGCTCTGGCAAGACTAGGCCTTGGTTTATTCCTAATGGCGTCCGTTCTCGCCCAGTTTGATCGCTTGAAACTCTCAAGATACGAATCTCTTGCGCGCGCGGCTTGTGCGATTGGACTGCTCAGTACGCTGGTGTTACTGCAAATCGCGGCTTTCATCATCGGGCTCATTGTTGTGATTTTGCATGTACGGAAAAGCCGTGAGAGCGTGAGTTCAAGTGTGGCGTAATGCGTAGCCGACCGCTCTTCCGCTTGAGAAAACAGATTCGCAGGGAACTGCAAGCCTGGCCCGGTTACGTGCCGATCATCCCGATCCTTCAGCAGTACTCTAAAGACGCCTTTAGATCGGATCTAATCGCCGGTCTCGTCGTCGGGATGGTCACCATCCCACAAGCCATCGCCTACGCCTACCTCGCAGGCGTCCCGCCAGAAGCGGGGCTCTACGCCTGTCTAGTACCGATGATTCTCTATGCAATCTTTGGCTCTTCCAAACAGATGGTCGTAGGTCCAGTAGCGGTCTCTGCACTCATGGTCGCCACGGCCGCCATCGAACATGCCCCAAGGTTCAGCGACGCCTATCTTCAAATTGCTTCGATCATCTGTCTGTTGTCTGGCCTCATTCTCCTTACGCCACGCCTATTGCGCATGGGTGGCTTGGTCAATCTCTTAAGCTATCCGGTCGTCACCGGCTTCATCAACGCGGCTGTGATTTTGATCATCATCAATCAATTGGCAGGCATCACGGGCATCCCCGTAGAAACGACGGCCAATCCTATCTCCAGCTTGTCAGCGATCTGGTCTTCTCGTTCATTGTTCAGCATCGAGACACTGGCCATCGGTTTAGGCACCCTCTTCCTGCTCTGGCTATACAAGCCACTCCTTCGTTCGGTTGCCACTTCTTTTGGATTCCGGCTATCGGCAAACAGCGCATGGCTCCGACTCGCTCCCATGTTCGTGACCCTCATCGCCATGATGCTCGTGCTAGTTGCAGAACCTAGCAGCGTGCAGACCGTTGGACATGTGCCCTCCGGGCTACCCAGCGGTACCATCCCCCTCTTTGATTGGGCACTTTGGATCAATCTTCTGCCCGCGGCATTTGTCGTTGCTTTGGTGTCCTATGTGGAAAGCTATTCCATCGGCACAAAACTCGCCGCCAAGAAACAGGATCGCATCAATCCCCACCAAGAACTGATCGCACTCGGATTTGCGAATGTTGGCGCAGCCTTTACCGGTGCCTATCCAGTCTCCGGCAGTTTTTCTAGATCCAGTGTTAACTTCTATAGCGGCGCCCAAACCCCGGTGAGTTGCCTCGTGTGCGCCGTCATCGTGATCTTCGCGTTACTGTTCTTAACCGCTTGGTTTGCTTTACTCCCTCATGCAGCCCTGGCGGCGATCGTCATCGTATCGGTGATAGGTCTGTTTGATGTGTCCAGCTTGGCTGTTCACTGGAAAGTGCATCGACACGACACCTTTATCGAAGTCTCAACCATGCTGTTGGTGTTGTTCGCGGGTGTGGAGTTTGGCTTGTTGGCCGGTGTTGTGTTGTCTATCGCCTTCTTTATTCGTTCGTCGAGCCGACCCAATATCGCGCAAGTCGGTTTGCTTGAGGGGACCGACCAGTTTCGATCCATCAAACGATATGGAACGACAACAGAACCAAACGTGTTAACGCTGCGGATCGACGAGAACATCACGTTCGCCAATGCCAACCAAATCGAAACCAAGTTGATCAAGTATGTGCAACGTCGTAAACGCACCAAACACCTGGTCGTCATGTGTTCTTCGGTCAGCAAGATTGATGCGACGGGATTACAAGTGCTCTACCGCCTCAACAACTACCTACGTCAATCCGACGTATCGCTGCACATGTCAGATGTGAAATCTCATCTCATGCATCAACTCACCGCATCGGGTCTTCATAACACACTGACCGGCGAGATCCATTTTACAACCCAACAAGCCATGCAATCGCTGCGAGCACTTGCAGCTAATTCGTCTTGTTTGCACACCCACCCACAAAAGCTAAAAGGCACTACATGATCGTCAGCCACAAATACGCGTTTATCTTCATCAAAACCGAAAAAACAGCGGGGACCGCACTTGAGGTGCAACTCAACTCAATGCTTGGCCCTGACGACATTGCCACTAAAATCTTTCCGCGCGAACCAGGCCATAAAGCACAAAACGACACCGTCAATGGCATTGAGCTCTACAACCACTGTCCAGCCACATTAGTTCGAGACGCAATCGGCCCTGACCTCTTCAATCAATACACCAAGTTCTGTGTCGAACGAGAGCCAGTTGATAAGTGCGTTTCTTACTTCTCGATGTATCAAAACTCTGAATTCCACAACGAAGACACCAAAGACCGAACGTGGGAGGAGTTCATGGCAGAAGGGGGATTTCCCACCTGCGATGACAAGTATTTAGATCACGATGGCACATTGCTCGTCGATCAAATTCTAAGATACGAAAACTTAGAGGCGGAGCTGCTCAGTTATTCGAACGCCTCGGCGTGCCGTTTTCCGGCATCCACTCCAAAGCAAAAAGTGGTTTTCGAACCAAAAAATTGAGCGCAGAGACCGTCGGGCAAAAAGATCGAGACACGATCTACCGCGCGTTCGAGCGGTCTTTGCAACACACCGGTTATGTCGACCCCCAATCACGATAAGGACACCACCCATGACGACAAAGACAGCACTCATCACTGGTACCAGTTCAGGTTTAGGATTGACCACCGCGATAGGGATGGCGAACCGCGGATACAAAGTCTTTGCTGCGATGCGCAATCTCAACAAACAGGAACGGCTGATGCAAGCTGCTGAAGAAGCTGGCGTCAACATTGAAACCGTCGAATTGGATGTGAGTGACACTGAGTCGGTGACGACAGCAGTAGAAAAAATAGGACATGTGGATATCTTGGTTAACAATGCCGGGATCGGTGGCGCGACACCACTCGAGCTCGTACCGTTGGAAGAGCATCAGCAAATGTTCGACACCAACTATTTCGGCGCCGTGCGCTGTATACACGCCGTCTTACCGCAAATGCGTGAACGCGGATCCGGGAGTATCGTGAACATCACCTCGGTGCTGGGGCTCATGGCCATGCCGAATCAGATCCCATACTCAGCTTCAAAGTGGGCCCTCGAGTGTCTCGGCGAGGCCTTGGCTCACGAGCTACACTCGTTTGGCATCCGCGTCGTGAATATCGAACCCGGTGTGGTGCTAACCAACATTTTTGAAAATTCGGCTGAGCAAACGCGTTACGATAAAACCTCACCCTACAGACAGGTCATGCGCAGAAATTCAAAGTTCTTCACATCAGGGCAGCGTCTAGGTACCCCCGCAGAATCAGTCACTGAAGCAGTTATTGAATCGATTGAAACGGAAGACTACCGCTTGCGATGGCCAGTCGGACAAGACGCCCAAGGGGTAAATGAGGGTCGAGCAACGCATCCCGCAGACGAGTGGGTCGCCATGGGCGGCGATTTAACCGATGAACACTTCAATGCGCGCTACCATGCATTGTTTGGTATAGAACTTTCTTAGCAACGACCGTAAGAGTACAAAACCGAAAAAACCAAGCGCCGGAGGCAGATATGCGAACAGAAAGATCAGCTCAGAGGACAACTCAACACTTCACTCGACAGCTTAGTCTCGGGATCTGTCTTATCACTGCTATGGCTTCCGGATCTCTACTTGCCAATGCAGAACCCACGCCGCGTTCGGCGTATTTTGGCGATACCCACATCCACACGATGTATTCGTTCGATGCGTTCATGGGCAATGTACGGACGACCCCAGACGATGCCTATCGCTATGCGAAAGGAGAGGCCATTCCTCACCCATCCGGCGCGACCCTTCGCATCAATGCGCAACCGCTCGACTTTCTTATGGTCAGCGACCATGCGAAGTTCCTGGGCGTGTTCTCTGCTCAGTTGGATCCGGATGCGCCCCACTACGGCCATCCGGACGCACAATCCTTAGTCCCAGATGGCACGCCACTCGACAGCATAGTCAGACGCCTCAACGCGCTGGCAGAAGATTCACCAGAGTTCATGGGGCCAGATGTCTCGAAGTACGCGTGGCAACGCATCATCGAGGCCGCTGAACGACATAACGATCCCGGTACCTTCACAGCCTTTATTGGTTATGAGTACACACCCACCCCCGGCAATCGACACTTGCACCGCAACGTCGTGTTCCGCGGCAGCGACGTCCCAAGCATTCCATTCAGTTCTACAGATTCGCTCGATCCAGAAGATCTCTGGAACTGGTTAGATGCGTTGCGCTCTGAAGGCATAGAAGGATTAGCCATCCCACACAACATGAACCAAAGCGATGGGTTAGCATTTCAAGAAACAACGTTTCAAGGGGAACCCATCGATCAGCAATACGCCGAAAAGCGAATGCGCAACGAACCTATTGCAGAGATCAGCCAGCAGAAAGGAACCTCAGAAACCCACCCCCTACTTTCACCCAACGATGAGTGGGCAGATTTCCAAATCGTACAGTACTTTCTAAATCGGACGGATAGTACGAATCCCATTTCCGTTTTTAAAGGCGGCTACTACCGTGATGCCCTCAACACGGGTCTCGAATTCCAATCCCGTAGTGGTTTCAACCCCTATCAACTCGGTGTGATCGGCGCGAGTGACAGCCATCTCTCCGGCGGACCGTTCGATGAAGACAACTACTTTAGTGGCGGTCCCAACACCGCAGTCTCCCGTGGTTCTGCTTATCCCGACCACGCCAACCCCAACGCTTCCTGGGAAGACTTTTGGACACCGCAACAAGCCACACACGGTACCGGCGGTCTTGCTGGCGTTTGGGCTGACGAAAATACCCGCGAGTCACTGTATGACGCCATGCGGCGCCGTGAAACGTTCGCCACCTCCGGACCCCGAATCAGGGTTCATTTTTTTGGCGGTCCTCTACCTGCCGACATCACCGATCAAGCAGCACCGATGAAGACCGCCTACGCCACGGGCGTGCCAATGGGTGGCGTACTCGACCAGTCCCAATCACCGAGGTTCATGGTCTGGGCATCTCGCGATCCCAACGCCGGTTGGCTTCAACGCGCACAAGTGGTCAAAGGCTGGGTTGAAAACGGCGAGGCGAAAGAAGCCATCTTTGATGTGGTCTGTTCAGATGGTTTGGTACCGGACAAGTCGACGCACCGGTGCCCAGACAATGGGGCAAAAGTGAATCTCAGCGATTGCAGTGTGAGCCGGAATAAAGGCGCCGTGACACTGCTCGACACCTGGCAAGATCCGGACTTCGAGCCCAATCAGCAGGCTTACTATTATGCACGCGTGCTTGAGAATCCAAGTTGTCGGTGGTCAACCTGGGATGCAATTCGATTGGGCATTACTCCTAACCCTGATCTACCCGCAACCCACCAAGAAAGGGCTTGGTCTTCACCGATTTGGTATCAACCAAAGTCGTAACCCCTACAGATCTCGAGCACCATTGAACTGTTCGACACTGAGCTTATTGGTTTCGATGTCGCCAACACACAGCAGGTTAACGCAATACAATGCGCCAATTTCATGGCCAAACTTAACCTGGGAAAATGTGTGCACCCCACACCGAGCACATCGTTTGTGAGAAATAAGCGGCTTAGATCCATAAGATTCCAGCTCGACAAGCGGCTCTTTTAAGTGAAAGCAAGTCGCTTCGACGCGATGATAGATAGCGCCCGTTCTGCGACACAGCGAGCAATTACATTGCCATGCAGCAAACTCGTCCACTTCAAACGTAAATTCAACCGCGCCGCAATGACACGAACCAGCATAAGTAGGGTTCATCCAAGCAGCCTTGAAAAATAGCCGCCAGATTCTGGGGATTGTAGTTTGTTAAGATGCTTTTCGGCGAACGTCTCGCCATCCACAGGTTTCCCGTAGTGGTAACCCTGCAGGGTGTCGCATTTCAACTCTGTGAGTAACGCGGCTGTTTTCTCATCTTCAATGCCTTCTGCAACCACCGTCATTTCACACAAATGACTCAGCTGAATGATGCCTTCGACAATCGCTCGGTCCTTCTTACTGCTCCTCATTCTGCTGACAAAGGCTTGATCAATTTTCACTTCATCTGCGGGTAAGTCCCTAAAGTACATCAGCGAACACTGTCCAGTACCAAAGTCATCGATCGCAATCTTCACACCCATCTCTCGCATACCTTCGAGATACTGAAAAGCGGACGAGGGAAGCTCTCCACGCTCGGTAATCTCAAGCGTCAGTCGTCCAGGTGAGATTGCATAAAAATCAAGCGCATCGCTCACCACAGAAAGCAGCGTGTCTTTTTCTAACAACTTAGGCGGCACATTGATCGCAATACCGACAGATTCGTCCCACTCGCTACAGGTTGATACCGCAGAACGAATGAGGAACTCGGTCAGCGGAACGATGACAGCACTCTGTTCCGCTGCTTCAATGAATAGACCGGGTGGGATGACTTTTTTCTTACGCGGATCCAACCAACGCACTAAACCTTCCGCACCAATCACAGTGCCATAAGCAGCACTGATCTTAGGCTGGTAGAAGAGTACAAATTCCCCACGCTCGACCGCCTGTTCGATTTTCGGCACGAGGGACGGATCCGGTTTTTCTTGGGCATCTTCGCCGGGCTCAACGATGACAAAGGACTCATTGGTCGAGATGGCTAATCTTAATGCGCCTTCTGCGAGCTGCATCATTTCGCGACTGCTCGTGTGCCTATCGTTTGGGATCACAAAACCGGCATTAACGTCATACGGCAACAAAGTACCAATACAATCTACCGGGGAATGGAATACACGTTGGATTTTTGCCGCTGCCAGTTCAAGAACATGCCGCTCCGTCATGTCCTTGAAGAGCAAACAGTATTTGTCGGCGGAGAGCTTGAGGAGTTTATCTTCCGCGCGAACAACTTCGTTCAGACGTTCTTCAAACTCCTCTAAGTGCATCCCGAGCGTTTCTTCTCCCGTACACTCGACCAGCTCACCCAAACCAGACAACTGAACGAGGCAATGCGCGTTCGCTGACGCGGCAGCCATTATAGAAAGTACTCTTCCGGCTCAATTCCGTGGGCACCCGAATTGAGTTCTTTAGCAATCCACATCGTCGGCGTTTTTTGATCGACCGACGTGTAGCTCGTGAGGTCAACCTGTGTCGGTGAAGGCATCTTGCGCTTGTTACTGTCCAAGAGAATCACAACTCTGGGTCTGAGACGACGCTGGCTGTTTTGCTGAACAACCACACCCACCTCACCCGTATTTAACTCCACAACTGAACCCGTCGGGAACATCCCGACTGTCTGCATGAATTGTTCTACCATTGAACCTTGAAACAGTGTGTCTTTCAGATCGCCCAACTCTTGCATCGCCTCAAACGACGGCCTCGCCTTTGCATGTGGCCGGTTAGTGATCATCGCATCATAAGTGTCCACCAATCCCGCGATCCGAGCCATCGGTGGAATCTGACTACTCTTCAGTCCGAGCGGATAACCACTTCCGTCATACCGCTCGTGGTGACACGCCAATATATCCATGACTTTGGTGTCCCGCGTTCCCGCGTCTTGCATCATCTGCACACTAGTTTTGACGTGCGCCCGAATTTCCTCGACTTCATGAGGGTCTAATTTGCCCTCCTTGTTAAGCAGCTCATCGGGAATCGCTGTCATTCCGACATCCATCATCGACGCCCCTAAGGCAAGCGTGACTAAACTCTTCTTTTCCATCCCCAGGTGGCGTCCCAGAACAGCAGCCCACACCGCCGAAGACACACTGTGTTGGTAGTAGTAATCATCTTTATCTTTCATACGCACAAGCGCTGCCAACGCTTCGCGGTTTCTAAATACGCTGTCGATTAACGGCGTGATAGCAGACTTAATGACCTCGACGTCCACTTTCCGATTCGAGTGAATGCGCGTGAACACCTTTTCCATCGTCTGTGATGCCGAGGCGAAGTCCACCTTCGCTTGCGTAAATTCCTTCTTGATGGAAATAGAGTCTCGACGTTTGGCCTTCCCAGGTGCGTGACGCTTGCTATAGGTACCTAACCGAGCCTTTCGCTGTGGATCCACATAGACGTAGGAACAATGGTCCCGAAGACAATCAATATCGCCTTGTTCGCGAATACAGAACCCTTGAAGCGCGAACGGCGTTTCACTCCAAGGTCTATCAAGTTCAGCGACGAACATCCCCAAATCAAGCGATCCTACGGGAACTTCTAATAGATTCGGATCACTTGGCATATGTATGGCTTGCATGAATTCAAGTCTAGACGTTTGTGCAGCCTATTGACGGTTCCTGTTAATTGTTAACGATTCGATTGGGTCAATTGCGACTCAGTTCACAACCAGGAATCGGGACAAAAACCCAATCTTCAGGCTCGAGAAGTAAAAATTAGCGTTCTTCGCGCAAAATCCGAAAGCTCTGCATCGTTAATCGCAGTCGTCTGCCAAGTTGGATTATCGTGATGGAACTGGTTGGCGTACTTAAGCAATTCACGTGCTTCGGCAATATCTCCTACGGACAAAATTTCACGATTCGTTCCGACATACTGATCGGCGATACCAAGGAACGGGCCTAGAAGTTTGCCTGGCGGGAAATGCTCCGGATACGCAACGCGCATGAAGGCTTCCATGATGGGTCTGAGCGTCTGCGCTACCTCACGATCTTTATCAGGGTTTGCGGATACAAGATACCCTCGCACCAATTCGTGGCGTTTATCGTGCTCTGAAATACTATCGTTACGAACATTCCATTCAGAAAATTCTGACCCGCTCTCTGCTCTGTTGATCCGCAGCGCGGTGGCTGTGTTTTTATCGGCTTGATTCCAAAGATCACAGAGGAATGGCTTTGAGTGTGACAACATGATGACCTGTTCGACTCTCTCACTCAAACGCATGATTTCTTCACGTGTCCGCAACGTGCGATGATCATCCAAACTTGTGATCGGATCATCGATGACGACAACTTTGCCAGCCAAGTCGGCTGCGTGATCAAGCGATGCGAAAAAGAACGCCAGCGCTAACGTGTTCCGGTCACCGGCACTCAACGTATTTTTGAAAGACGGACCCTCATCTGCCGTCACGTTCACTTCTTGATGATTGATCACGACGCAATACGATGCGGAAGAACCACCCCGTGTATTCACGGATTTAAATCGCCCGATCCGAAATGAAGCTGTAAAGCGTTGCAGGTAATCGTTGATGGCACTTTCGTATTGAGGAAAGATCTGGTCGCGATAGTCATCCAGTGCTGTTCGTGTCTCATCTCGCCGCTTTTCTGTCTCCGTCTTTGCGCTCATTTCTTCAAGGTACGCTGCACACTGAGGGATGACTGATTCGTTGAATCTCGCCTTTTGTGCGCGAAGTTTTTTAAGATCGGTTTCTAACGCCGCAAGATCATCAGCGCCAACTTGTTCTTTAACGATCGCGATCTGATCATTGCTATTCGCGAGCGCATTAGACAACTCGGTAAGTTTCGCGATTTCCGGACGATAGTCGCGTATCGCTTCGCGCGTTTTATCGCTAATGACCATTGACTCAAGTGGAGCCGCCGCCTTTGAACCAGTTGATCAAGCACAGAGTCTCTCGCCGTATTCCAACGTCGTGCGATTTCCGCGGTATCAATCGCAATCTCAGGCAGTTCAGCGAACGCCTTCCAGAACTCTCGAGTTTCGACTGCATTACGCAGGTTGCGCTCAAATGCTGCTTGAGCATCGCCGCTATGCGCCTCGCCTATAGCAATGCCAGTACTACGTATCGTGCTTTTTAAAGCCTCATACGCCTCGCTGAAGTAAGCCCGATAATGTGCAATAAGATCCGCACCATCCAAATCCTGCGCACAAAACGGGCAAACCTCGGTGTCTCCATCCGCAGAGACCGATGAAATGCGTTTCACCCCATCCGCGACCCAATTCTCACCACCCTGTTCCAATTTTTCGATATGCGAGCGAACACGATTGGCCGCTTCTACATCCAACTCGCTAATTGACTGTCGGAGAATTTCCTTGATTCCCTCTTCATAAAAATCAGCAATGACGATGGGCTGAAACCCGGGACGCTGTCGAATGGCATCGCCTGACTTAGCCGCGGCCACTCTGCGTTCTGCTTCTCTAATCTTTGTATCTATACCTGGGTCTTCACTCAGATTGCAAAATGCGACCACGTCGTACGGTCCTCGATCTTCCGCTGGAATCGCGTCACTGAGCTCGCGCAGAGCAGCATTGTGTTCTTCTACTCGGCTCACATGACCCTGCAGTACAGAGCTCAGCGCAACACCTTGCTCGCCTAGAATCAATTCGTGCATGCTCTGCCGGTGCGCCGGCTGCAGTTCTATGCCAGAACACACATTGGTAGAGACAAAGGTGTCGTCGAAAATGGCAAGGTTGGGTAAATTCTCTGACCAGGCACCATCCTCATAGATACATTGATGCTGAGCATGATCGATCACGATATGTGGTGGATGTTGTGCGCCCAATCGATGCCGTTCTTCTACGAGGGAAGAATCGTTTGTTGCAAGCGAACGCAAGATTGCGGCGAGCGTTGTTTTCCCCCGACCATTCTCACCGTAGATCAACGTGAACGGTGTAAGTGCAAGTTGCTCAGGTGGCGCCACACTGTCGAATTGACCGATGTTTCTGAGTAATCGAAGGTGCTCTATCATGGTTCTGCTCCGGCCATATTCCCTAGTTTCTCGTTAAAGTCCTTTTCATGACCTCATTAAACCAAGGTCCGTGCTCCGCTGATAGCCGAGAAGCTTAGGGGATCGCCTCTTCTCGTTGCCACTTATCTACTTTACCCATGTGTTGGTCCTCCTCAGAATAGCTCTACAGCTAATTGGCATACCGTCTCGCGTCAGACCCGCTCACAAATTAGTAGGTCGGTGGAAGATTAATTCAAACGCGTTGGTAGTTTGGGAGTATTAGGCAGACGCATTTTGTAGACGAATCGAGAAGCGGGGCGTGCTGAATCATCCATGCCTAGCCGTGTGAGAATTGCGCGAAGTGCAACGTTAGACACGCCCGCTGCCGCAGCTGCGGAGATATCTCCTACTCCAATCAAGCCGATGAAGGCGCCGACGGAAAAGTCGATGGCGCCTTCTTTTGTATGATCCCGGATCACCTTGCGTCGCGACAACGAAGTTGAAAGCGCGGCAAGAGCGGGATTCAGAACGTCGCGCTCAATACGACGAACGTCCGACGGAAACTGGTCGCTCGCTAGATCCTCGAGGATACTTTGGAATGCGCTACGAACGATCAGTCTAAAGTCTGCGAATGCCTCTTCATCGAGTCGAGCTGATGCTAGAGATGATGGCGCTAAATCAAATCCCGGGAGCGTTAATGAAGTCACACCGGCGAGCACTCTCTGATCGATCTTTAACATCTGTTGTATCTCGTCCATGGATTGATCGATAGTCTTGAATTCGTCTGGTGTAACCGCGGTGTAAGGGACGCCTAGTTGTTTAGCGGTGAGAATGCCTTCACAAACAAACAATTCCGGCCACGCAGTCGCCATTTCCTGATCAGTAAATCCACGATATTCGCCGAATAGTTCCTCAGCGACTCTTAGATAAACCAGATTTGGCGAGTAGGTTCGTATAATGTTTTTTTCGATCAAAGGTGATAATCGATCACGGAGCTGCATAAAGGGTCCGGCCCATTGTCGACTCACTTCCTCGATCGGACTGTGAAGCGATCGAGTGATGCGTGTTTCCCCGCGTGGCATAAGCAGGTCCGATACGACATCGCGTGCAAGTCGATCCAGATCAGGTATCCATACCTCATCTGCGTATAAGACGAGATGAAGAAGCGCACTCTCCCAGGCAGCTACCGCTTCGAGCGCTTGCGCACGCGATCGTCGGGAATCGTCTACGCCAGGTTGATTGAAGCGCATCAGAGCTGGAGCAAATACGCTCAGTACATTTTCGGCTGAGGGGCTGCTCACAACCGCATTCCGCACCTAGAGGACGAATCGCTAGTAGGTATTGGCATTGCTGTCAGTCCAACGGGTAGGCAAATCGGTGAAACTAACTCCTTCATTAAACACACTCCTATTCCAAGCGATTAATCTCAACGAGCTAAACCGTATCAATCCAACCCGCCTACCGGCAAATGCAATCCTCGCGTAGCTGCTTTATCTTCTTCCCACTGCCTAACATCATATCGTGCAGTCGTTGCAGGATCCGCGTGACCCATTAGACGCTGTACAGTCGGTAGATCAATTCCCTGCCGCAGTAATTCAGTCCCAAATGAACGCCTGAAGTCATGTGGCGAACAGGATTGTACCTTCGCCTGCTTCTGCCGCTTTTTAATGATGTTGTAGATTGTCTGGTCACTGACCCGGCCAGTAAACTGCACCACGCCTCCTTTGTTGACCGGCAGGAACAACGGTCCTTCCTCACTTTGTCGGTAGGTTAGCCAGCGTTCCACTGCGGTTTTACAACCTGGATCCAGATACGCGTAGCGCTCTTTGTCCCCCTTGCCGATTATCGCTATCCGCGAATCATCGAGACTCAATTGTTCGATGTCGACAGAAGCCACTTCGAAACGCCTTAACCCGCAAATATAGAGTAGACCGACCACCGCGATGTCACGCCAAGCCGTCGCTTCATGTTTATCGTCGCGACACATTCGGATGATGGCTTCGAGTTCACCGATGCGTACTTCTCGACCCGCAGGCATCCGCGAGGCCTTTATCATTTTGATGTCGTAAACATAGCCACTGCGCAATATATTTGCCCTTAGCGACGAGGCCCGACTTGTGATACAGATGATATGTAGTTTACTGCCCATTATCATGATTTCGTGATTTGTGTTACAATTTCTATCATCACTCGTTTCACATAGGGGTCAAAGATGACACCGCAAGAAGCTGAAAAAAATACGCTTAGGAAAAGCAAGGCAGAAAAGAAAAGAAAGCCATCAATAGACGTTCCTGTGGTGAATGTAAAAGCATCAGGGCGCGTTAGAGCTAAAAACAGAACGAAAAGCACTAGGGGCCGTAGATTTGTGAATCCCATGCCTTTGGAAGTGACCGTTAGTCTAGCTAGCGAAGCATTCACGCTTGCTATGCCGACGCAGGTTTCTAGCAAAGTCGCCCTCAAAAGCATTGAGCGCATGTTCGAAGTTCTTGATCTGCGAAAACAAGCCCTGTCAGAAGACAATATCTCTAAGCTCGTAGATATCGTCCTAAATGATAGTGAACGCGCAAACGTCGAGTTAGACCTTGAGATGGACAACGCTCAGCTGCGTGCGGATTACCTCAAATCAGAAAAACTGCTCACCAGCGCGCAAGTCCGCCAGCTGTCCGGCCTGTCTCCAAAAAATAAGAGCGAGCCCGCTTCGAGATGGAGAAGGGATCGAAAGCTCTTTTCAGTCGCTAAGAAAGGCATGGAGCTCTTCCCAGCGTTTCAGTTTAGAGACGGACAGCCCCGGCCGGTTATTAAAAAGGTTTTGAATATCTTGCCGAGTAGTTTCTCACCCTGGCAGATTGCATTTTGGTTTGCTTCGGGGAATGGGTGGCTCGACGGTGAAGCTCCACAAGACTGTTTAGATGCTCCCAATGAGGTGATAGACGCCGCAGAACGCACCACAGAAGTCACGGTGGGCTAAGCCTTTGTAACCCAGTGCGTCACTAAGCGCTCCAAATGAAGAGGCCTTAACGCCAGGGACTCAACTCGAACGCATTCACGAAAGCATACGCGCTGGAAACGTTTTCAATCCGTGCATGGGAACAGCCACAAGATTCGCACCGATCCACGACATAAACGGCAATTGCATTCCGTCTCTTTATGCTGGATCGTCACTGGAAGCCGCATTGTTTGAAACAGTGTTTCACGACGTACCGCCCAAGGCAAAGCTCAAGACCGTGGCGCGAAGTCGTGTAGATGTGATGTCCCACACGACCCTAGTCACGAATAGACAAATTGTTTTGGCGAAACTTAGAAGACCTGATCTAAGCAAGTGGCGGGTGTCTAGAAGAGATCTTATTGAATCTACGGCGAAATTCTACAGTCAAACCTACCTCTGGGCAGAGGCAATCCATCACCAGTTCCCGCACATTGATGGACTAGTGTGGACGTCTAATCAATGTGACCCAGATGACGCGTATTTGTTCTACGGAGATCGCGTATTCGAGTCCGATTTCACCGAATCCGATACTCGGGATGGCAGCCTGGACCTATCATTTTTAAGCGACGCGAGGACAGCGGGAATACGCGCTGGCATTACAATTATTATCTAGCTCAGAGAATCGATCAGAATCTCTACCTTAGCCATATCAATAGAAGCGCTCTGAACTCGCCTATCGGTTTGGCAAATTCAAAGTAGCCAAGCTGAGCGTTTCCTCTCTACCATGTCGAAACAAAGGTCAACGGTGCTGAAGAGCTGACACAGAACCTCAACTAAGACGTGGCATTGCCACAGTCCTAAAACGGTCCCGGTGGGCTTCATTTTGTTCAAACGCTTCCATGACAGCCGGATCACTACGGGCGGCGACCCACGCGTTGAACAACATCTGCTCCACGCTTTGTCTGAGCGCCTTGAAGTCCGCGTTTTTCCAGAATTTCTTACGCCAGGCGAAGACCATGAGCTCCTCAGGCACCCGCCCCTGGAGCTGCCTGAGCTTCGCCACACGGGTGGCATACATCGCTTGAGTTTGAGCCAGAACGACATGGTCACCATTGTTGAGGATCACATCGCCGGTGGCTTCTGGATCTACAGGGCAAAACTTGAACTTGCGATGTTCATCGCAAAACCGGCGAGCAACGACTTCAGCACCTGTGTTTTTGAGCGCGTAGATTTTAGGAGTACCCCCATCGGGCAGCTGACTCTTCGCAAAGATCGGTAGCTGTAACGTGCCTGCAGGTCGGCTTACGTGATAGAGATGACGTAGCCCATGACCCTCACCCTGCGACAGATAGGTCGGCAGCGCCACCAGCCCTCCCGAAATCTCAGTTTTCCGTCACGTCATCCGCTCACGTTGCTGCTTGCCATCATTCGAGCTGTCATCAATGGTGAAGTGACGATAATCACATGCTTCGGTCATCCATTGCGTAGCCAGATCACCGCAGCCCGCCAACCACAATACCCAGGCACGCTTGATATCACGATCTCTTCTATTTCGCATTTGTACATTAACTCAACCACGCGCGAAACAACGTCATAGTGGTCAACCTGGGAGAGTGCATGCTGATCGTAAACCGAGGGTTTCCTAGATTTAGGCGACGGTTTACTGGCTTTAGTGGACCGAGCGTTGTTCGTGCCGGTGGCGGCACAATCTAGCCACTGCTCTAGGTCAGAGACAGCTGATGCAATGACGTTAGCTGGCCGCCCTACCGCAATCTTAGTGTCTTCCAAATCGCTCTGAAGCTTCTCCAGACGCCAGGCATCAACCAATCGCTTCTGATTAGCACCAATTATCGGGGCTGCCACATATCCAGTGAACAGGTTCCTTGAAACGTTGTAGAACTCGACCGCCCCACCCGTTGCCGCATTGAGCCCGACGTTAAATAGCCCCTTTTTACCAGCTGACCGGGCCTTTTTTCTTGTTTTTTCGTCATGGTCACTCATAGAACGCCCCCTGACGGGCCTTGAGCAATACCACCTTGAATCAGTTTGCGGGTGTCCTGCCCGGTTTTGTTAGGCCCTTTCGGGTCATCCGCCTCACTCATTTCGGCCTCCCGTGTAATAGATATCACTTACAATTGTGATTTTACATACATCATATTCACAATCAACACGCATGTCGATATCTGGCTTACACCAACATTATGGAAAATTAGGGAGGAATAGTTGAGAGAAAAAGGATCAGATCATTTTATGCGTAATGTTACGCGCTTACAGAATGGGCGGTAATATCAGCAGCCATCAAAATACGCCGCATCACACGGTCGACTCGATTTCGGTCAGCGCCCCGAATCTCCAACGTAAACGCACGCCTGACGGTATGAGCTGCCACCAGACATCCATCATCGAGATTCACTTTCAGCCCCTGACCTATAAACCGTTGACGATTATGATCATCAGCTAACCCCATATCTCTCTGCTCGATAAGCTCATCGACGAGATTGCGAGCCATACTGCGGTCTTCAAACAACTGCCCTGCATGGGACCAACACATTTGAGCGACGCCGTCGTGTAGATCATATGCTGCGTAAGAGAACGTCAGGGGATTACCGTCCAATCGATTCCGAAGCTGCGCACCAATCACACAACACCGCACAGTCTGATCACGGCCAGTTAGCCACGCGCTCCTGGGGTGCTCGACCCACCCTTTGTCATCGATTTCGTCAAGATCTTCGAGCAAGCTCATTAGACCCCGCACGCCGACTATCGAGGAAAACGACCCCGACTTGAACTGACTCTTCGCTTGATTAGCCAAATCAAGATCGTTCAGAGTGTCAAAAGCGATCTTCCGATCCGAAACATTCTCAGCAACTCTAGATAACAGGCGGAACGCCATATTGATCATGGGGGTGTCTTCCTGGCTATGCTCTTCGACGAAAAGGCGTCTCGCCTCCCGCTCGACCCACCAAGCTGCCCTACAATCCAAGCTCTCGTACTGCCACAGCCGAATAAAATCTCTAGGATGACCTGTGGCCATCAGAGTATTCGTAGTGATCCTAGAAGAATAGCTCGCCAATCCGGGGCAGCTATGTCGCTCTTCTAGGGGCTCCCGATAGAGCTCAATGGCGTCTTTTGTCTTCTTGTGGAGGAAAAGATAGAGCTGCTTTGATGCCTCCTCTATCTGATCATTTGTAGAGAGCCCTAGACGGTGCTGGAGAAGATACCCAGTCGCAGCAAGCGGGAACTCATCATCGGAAAATGCACCTCGCCTGGCATCCCAAACAGCCTTGACCACTGTTTCAAACGTTGAACTATTGACGAACGAAACAACATCCTCCCTCTTGTTGGTCCATGTGGACAATATCGCCCGACACAAGAATAGGGTGTGATCGAAATTCGGAGTTTCGCCATCGAAATCAGCGAACAACCCAACTGGATCCGCAGACGTGTCGCCAATGTAGCCTTCTACCAACTCACGCAACTCTTCACTCGCAAATCCTTGCTCGACGACATCGCCAGAATTCGCAAAAAGAAGCAAATGCGGACAGCCAGGAAGCCGAACCTCCCGACTGGGGTGACCATCCTTCAACTCAACGAGGGCTAACCCACTATGATGCTTTGCACACGCATCGGCGTAGAGCCGATAAAGAAATCGATACCAAGGCGCCTTGGGCACAATATGACCAGCATAGCGAGGACTTCGCTCGAGCTCATCTAAGGCAAACGCACCCTCGCCAGCCAGGCTAAAGCACAAACTGTCATCGGTCGTCGCTTCAGACTCCGCCCTATATTGAGCAAGATCCAAAGGCATGGCTTGAGCTTCGGAATCAACGTCATACCACGCGAGCTCCGCAGAGTCGTTCAAGCGCCGTTCTACTAGGAGCGCGAGCATAACGCCACGGCGAAACCGCTCGGTTTCGTCAACCTTACCCATGGCCCGAGGCAACTCTGCTTCCTTCTGGACAAATCGGAATGAAATACTCCGAGACTTAGATGACGACAACAACGGCTCCCTATGCGAACGGCGCGCAATTATAGCTACAAAACCTATCTGTGCAATACTTTTAAACTACTACTGTAAGAGTACAGACATCCAAATCAAATATCGTGTGATCTTACTATTACAGAACAAATTGTACGCATTTATTACATTTTATCCAGGCCTGTTCTATATTTAGTGAATCGTAATATATGGAATCGCTAATCTATGGTACGGTGTTTATAGATCTACGAGGTATCCATGGCTAATCAGACAAAAATTCTCTTTCCCCTAGGCATCGCGACAGGCGCAGCGCATTGCAATCGGCAAATAGAACGGGACGCGTTAGAAGATCACATTCTTTCGGGCACTCACACATGGATCTGGTCCAGACGTCGAATGGGAAAGACGAGCTTGCTAGAACAAGTGCTCATAGATGTTCCAAGGAATTCGAGAAGTTTCGTGGCCACAAAGAAGCTGGACCTTAACCTGGTCCACGACGGGGAATCTCTTGAACATGCAATCCGGGAAGCTGTAGGGGCTCTCACAGTACAGATCCGTGAGGAAAACAACCTGTCAGAAGCCTGGCTGCTTTCGCTCTTCCAGTCATTCAAACCTGAACTTACCCTGGGTGCTTTCGGCCAAAAGCTCAAGCTAACTCCACTAGCATCACCCCAGGACACAATCACAGAAGCACTACTAAAACTCGAGGAAGCCGCGAAGCACACAAACAACAAAGCAATCTTCGCCATAGATGAGTTTCAACAGCTGAGTCAGCTAACATATGGAAAAGCAGACCATTCGCTCGAAGGGGCGATCAGGCATGCTGTCGAGAGATCCGCAAATGTTGCGTACATATTCGCCGGAAGCGAGAGACATCTCCTTGAAGAAATGTTCGAGAATCGAGATCGACCACTCTTTAACCTATGCAGAAAACTCACCTTAAAAAGGATCGGTGCTTCCCACTACCGAACACACCTAAACACAAACGCGAAGGCTAGATGGGACAGGGAGCTAACCGAAGAACAAATTAGCCACATCTTTGAACTCACTGAAAGACACCCACAATGGCTAAATGGACTTTGCTCGATACTTTGGCGAGAGAGTACTCCCCCTTCTGAGGATTCAATACGAGCGGCTTGGAATGACCTCTACACAGAACAATTGTCCGTAGTACAGGGCACAGTGACAAGTTTGAGCGCAACTCAACGAGCGTTACTCGTCGGTATCGCTCTTGCCGGCACAGTTCAACACCCAACTAGTAGACCTTTTCTCGAATCGATTCGTCTAGCGTCTTCAACCGGGAATAGCGCTAAGGAAATGCTCACAAGGCAAGATCTCATCGAACAAAATGAAGACAATCATTGGCGGGTCGTTAATCCGCTAATGGCAAAATACCTACGGGATACGAACAACCAGTAACGATTGACTTAATCTGACGCGGTGTTCTGATCACTACTGCTTTCCAGAGCAACATGCGTCTTTTTACGCACTTCCGCGTCGCGAAGAAGGCGTTCTGACTCAACGCGCTCCGTTTCAGACAGCATCCAAACTGCAGCCTTAGAAATGTGGTCAGCATCAGAAGGGTCAAATTGCACACCCTCTTCTTCGAAACGATCGCTGACGTAGCTCTCGGCCCATTTTTTAATGCCTTCTATCTGCTCTTTGGACCAACCAGTTCTATCAACAAGCTTTTCAACTGAGATCCCATCAAATAGAAACCGTCCTGCTCTAAACGTTTGTGGATCACTATCATCAACCACTGGATTCCAACCATCAGTTACTCAGCTAAGTATTAACCAAACTACAGTTCGAAAGAAGGGATAGGATACCGGCTTCTCCAACGGCGCTTTGAAGTGACGAGAACATATCGCGATTCAGTTAAGCTTTACGTTCGCTAGAATCTCCAGTTGAAACCAACACTCCACCCGCGGCTTTTCCACGTCGCTTCGTTTAGGCGAGTAAAAAGGCTAATGCCGAAGACCGTATGAACTTCCGCGCTACCAGGATCCGTTTCGAAGTCTGCAATGTAATACGACAGATTAAGGCTCTTGTTATCGGATATCGCCCAATCGAGGCCATATCTGAGTCGATATCCACTTGCATCTGCCGTATCGGTAAAACTCGTGGGGTTTTGAAGATCTTCTCTTAGATTCCACGATCCTATCCCCTTAAAATTGCTGTCCGGGAAATAGCGAGCATCAAGAACAAACTCCAAATCTCTTAAAAGTCGAAATCGAGTATTAAGCCCTGCGAACATACCTTTCCATTCGGTTTTATATTCAGATCTGAGACCGGGAAACGATCCGAGATCTGGGATGACCTGAACACCATCTACAAATCTTATCTCCTGGGTCGAGAGAGCATACCCAAGGGTTGGGGAGACAGAATAGTCCGAAGCAAATGCCATACGCTTCCCATTCCGCATCTTCCACAACGGCAGCTCAAATTTGCCATTGAATTGCCAAGAGAGGCCGACCGCACCACCGGTGTGGTGCTTGCCATCTACAGTTGCGGTGGAGCGTGAAAACTCGCTGGTTCGCCCATCACCTGCATAGTCTGAATCCTGGACATCACCATCTTCGAAGGAACCAAGCTCAGCCTCTGCAAAAACTGATAACTGGCTAACAACCCTATACTTCGCCTGAATATGAGCGCGATGAAGCTGCATGTCATCCCACTCGAGTTCAGATAGGACATCAGGTGAATTTGCGCCAGTCACATCACTCGCGATGTTGAACCTCACTTCATCGATGGGCATCACATAGTTGAGATTGAGTTCGAATCGGTCGTCGTCTGCCAAAGCTAGATTCGTTTGAAGTAAAAGTACCAAAACAATTATTCGTGTAATGAGTATCATTTTTTTCCTATTGTTCGATCCGGATATTTTTGAAATGTAGAAGATCGGCTAGATATTGGTTGTGGCCAGTCTCCATCGGTATGCGAATCGCCCTACCTTTTCTGCGATGGGCCTTTACGTAAGGTAAAAATAGCCGTGGGATTACTTGAGCAAACTCTACATGCTCCCAGTCAACGACCTTGCCCCATCTCCAGAGGCCTGATTGCTGAACCCCAAAATCTGAAACGCGAACCCGTGTTAGACGCGTTACCAGGCCCGAGATCAACAAGGCACCGGCAGTTGCAACAAGTAGCGCAACGACAAATGCATCCAACACCAACTCTGAGTTAGGTACGTCTTCTTTAGTTAACAAGGAATAAATCAAGGAGAGGACAAGAATTATTAGTCCCCTTCTGGTGAAGATGACTCTAAATATTCCACCAGCGTCGTAGCAGAGGGTTTTTCCAATGCCGACTCCCCACACAACCCGCGTCCCACTTATAAAATCACCAACAGTTTTGCGCTCGTGAGTAAGTAAGGCGGAGATCGGGCTTAAGATAGAGATTGGAAAGGCGAACAAGCGCCTAACTATTTTGCTGGAAGAGAGTTCCGTGTCTTCTGACGCTGAAACAACCTGCAGATCCATTACTGCCATACCCGGCGTACGCCGGTAACGAATCGTAAAGATCAGAACAACCACGGTTGCTAAGAGGCACAAAACACCTAGCTCGAAGTAATTAGTAGCTAGCAAAAATGCCTCCAGATCAGTACCTCCATTGATGAGGGAGGCACCTGCAAGGAGTAAAAGCGCGAAAACAACCACATCAAATATCCAAGCAAAACTCCTCGATGTCACTGAAGCGGTGATGAGATCTGGGTAGCCCAACAATTTGTCCTTTTGCTATTCCTAACAAAAGACTACGGACCTCAACCTGCTGGATCCGGTCTAAACATTAACTCGACAAAGGTATCGGAAGCTCTTGAGGTTTTGCATTTGCCATCAACACGAGAAAGGATGGTTTTATAGTCGTAGAAGACCACGGAAACCTCCAAGCCCAAGACAGGTGCTCCTTACTCTCATCACAAAGACAGAGGGTAAGTTTATGATTCCCGAATGGGCATATTGGATAGTTGGCGGATTAGGCGCAATCTGGATTCTTCGAGATGGATATAGATACTGGCATGATAAAAAGAGGCGTGAGCAGCATTCGAACCATTCCATCGACCTGGAGCATTGAGCGTTGTTTTTACTATCTGGACAAATGCTTGAATGGTCCTCCCCAAGGCATCGCCTCCGAATTGGAACACTACCTAGATCGATTGCCTCATACCTACAAAGAAGCCGTTTACTAGAGTTCGCAACCAGCCACAGTGCACTAGTTTGTTCCATTACGATCTGGCCGATTTTGTTGGTAGTGCGATCGATGGCTATCGACGCCACACAATACGACGATACGATTCTTTTCATCGTCTGCGGTTTTGGCGCTCACATGGGCTCAATCATGGGACTAAAACGAAAAGAAGATCTGATCGCTGAAAAGCCTTAGTGTATTTCAGCTAGTCGATTCGTCTTCCGTCTATCTATCGAAGAGATAGCTCCGGCATATCTACGCCAGGCTTCCTCTCTAACAGGTTCCACGAGAATTGCAGAAACCAAACCACGATAGAGAGATAACTCCGCGTGATCCAAACGATCAGCAACCAAAATCGAGGGTAGGTTATTCCACCGCGATAAGTGCGATAGATTTTCCTCAGTCTTTTTCCGTGATCTCTGAGGATCTGTTCCCTTGTGACCAAGTACCAAAACATCAGCATTGTGTGCATTCGGAGAATAGGGAAACACCACCTCGATATCGGCAGGAATGTCGTGGACCCCTTCTGCACAACTCAACAAAGTGAATGACTTAGGTAGAACACGGCCATCGCTAGATTCGGGTTCGACTAGTTCTAATGGGACACTCAAACTACCAAGACTGATTGTCGCATCCAAGCGATCGCACAAAAGAGAAAAATAGTGGCTCATCATGTTTCGAAGCTCGGAGTCTTCCTCAAGGGGCCCTTGTTGACCTTCAGCATTCAGAAGCCGAACTACCAGATTCACGTTGCCACCACTAATCTGTGTTTCAAGCGAGACAGCAATTCTGCTATTCAACAGGAGGGATTGGACAATAAAAATGGCAACGATATTAGCTATACGGTTCCTCTCTCCAACTACGCGGTGAGGCTCAATCTCATGCACATCTACTTCTAGCGCATCCTTCTCGGGCACTAAGCTCTGCGCGAGCCAAATAGATTCCGTAGCAACCGAATCCAAAGGCAGATGTACGTTTCTCTTATGCGCGTTGAGTTCGATCTCATTACCGTCGAGAATAAATGCAAAAAGGATCTCACAACGTTGGATTAAAAACCGAAGACCAGCTCGCTGTTCGGCAGTCTTGGAACTCCAGTCTCTAGATACATCTGAGGAAATGCGTGCAATGCCATCCAACATCGCCAGCCGACCATACTTAATACTCTTAGATTCCGGGCTATCATCGTTCTGATTTGACATGCTTAGTGTGCAACCGGGTGACCTAAGGACGACCACTGCCGTACATCAAACCAGGCGTTGCGATCGCTCTCTAGCCGAACCTGCCGGATGGCTTCTTCTGATATCCCACACAGCACATGTTTCCATCGACCGGCTTGCAGAGAGTAAACCTGACCATTCGAAAAACAAAGACGCTGTATTTCGTCACGGTCTTGGTACGCGTTAACGAGAGCGACTACGAGGCATTCAAGCGTCTTTTCGTAGAAACAAGTGTACTCAGATAAAGAACAGCACAGCAGTTCGACAGCATCACAACCAGGTTCTCGATCGTTAACGACAGAATATATGAGATCCCTGGGCGCCTTGTTTCTTCCAGCGACTGCCAACCCATAGCGTTCGACGACGCCGCGCCAGGCCCACAGATTTAGGAGATAGTGTTCGTACGACATTAACTGACCTTTGTTGTTCTTTAAGAACATAAAGGTATTTCGTCAATTTACGACAAATCCAACGACATATATCTCCGTGCTTCTTAATCTATGTAGTAGGGAAGACGGTAGGTTATGCAAAAACACAGATCACAATTCGGTATCGACGCGAATGAAGCACCTCGATCAAACACGTATCGATCCCCTGAACATTCGCCTCTTCACGCGACAGAAGAAATGAGGGATGCGAAAACAAACTTGGAAGAGGATGGCGGACAACCAGAAAGGGATCTAGACCTCCTTGCCTGCCACGGATGGCTGTCGCCGGAGGGTCACCTCTATCCGTGCGGATTTAAACAACATGACTTGCTCACTAGCGCTTTAGGTTTCGAAAACGAGGTGGAAATCGAAGCAGCCGGTTACTGCAAATTAACCATGTTAATGTGGAACGTCCACAATCGGTACGGCAGCATGGCGATTACAACCGAGCAATGGTCGACGATTGAAGCGTGGTACGACCGCAACGGGTTTCCATACGCGCACTTCAACAGGCTCGCTACTCAAGCTTAGGAGCCGGCCCTTCCTTTGAACTTATACGGCGGGTTCTTGGTCCAGTTAGCCGGTACTCTCTTGAAACCTCTAAGTCCTGAAAGAAAACGCTTAGCTTGAGTCCAAGCACGTTCATTTCCTATCCGTCTTATCGAAAATTCCCTAACATGGCTGTTACCTGATATTTGCACCTGGACTCGATAGGCTGGATGAGGACGCTTTACGATAGAGATCCCGCGAATACCCGTTGAATGACCCTTACTGGTTTTGGCTTCTCGAATACGCCCGGCTTTGGCGTCGGCCTGAGCTCGCGCTAACTCCCGGTCAATCTCCTTCGCCTTACGCCTAGCGCTTTTCTCTTGTGTTTTGTTTAGGCCAACGAGGCTGACATAGCGCTGAATCAGCTTACCTTCTACGCTTCTCGCCACTCGAAGCAACTTACTTCCGCTTATTTCGTATACCGCCATCAAAATCTCCCTATGGATTACTACAAAACCCTAGCACAACCTATTTGTTCAAAAAGCTCTCAAATCCCCAGCTTTAGCTTGAGGTGTCGTCACGCGTTCCAAATGTCCTTTTAGATCTTCTTTTCAACTCTTCAGGATTTTCAGAAATTCCCTTAATCAAGACACAACCATGCTCGGTTTGCTTTTGCTGACTAGTACAGAGAAACAGGGAAGCGGGATTCCACAAATATCTGTCTTTTTCCCTCAGATAGACATCCTTACCCATCAAGTCTAAATGCCAGCCCGAAACAACATAGTTTCCCAACCGGGTTTGAACTAGCGTTTCTTTCTTGTTTCGAACTTCCGTAGTTCGAAGTTCGAAGCCTTGGGTCTTTCCTATCGCCTGGTAACGATCTTCTGTAGCGGGCCATTTTTCTGCAAGAAACAGCATTGCGCAAAGCAACAACACCACCACAGAAACCAAGACGTACCACGCAACGATCCAAGGGTGCTCTGATACGCTAAGATTCATGTTTACTCCTCGCACTGGTCTTTCCGCATAACATTCAAACAACCCCCATCCGCGGGGCCTGGACACCCGCCCATCTTTACCTACCGGCTGGCTCTGCGGTCCTTTCGCAGCAATTTCACTAGTCTAGTCTTGCTCGGGTTTGATGGGCCACTTAGAAAGATCCGGCTGACTGCGCTTCGTAAGGATTGCCAAACCAACACACCCCATTACGTATGTTGCGAGCGCTATGTTCACAAGTGGAGACCCTACAAAATCAACCCAGCTTTGTACCGTCGGACGGTAGACGCTTTGCTGCCCTAAGAGCCCTAGAATAGCCACAGGGCTGAAGCGCAGCAAAACGGCAATTGCAATAAGCATATATGGAGCTGTCGTAGGTGAAACCCACCCGCTGCGTCGCACGTTTTCTTGTGTCGATTGATCACTCAACGGAACGCTCCTCTTCACTTATACACACTCCTAAGAATAAGGGGCGCAACGGGTGATCTCGTTCGGTCGGTTGTTACCGTGCGGGTTTTCGCATTCCCATCCACTTTCTCGCGGCTCAGTACCAAAGCCAATCCAACCAATAGCAATGCAAATCATGTATCAACAGTCACAGACCGGTGTCTTCTTCCTCACGTTTATCTATCAATAGGCGGCGCGCATAGAAAAAATACGGAACGTATAGCACAATGTGAAACGCAAACAAGGTGGTTGTCGCGAACAACACGTAGCGAACTTCCTCTACATCGGCTAGGAAATATGCGACAACAAAAATCATCAACAACCAAGCGTTCAACCCAACTACCAAATTCAATGGGCGGCTCTCGTTCAAAGCAAGTCGCCATATTGCCCAAATACTTGTTGCGGTATTCATGTCGATTCGCCTTCCTCTTCAAAGAACCTGTTTTAGTCTTGTATCAAAGATCTTTTGTATTGAGGACTACGTCGGAGCCCCTCTAAATCGAAATAGTAAGCCTGCATAGCTTGACCGGAAAATATCTATTTCGGTCAAACTATGCAGAAATAAGTAAACTCCTCAGATAAGGAGATTCACTTAGGCTTAAAGCACAACAAGTGCTCTCGATCTATTTTTTTTATATAAAAACCACCCGTACCCCTTAGCCGCAGGAGCCAATAGCGCCACATGCAGTGCAATAGTCACAACCGTCTTTCTTAATGACAGCGGAGGCATTGCACTCTGTGCAGGTTTTACCATTCAGTCGAATCTGTTCAACGGAACGACGTTCCATTGCGACGACATTGTGGTAATCCTGTTCCATTAGCCCTGCGTTTTTAATTGGGAAGCCATCACCGCCGAGAATTCCCAACATGTGGTATCTGTGGATGAGCAGCTCGCAAACATAGGCTACCGTTGAAGGATAAACCTGTTGTTTGTCTAACCCCGGGGCTTTCGCCCAGAAGTCACCTTGGAGTTCCGAGAAATCTCTGAGTGATCGGAGCTTCGCACCAATCCAGGCAGGATCAAGAATTCGCATATCGTACGACAAAACCTTACAAAGGCCGTCGAAAACACGCGGGTATTCCCCAGACATCCACACAGAGTAGGGTCGCCCCTCACCATCTGGCATCTGTAGTTCCTTTACTGTCAGCATGAAGTCATCACCGGTGTTTGCGTTTAGCACATCTACCGACCAGGACATCGTACCCTCAGCTCCTGTTTTTGGCTCCTTCTTACTCATTAGCGCATCCATCATGGGTGTGCTCGAGCCTAGAAGATCGACAGTTCCTTCAGGTTCACCCTCATGCTGAAGTACGTAGTACTTAACAATTTTGGCAAACCCAGATACGAGACTAGGTACCTCAACTTCGTCGCCGTTTGGAGGCATACGAAGAGAAAATCCATCATCTCCTTTGGCTATTTCTAGCGATTCAAGCTTTGTTAGAAGCCAGGTTCTGTCATTGGAGCGCATGTCCATTGAGATTGCTTTGGCAATAGCGCCAAGACCACGAGGTTGCTCTGTTCCGTTTACCCATACCTCAAAAGGTACTGGATTCTGTTCAGGGGTTAACCCAACAAACAAAGCAAAATTGTAGTCTCGTGTCCTAACCATTTGTGTCCAAGAAGGATTTCCTCCGTTGTACTCAGGACGTTTAGGCCAACGCAAACTTTCCATCACAGGCTCTGGAAGTTGATCCACGCTCAACCGTCGATCAGGGTCATCCTGATCTGTCGTTACACCTTCGCCGCGTCCTAGTGAAAGAACCGCACAGGTGGTGTCGTTTGGACGATATGTCGCGAGACCTTTTAGACCCGCACCTGCCGCTTTGGTGTACAAATTCTGAAAGTCCTCGAAAGGATAATCAGCTGGAATGTTCACCGTCTTACTAATCGAAGAATCGATGTAAGGTTGCACGGCAGAAAGCATGTCGAGATGTTCCTGCGCAGTCATCTCCAAAGCGGAGACGAACGATTCAGGAAGGTCGCTCAAGAGATCATCAATTTCCGACTCAGTAGCAAAGGCAGGGTCACTGTCTTTGGTCTCGATGCAATATCTACGAAAGCCATGATCGACTACAGGATACTGCTCATGAGTACCATTCTGCATGCGCTTCTTTCTTTGATACGCAAAACTAAACGGAGGTTCGATACCATTACTGGCATTGTCCGCCATAGCCAAAGATATCGTGCCGGTAGGCGCAATACTTAGAAGATGGCTGTTTCGAATACCGTGTTCGCGAATCTCATCTTGAAGATCCTGGGGTAAGCGTCTGACGAACTCAGATTGACCGTACTTCTCTGCATCAAAAAGAGGGAAAGGTCCTTTCTTTTTCGCGAGATTAACCGAAGAACGATACGCTGCATCGCGCATCACTTCAGACATACGGGCTGCTGTTTCCAAGCCTTTGTCAGAGTTGTACCGGATGTTTAACATTGCAAGAGCATTACCTAGACCGGTAAAACCTAAACCCACACGTCGTTTACTCTCTGCTTCCACGCGTTGCTCGTCGAGCGGCCAAGCCGTTACGTCGAGTACGTTGTCTAGCATATGAATGCCAGCAGCGACATTTCGAGCAAAACGCTCATAGTCGAAACTAGCTTCATCAGTAAATGCGTTGTCCACGAACCTAGTCAGGTTAACGGACCCCAAACAACAGCAACCGTAGTCAGGCAGCCATTGTTCCGCGCAAGGGTTAGTCGCTTCGAATGTTTCACAGTACCAAAGATTATTCTCGCGATTCGCCTGATCTACGAATAACACGCCGGGTTCAGCATGATCGTAAGTCTGATGAATAATGAGATCCCACAGTTCTTTAGCATCTATTTCCTCATACACTCAGAGTCCATCGTCACGTTGACGTGTATCTGTTTGGTCATAAGGCATCTCGGCGTGTACTAGCTCGAAAGAACCACCAGCATTAACCGCAGCAAGGAAATCATCTGTGACCGCAACGCTCAGGTTAAACTGAGTGTAGGCACCTGGTTGTTCCTTAGCTTTGACGAATGAGACAATATCCGGATGATCTACACGAAGCACCCCCATTTGGGCACCGCGCCTAGCACCAGCACTCTCGATTTGCTTACACGTTTCATCAAAAACGCGCATAAACGATAGCGGACCGGAAGCCCGACTATTGGTTCCTTTGACATAAGCACTCGCTGGCCGGATATGACTAAAGTCATAGCCAACACCACCACCACGTCGAAGTGTTTCCGCGGCTTGCTCAAGGGCAGTAAAGATTCCAGGGTTACCAGATTCTGTACCTGCCATAGCATCTGCCACCGGTTGCACAAAACAATTGATGAGGGTCGCTTTGAGGTCTACTCCAGCTGCACTTAAAACACGTCCTGCCGGAATGAATCCGTCTTGCAGCGCTTGCCAAAAGTACGTTCGGGTTAGATGTTCACTATCATGATCTTCGCACTGGGACAAAGCCCCGGCGACTCTGGATAGAACATCAATTGCATTAGACTCATCGCCTTTGCAGTACTTCTCTTTTAGGACATCGTCCGAAACTACCTGAGGCGATAACTCGGTTTCTGTCGCTAGTTTTTTTAGATTGTTCATATAGAAAATCTCCTTGTAACTCACGCACGGCAAAAACACACAGAATAGATTCCGAGTGCTACTGCTAGCGTTGATTGGTTGTTGCCGAAAATCGGCGAGGGAAGGCTGTTTGGAAACCGCTCAGTTATGCGGCGCCAACAATATGCGTTGGCAATAAAGGCCTCTGTGAAAACACAAAGATCCGATATTCCGAGCCTTCGCAGAAGATTTTGGTACGCGTTTATGCGAACCGATTGACAATCTCTCGAAGAGTTCGATTGATGCCCAATATATTCCTCGCCTGTTCCATAAACAAGCAAATCACGGGCAGGTTTGTCGTAAAAATAAAGCACGTCATCCCGGCACTAAATAGACGGTGCACTCGATGCCATCGTTATAGGAAGCGCACGGGTATGCCCCAAATAATGTACGGGGTTGTAATGTTCCCCACTAGGCGTATTGCTTGGCTGGAGGACAACTCCGCTACCAGTTGGGATGTACCAGTGCTCTCTACCTTCTACAGAAACTCCGCAGATATCTAACACAAACTGGCTCACGATCGGATCATGCCCAATCAACAACAATCCATCTCTGCACACATCCACCCAGCTCCTAACCTCGTCCTGTAGGGAACTAGTTTGATCACTTGGGTTTAGAACCGGCGATGAATATGAGCTCGCGTCCGGATAGACCGCCGAGAAGATATTAGATGTTTCTATCGCACGCCGTAGCTGACTCGTAACAATCATGCCAACGGGAACACCCAATGAGAGAAGCTCTAGCGAACGCTTAGTTACAGCCTTAGCTCCCACTTCGCTCAAACCTGGATCTTCTGCGATAAGGTGATTGTGTATAGCTCCATGTCTAAAAACGGTAAGAGACATTCTCAAGCTACCAACGGAGCAATTTCTTCATTCGAGATGACTGAACGAACTACACCCGACCAATACAACTTCTCCGTCGGGGTCCAAGACTTTTCGTAAGTGTTTAAGACATCAGCGTATTGTTCTGGGAGAACCCCGATAAACGATCCAGTGTCTAGATCCCGGACACCCAACGTATCAAGATCGACGGAATAGCCACCCATCGTGTGGACGACTCCCATTTGTAGTTCAAGACCGATTTCTTCAGGGCGTGCGTCTCTGTTTCGGCTATGCGTAGCCATAATGGCTTTTTCAACAAGGTAGAGAACGTTACGGTCCTCATCTTCCAAGGGACTCATTGTTGTTGGGAGACTAGATGATCGAAGTATCCATTTGTTGGGAGCAAGACCCTCAGAGTGCTCCACGAGAGCAAACGGGTTTACTGCTTCATCTTCCTCAAAACGCGCGCCCATCTTCTCAGCAACCAGCTGAGCCATAAGGCTCAGTAGTCTCGATTGGCATAAAAGGATGAAGGGAACGTTGTTCCGTCCAAGATCTACTAGATCCGACTGCATGGAATCATTCGATTCAAACGGAGAAAACTGGACGGCGAAGTCAATCGTCTGACCTTTGGGCAATCTACGCAGCGCATCCGACACAGACCGGCGATCTATGACTCTGATACGCTGGTCGTCCCTAAGCGTTTGCTTTGCAACCGATTGGCGAGATTCGTATTTACCACACATGTAGATTGTCAGCGTCTTGATTCCTAGCATCGGAACGACGTATCTAAACCACTGTCCATGATCCAGCGTTTCAATCGTGCCAGGATTGTTGACGATCACACGAAGGTGCTGACCGATGTCTGCAGTGAATCCACTGCGTCGAATGGCAAGAGCGAGAGATGCTGGCGCCGTTAAGAGTAGGTGTTCTTGATGACCATCCAATTCAGTGAGCGCTTTGATGGGCTGGAGGTATTTATTAGATCGCATCAAAAGGCGTGCCAAAACGCCCGGATCTTTAGCCCTGAAGTATGCTTCTAACGGCGTATTCATTGTGTCAATTCGCAGGGACAAACATAGGCAATAGCGCAAACGCTAGCAGTGCAGCGACGATCAAAGCCGTAGGCACTCCAAAACGATCAACAAGCTTTGCCAATTCGACGCCCCACTTATCTATTTTGGAGGGGTGCTCCTTTGGTAGCTTGCCTACTTCCTTAACGATACATATCTCGCCAGGAAAGTGCTCCGTTGCGGCTTCTAGAAGACGCTTACTCTGATCTACATGTCCACTTTTACGATACAGTGCTGCTTCATTTGCAACTTCCTTCGCAGTTAACTCACGCACAACTGACCCCCTTTGGTGTTTACAAGAGAATACGGAGCGCTAAAGGATTGCCCGACCCAATATGTGGTAATCAGCAACCAATCCCCAATGTCGAGAATCCTGGCTATAGGCAAGGTTGTCTCCCATAACGAATACGTGTCCTTCAGGGACAGTTACAGCGTCGAATTCCTTAATGCTTCTTTCTTCATTCAAGACAGTAAAGTCAGTGCCCTCAAGACGAACCGAGATCTCTGAAGTACCGTTTGGTAAGAGCAATTCATCATTCAGGATCAGACCAGCGGCGGTTACCGCGATGGTATCTCCCGGCACACCCCACACACGCTTTAGATAGGTGGTGACAGGCTCCCTCGGATAGCTAAAAGCAATAACATCACCTAGAACTAGGGGCGGGCCATTGGTCCATCTAGTACCAACGATTGGGTTCCTTAGGCCGTAGGCGGTTTTGTCCACAAAAACTGTCGAATCGCTGGATACCAAGGGTTCCATAGACCTCGTGGGAACATGATAAAAATCAATCACGAAGCCCCTGAGTAGCAGAGCTATCGTTACAATCGGGAGGCCGACAAGAAGACCAAACGAAATTGAACCACGCCGGTAGTTGAGCTTTCGTCTTTTTCGAGGTTGCACAAAGAGATCGTCGATCACATAAGCGTAGGCATAGAGGACCCAAAATCCGAAGAGTGTATTCACGGTCGCACGCTAGAAAACTTCTGATGGCGTACATTCCAATTGTGCGTCCTGGCTATCTCTGGTGCCCAAGTTTTGAGGCATCTGGATACATCGGGGTAGCGTTCAGAAAGGCCTTCGCATATCTGGATCTCTCCAGGCAGTAAAATTACGCACGGGGTATTGTCCACACAGACCGTCGTGGGCTGTTTCCCATGGAAGAAACTTGCATAGGCATTAGATGTCTCTTCTATGGCGAGCAAGAGTTTTTCGAGGTGCGTAGGCCTGATACTTAGCGAGCTTAACCACTCCAGATCGCCTCTAGTGCACACTGAATCATCGATCTGTTTCTTTGCGTATGACACCACCATAAAATCGTTCGCACAAATTGGTTGAACATCAAATGGTGTCGTATTCAGCCGTTTGCCGGCTATCTGGCGCCACACGATTGGCTCGACTTGTTGCAAGGATGTGGCGACAGTTATATCTAGGTCTTTCATGCAGCTAAACTTTGTTACCCATAGATAGAGTAATGGGCACTCAAAGCATCTCGCGCCTTAGCCAGGGCCATTGATTGCACGTAGTAGACGTTTTGGGCTGAGCAAGACCAATCTGTTCGCAGTTTGACCGTCTCGTCTACGTAAAATCGTCTTAGGAGGACCTCTCGCTCTCTGCCACTGACCGACGCTAACGCTGTGCGTGCTTGGTCATCAACGTCACGCTGCTCAAACGGACATTCATCGTGCGCCAACTCTTCCGTGAGAGTAAGACCGTCAAGGGAGACTTCCCGGCGGGTACGCGAAACCCAATCTGTCGCAGCAGCGAAGATGGTGTAGTGAGCAAAGTTGTAGAATCGTGTGTGACCGTTCCGATTTAGATCATACTTGCTCACGACGCCTAACAACTTGAGAAAGAGTTCCTGGCCTAGATCGTCCAGATCACTCTCGGAAAGAACAGGAAAGCAGCGCTTCAGCTTCTTACGAACAAAAGGCAAACCACACGCAACTAACTCCTGCGCAGCACCTTGAAAGCCAGACTGCGCCTGACGAATGAGATTTCTTTCTTCTTCAGGAGTAAAGTAGTTCAAACGAGCTCTGCTTAAAGTTCTTACGAGTACACATGAGAACACGGAATCTGAAAGCGCCAAGATCTGAACTACACCGACAGCAGGGATGGGCCGCATTGTCGATGTTCAACATATGGCATTGGAATGAACAACGACGACATCAAGATCCAACGGATTACCAACGCAGCCCTAAACAACGCGCTGCACCTGGATTCGCTGCAAGAAACCCTCTTACTCCATCGAGCGGAAATGGGTGACGACGCCATTTGGCTATCACATCCGCATACACAAGAAGAGACAGACCTTCGAATCGAAGAACTAGGATTTGTAAGCGGGTATTGCCATCTTAGACTCGCAGAAATTAGCGAAACCGACAATTTGAATGAACTTCTTGCCAGCCGGCTAACGACCGCTATCGAAACCAGGGTCGAGTACGAATCTATTTGGGCTCTCGGCGACGTGGTCGTTATCTACGTCCGATCCAAAAACTAATTCCCTAAAGAAACGCCATACATGACCTTGAGCTTAGTTTTGGCTACTTGCAAATGCTCTGCAAGCTGAAGGTAGCTGCCGACATCTACTAGAATTTTTGTTTCGGGTAACGCGGTACGAATAAACAAAAGTGCTTCAAAGACTTTGCATTGAACAAACGTCTCTAGGTTCGGATAGCCTTGGAAAACTCTCGGGTTACAGTTATCAAGCTTATGCTCTCTCGAAAATACTCTAAACCTATTGAAATATGCCTGAAGATCGAAAGTAACCGAGGTCGGGATATAGTTCCGCATTAGGGACATTGCTTCAGCCGGACTTCGAATCCGATGAGAATCACCCAATACCAAAGGGGCACTCTCGATATCTCCCTTGAAATACAGGCAAGTGTTATCAAATCGCCATGCGCAATTGAGTGTATCCCGCTATCACACCCAACAGCACAAAGCGTTCCGGCTTCAGCTGCCACACTCGCGATATGTGCATTTCTAGAACCAATTTGGGTAATCAGCCCACCAGCCTTCTCTACGTGCTCAAACCAACCTTCACTAACAGCGGGCGCTACTAGAATGTCAGATTCATCCAGCGTTACCGTCGGGTATGTTTTGGTAACAAAGGCTCGACCGACGACCCGACCATTTCCTACGGCAAAACCAGAACACAGAGGTTCATGCTGAACAGCACCACCAAAAACCGTCGTAGATGGACCCAACGATACAGTTCGAACTTGAAGGATGTAGAGGTCCAAGGAAGGCGACATGGCCCATTCAATTTCTATCGAACTTCGAAACTCATCGATCAATTTATTAGTCGTAGTCAGCAACAATTTTATGCCAGCCTGGGTGAGAAGGAATTGTTCTTCTGTTTCTTCGCCAGGGGTTCGTTCCAGCGTCATAAATCCGTCGCCACTCGCAACAACGAGATGGTCTTCTGACACACGAGTCCCTGCGGTGATTCCGACGGCGCTACGACCAACAGATATGAGGCTAGCAGGCCTGGGGAACAACGGTGCAAACGGAGCCTGAACAACTCCACCTATCCAACCTGGACCTCCTAGGTAAGGCTGGAGACCAACGGCCATCCCCGGGAACTTTGATGCTCCTCCTCTGTGCAATGAGTGAGCAACGGTAGAAGAAACGCTATGGCTCAATACTTCATCTATTGCCTGGCACAAAAGGTGCCGTGGCACGTTTACTTCACTGTGATAAACACCTGCGAAAGACCCGTTGTCACCTTCCGCATCGGACAGCGACCTAACACAAAAAGAACTCTCGCCAATGAAAACGTCTTCAAGCTCCATGCGAATACCAATTCGATCGCCCTCCCCTACTCTATAACCATAAGGTCCCTTAGCCGTCGTAGCTTCATTGATAAAGCTTCGATAACAACTTAGCTTTCTAGTATCGAGGATGAGAGTTTGAGGAACCGAGAACCCGGAGGATTGGGCGATACTGTCTAACTTTCGTAGGTTCGCATGTTTTGAAGAATCTGGGGCGTCTTGAGAGACGCGAATGTCGTGAAAGTACTGCAAGCGGTCATAACCCGAAACGATATGTTAGAGAATAAGGGACGCTTCCGCCGCTCCTTAGTTGAACGACTAGCTTTCGTCACTGTATCCAAGTCGTTCCAACAAACCCTGAAGGGAATCAAGATTCTTGTAGTAATTGAAAGTGATGAGCCCTTTGTCTTCACTTATACAAACATCCATGCCGACAAGGTCCATTAATCTTCTTTCCAATCGCTCAACCTCAGTAGTTTTGGGACTAGGTTTTTCGGCGCGCTGCTGCTTTGCTTTCAATCTCCTCTCGAGTTCCGATGTTGACCATTTGTTATCGATCGCCTGGTTCGTAAACCACCGACGTCTCCTAGGATCCTGTTCAGCTACGAGCAACCTACCATGCGTAGGTGACAGCCTACCTTCGCGGATGGCTTGCTGAGCTTCCTGGGAGAGATCAAGGAGTGCAAGTTTGCGTGATAACTGAGACCTGGATTTTCCAAGGATTCTGGCCAAACGGGCAATGTTCTCCTCACCTCCAATCTCGGCTAATTGGCCCTTGAGAGCTTCAGCCTCCGCAATAGGATCGATCAGCTTCTCTGAGTAATTTGAGGCCACAATCTTTTGCGCTTCTTCATCCGTAAGATCTTCCCTTATGACAACCGGGACCTCATGAAGAGACAGCTCACCAGCCGCAAAATACACTTGGGGATTGGTCAATAACTCGAACAACTTCGGACCTTTCGGGCGAACGACCAAGGGTTCAACAATCCCCTGCTGCTCTATTCGGCGTGTAAGTGTGGGGGAAGCGACTACAGTTGCGCCTACCGGACGTCTTTCGCTTAGCTCGATTTGGTAAAGAGGCACCCTCATTGCTTGCATTTCACTTTTCCTTGCGTGCCGCGCGGCACGCTCATCGACATTAGATCAATTATTTCTTTCTATATCAATAGTTTATGGACTATATATCGCAGCACCAGGGATTTTATTGATCAGGCGTGAACCGGTTCACACCTCGCTCGCATTGATACGGCGATTCTCTCTGCCAATATATGCAGTCACACACTTTCTGAACGCCGCACGAAGCGCACTAACGTTGACCGGTAGTGGGATCGTAATCCGTAGCTGATTCCGGGTTTTCGATTCCACTATGAGGATCGGGTCATCAACATCGTCATAAACATGCAAAGGGCCACCACCCTCCGAGCCTTTCGCGCCCTCCTTCAGTCTACGGAAGACCTCTGATCCGCGAAGGTAGGGAAGTCCATCCGCCCTTCTCGCCTGCTGCTCGGCTTTTAGCCTGGTTGCAGTGTCCATCAAATCTGAGACCGTACTCGAATCCTCCAACAACGCGCTCAAAGGCGAAGCGTGTTTAAGCCAAAAGTCATCCAATTCACCGTAGGCACCCGCAATTTGTATGGGGATCCTCGCGATTCGTAGATACTTGTTGAGCAAAGTCCTTTGGATTCCAACCGCTTTTGCCATTTGGCCCTGGTCGTCAAAATAGTCGAGGGCATGCTGGTATTCTTTTCCTTTCTCATACGCAGACACGGATTTACCGGAGCACTCAGTCCTTGTTGATCTTAGGAAGGCTTCTTTGTTACTCAAAACCTCGACGCGAACAGAAAAGCCAAAATCGGGATAGCCATGATCTCGAAGCCAACGAGCACACCAAAGGCGCCTCGCTCCGGCAATCACTTCATACCGAACTATCCCCTTGTCTTCGACTTCTCGTACCGTTGCGGGCTCAAGTTGCGATCCCGCGCTTACAAGAGCATCGAGCAGATCTCTGCAGTTATCCTCAGTGAGTCTTTCATAAAGACGACTATGGCCCTCCCAGACAGAACATGATTCTGGATCTACAAGCAAACGAACATCAGCCACCGGTAGTGGTGGTTTAATTTGGAGCTTCGTTAAGTTGGCAAGTACACCTTTTGATGCTTTTGCGTTCATGCTGGATTCCCCCTATACACTTAATAGTATACGGAGCGCATTTTGCACCTCGCCCGATTATGAGCCCGGAGACGCACGGCACGTATCAACCGGCAGCTTAGGAATTCACTAAATCTTTGTTCTTATTAGAATTTTTACGAAATACAACGATGAGGTGTGCCGTGCGGCACGGTGAAAGCGAAGGCAATTATTGCATTCGGGGTAAAATTACTTATTTTCCTTATATATCAATAACTTAACACCATTCTTGCACGATGCAAGATTTATGCGCCGCTTTTCGATCCGTGGGTATCTAGACAGCTAGAAAATGCCTGCATTGCCTCACTTTTATCAACACCAAGGGGAACTTGTATCAGCAAACAGCTTTGGTTTTTGTTGGTTAGCGTGAGCACCGGACTGCTTGCGTTCCCATAAGTCTCGAGCGGCGCAGGTTTGCTTCTCTGCTTCTTGTTGCTTATCGAATCCATTAGACGCTTGAATACTTCCGGACCGGACAAGAGCGGTTTGTTGTCCGCCCTTAAGGCATGTTGGTGTGCATGTATTCGCGACGCTTCCTGCAGCATTGCGTTGGCTTTCGTTTTGACTTTCATCGCGCTGACAATCTTTGGTCCCTGCACTAGCGTCAATTGGTTTAGCTCTGCGTACGCGTTTACGATTTCAACGGGCACTTTCGAAAGCGCTATATATCGGCTGATTTTGGCTTCACTTACACGCGTGCGATCTGCCATCTCACTTTGGCTGGCATAGTAGGACTTCAGCGCCTTAGCAAACTCTAGGCCGCGCTCATAGGCAGAAATGTCCTTACCTGTACGATTCTCCTGATCCCCTCTTCGAAACGCTTCTTCGTCGGTCAGGTCCTCAATCTGAACCAAGTACTGAAACTCTGGGTAATTGTGTTCCCTAAGCCATTTAACGCACCAAAACCGCCGAGCCCCGAAGATGATCTCGAATCGGCCTGGACCCTTTTTCTTGATCGGTCTAACTAGAGCTGCTTCGGTCTGCCTTCCTGCAGCTATCATGCCGTCTAGGAGGTCTCTGCAATTCTCTTCGGTTAGCCGATCCCAAATACGATTATGGCTTTCCCAAATCACGCACTCTTCTGGATCAACCAGCATCTGTTTCGTAGAGACAACCTTCTGAGAATCCTCGATACCACGGTTTCGTTCGTTTAACACGGTTCTACTAACGGTGGGCTGCAACCCACTCAAGGTTTCGGCATCCCCAGCCGCATCCAGAAAGCTCTTTTTCTTAGCCATAACCTAACCTCTCCCCTGAGCTCGCAGCGTTTCCGAGTTACTCGGCCACCCTTGTTGGATTTTAAGTTCCACCTCACTAAACAACGCGTCTAAGTAAGAAACACAACGCTTGTACACTTTGTGATTGCCCGTTGGACCAGTCAGGTCATAGACGGATCTTAGATCTCTTGACGCGTTGTCAATCTCAGCGCTGTTCCTCATGACGGTCTCGAACAACTGGCCTCGGCTAAAACGCACATTCATCCCCTCGACAATCTCTTTATGAACCGCCTTTGTTTCGTCATATCCATTCAATGCGACGGTCACAAAACGGTAATCGATATCGAAGCCCCTTTCGACTATGACATCCAGGTTTCCCGATATCATGCGAAGGAACTTGTAGGTGCTGTCAAAATCCACAAGTGTTGGTCGCATGGGAACGACGAGCCCACTTACTGCCGCCAGGACAGACAATGATAGCGCGCCAAGTGCAGGCGGCGGATCAATAACCACAACGTCGTAGTCTTTCCATACAGATTGAATTCCCTTCTGGAGAAGGGTCAACACATCAGGTGTCATTTGCATCCGTGAGATCAGGTGGTAGTCCGCGCCCGATAAAAGAATGTCGGAGGGTATAAGGTCTATGCCTGGAAAATAACAGGGCCGAATCGTAGAGGAGAAGTCTTGAATCTGTTCGGACAAGTACTCCTCCAAAGTAAACTCGAAGTCATCGCTATTCAAATCAACCTCATGCTGGCTACCAAGCAACATCGATGCACTGGCTTGCGGGTCAGCATCAATAAACAGGACGCGGTACCCACGAATTGCTAGGTATTGGGCCATGTGTACGCTTAGTGTCGTCTTTCCGCATCCGCCCTTAAAGTTCGCGCAGGCTATAACTGCCGGGTTTTCGGATTCTCCTCTACCAGGGTTGAGCTCCAACTTCTGCTGGATGTCTCTAAACTGATCGAGGCTGTATTTCACTCTTCTTCCACGAGCGTCCTTTTCCTGCGGGGGAATGGCTCCCTCAGATTCCTTAAACCGCAACCCCTCCGTCGAGTAACCTAGCTTTTCTGCTACCCAACCCATCGTAAAATCTCTTTCTAGTACTTTAGTTCGATTGGGTGAATGCGCGGACTCTCGTACTCTGGCGAGAATTCCTTCAAAGCCTCCACTCAAGTTGTCAATTTTTTCCAAGCTATCCTCAGAGCGCTGCCTTGCAAGTGCGTCGTGAGACAAAGTCGTCAGCGGCTTTTTCGCGGATTCGGTACTTGTGTCGGAAAAGGGTTGTTCGGACATTCTAAACTCCGTTTTTAGACATCTACTTGAGCAGGAATTACGATTATCGTCGTATCTTGCAAAGTAGCAAGCGAAATACTACGATACTCGTCCATCTACAACCGGTGGATGGGCCATATTGGACGCCTCCAAGCTATCTACAGCACAAACAGGGATTTTTGTCGTTGCTCCGAACTTCGAAGCAGCCTCTGAAACTGTGCTCCGTATTCTTATCGTTGTGGCAGCGACTGAAAAGGGGTTAGGGGATGGCAGATTCAGATAACGTAGCGGAAGAACAACTAGACAAAATCATTGGTGAAATCGACCTCCGGGTTGAAGAGGAACGTTTGGCCCGCGAAGAAGAAGCAAAGGCCAAACTGAAGCCTACTCGCAAAAAACGTGGTTTGTCTTCTCAGCGGCTTATCGAAAAGGGTCAACTATCTCTATTTCAAGGAGAGAAAGAAGGGCGCTTCACAAGCCAAGCAATCAAGCCAGGTGGTGAAACACCGACGATCTTTACCCGGGTACCGATCTTTACACCGGTCAAGAGAGGTGCCATGCCTCCAACCGTTTTCGATCAAGACGGCGCGTATGTATTTGAAACAGGGCACGGGCGTGGACGGAAGTTCGGTGCTCAGTTGTCCATATTTGATGAAGACACTTTGTTAGCGCTTCTAGGTTTGCGTCAACTGCAGCTAAGAGGCCAGCCAGGAAAGCTACCCGTTCCTCTCCAAGATCCAATCCAAAGATGGAGCGAGACAGACGATTCAAATGTACAGGTATTGTTCACCACCATCACAGATATTCAGCGCTTCCTTGGGAAGAGTAACGATGGCAAAAGCCGAAAGGCACGAGAAGAGTCGCTCAAAAGGTTAGCGTCGGTAAGCCTTGAGTTTACGAAAATATCTGACAACGTCAGCTCGCTAATCAAGAGCGCAACTTTCACAACCAAAATTGTCGACATACTCCACGAGTCAATGGAAGAAGACACAGTGTTGTATGTCCAGTTTCCTCCGGTAATGGTGCACTGGCTTCAGGAGTCTTACACCTATCAGGACATGAAAGTTAGAGACGGAATAAGCGGAGATGTTGGAAAAGCTATCTATCGATTCCTTGCAAGCCAGAAGCACATCAATATCGGTGTTGAGAAACTTCAAACAATAACCGGAAGCCTTCTACGCCGCGGTCGATTTAATGAGGAATTGAGGAAAACGATCAAGCACCTGGAATCGATTGGGTGGTGTAGAGCTAAAGTCATCGGCAACGGACGAAGTGAACCACAAAAACTCGTAGGTAGAAGACTCTCAAAAATTGAAGCCGATGTGTTCTCTGATATTGATGAGATCGGGGAGCTCATAGTCACCCGCTTGATGAAAGAAGAATCGACATTTGAGAGAACGGAGGATTTGAAGAAAAGTTTAGCATCCAACCTATCCGATGCAGCATTCTTCAAGTCTCTAGAAGGAGCGCTCCATGCTCTTGAGAAGCGAGGATTGTGTAAATTTGTCCTAGCTGGCGAACCACCAGAGATGCACTTGAGCGTAGAACGATTAAAGAATCTGAAATGAACTACTCCCTTCATCGCCGCTTCGATCACTAGAATCTCGCAAGGATCTATAAACTAGCAACGACCCTAATGATCGATACAAACAACTCCTTTGTGCGTAGCGTTATCTCCGACAGATCACCAGAATCTCGCCGCGCTATACATTCGATCACTAGAATCCCGTCAAAAAGCCTAAACGCCGAGAAATCACCCACCAGAACCGGCAGTGAACAAGGCAAACCCAAATGCGGCGAGCCACCCAATCACCAATTTCCCGTCATACGGGGCATTCGATCACTACGTTCCCGTCAATTTGAGCCAACCAACAGAGCTGTATTGAAGATCGAAACGGATTTGAGTCATCAGATTCCCGTCAAATCGCGCACTCGATCACTAGATTCCCGCCATAACTTAGATTCAGTCATCAGATTCCCGTTGTTCATCAACGCATTCGCGCCCCAAATCCGGGCATGAATTGTCGTAAAGGGAGCCAAAACTGTTCCAAATTATTCTATTGTTTGGTAACTCATTGTTTTACTTGGACATTTGGTAAACAGTGTATTCGATCACTAGATTCCCGCAGTTAACTTCAAGAATTAGCGTGAATTCGATGATCTACCTACGGGAGTCCAGTGATCGACAATACGGGAAGCTAATGACCTCGATACGAGATGTTAGTGATCGACTAGCGGGAGAGTAATGATCGATTAACGGGAACGTGGTGATTGGTTTCACCGGTGGTTCGCTGAAAGTCAATCGGAACAAGGGGTTGAGAGACGCAGCTGTTTCCGTAGTCCTTATGTAGTCATCCTATAGTCTTCTTTAATAGTAAATATAAATAGTACTAACGTAGAGGTCGGTTAGTGTTGTTTGTAAAACAATTTAGAAGAATGAAAACTCCAGAAGATGCGACGAAACACCATAGAACTAGAACGTGTGGTGGGCTTAGCAGAATTAGATCCAGCGTGACCCAGCCTCCGCATAATACGGATAAGGCGAGTGAAACAATTTCTATGCGATCTCTCAAACTTGGTTTGCGTCTTGTCGAATAGTGGTTGCCAGGTACTCTAACAGGTATGGAAACGATCGAAGGAACAATTCGCCACGTCAGAACGCAGCGACCTGACACAGGGTGGGCACTATTTGAAGTAGAAATAGAACACCAATGCATAACTGCTGTTGGATTAATGCCGCCATTGGATGAAGGCCTATCTTGCGTCCTCGGAGGAGTTTGGAACGAGCACCCGACATTCGGTCGCCAGTTCAAGATAGTGGAGGGCCGTGCTCTACCCCCGGTTTCAACGCTAGGAGTGGAACGGTTTCTACAATCTGGCGCAATCGAAGGCATCGGAAAGAAGTACGCGAACCTTATCGTAAACAAGTTTGGCGACAACACTTTAGACATACTTGAAAACAAACCTTGGCAACTGAAGTATTTGAAAGGTATTGGACCTAAGCGTCGCGCTGCAATATCTCAAGGTCTTAAAACGTATCGGTCTCGTCTTGAGGTGATGTCTTTTCTTTTTACCAAACTCGGACCAGCTCGAACACAACAGGTTTACGAGAAGTATGGGGATAATGCCAAGGACCTAATATCGCAAAACCCATATCGTCTTATCAGAGACTTTGCGGGGTTCGGATTCGCAATAGCAGATGCGATGGCAAAACAGGTTGGTGTTGTAGAGAGCAGCTCTTTGCGGCTAAACGCGGCGGTTCTACATGTCCTAAATCAACAAGCCTCGTTGGGTCACACCTGCGTTGAACGAACGGCCTGTCAAAAGGAAGTTGCCAAGTTGCTCGGCAATCCTGAACTTGCCGTTCTGGCAATAGCTAGGCTTGCCGAAAGCGAAGACCTGATCGAGGCCAACTTGGATGGCCTCTCAGTAGTTCAAACGAATAGATTTCAGTCGCTAGAAAGAAGCGCTGCCAAATGGTTGTTAGCCCTGCGGGACACTGCTCCTGCTGTGTCAACTATCGACGCAGAGAAAGCCATTCCATGGGCGGAGGAACGGGCATCGATAGAGTTCGATGAAAGCCAGAAAAGAGCTATTTCATTGGCGCTTAGGGAAAAGGTCTGTGTTGTTACTGGTGGACCAGGTGTCGGAAAGACCACCATCATTAATGCTTTGTTAACAATGTGGCGAGCGAAGCGATACGACATTGCTCTTGCTGCACCAACAGGCCGAGCAGCCAGAAGAATGAGTGAAGCTACACGCGATAAGGCGCTCACCATACACAAATTACTCGAATCGGGAGGTGCAGGAAGGTTTGCGCGGAACCAAAAGAATCCGCTGCAGGAGAAGATCATTGTTATTGATGAGACATCAATGGTTGATCTTTGGCTGTTCAACGCGCTCTTGGAGGCATTACCAGGTGATGCTCGACTGATCCTTGTTGGAGACAAAGACCAATTACCTAGTGTCGGCGCCGGACAGGTTCTAGCAGACATCATAGAGTCGGGGATCCTGCCGGTCGCGCGGTTAGAAAAACCATTTCGACAGGCCGCCGGTTCATCAATCGTTGTCAACGCGCATTTGGTCAACGCAGGAGAAGTCCCAGACCTTGGAACGGATAAGGGTGAGTTTTGTTTCCATCCAACAGACGATGCACTGTCAACTCGTGAGGAGATCATTGAAACCGTCTGTAAACGGGTTGTTGAGGATGGGTATGAGCCGATGTCTGATGTGATGGTGCTGATCCCAATGCACAAAGGGAAAGTAGGCGTGGGTCAGATGAATGAGGAACTCCAGCATCGGCTTAACCCAAAAGGAAAAGTGGTAGCTGACGTTGGTGATCACGAACTCAGGATCAATGATCGGGTTATACAAACAAGAAACAACTCCGATTTAGAAGTTTCGAACGGCGATATCGGACAGATCCTGCTTGTCACCCCGGGCGGGGACATATCAGTCTCATTTGATGGGCGAATAGTAAGCTACGCGACTTCCCAAGTTAGCGAGTTAGCGCTCGCCTATGCGATTACCATACACAAGTCACAAGGAAGCGAATATCCGGCAGTAGTGCTGGCCGTAGATACGTCTGAATCCATCCTACTTTCTCGACAGCTGTTATATACCGCGATAACAAGGGGTAAGAGGGCAGTTCACATCGTAGGACAGAGAAGGGGCGTACACATAGCAGTAAGCGAAGCCAGGGCGCACAAGAGGTTAACGAGATTAACGGAGCAGATTGAATCGTTGATAAAGGCCTAGGGCTCCGAGGAGCCCATTAGCCTAGTGTTAAAGCCGCAGGGATGGGGGAGGGAGTAAGGGCGCGGCTCTCACACATACCTATAGAATACAGAGCGCACCGTAGTCTCTATGAAAATATCGGAAACTTTTTATCATGAGACAAATAATCACTGTGTCTTTCCTTTTCTGTACCACACTTTCATTTGCCTCGGTCACTGTGGTCGATGGCAATCACTTAAAGATAGAGGGCAACAAGTTTCGTTTGGCCTTTGTTGAAGCGCCCGGACTCTCTGGATCTTGTGACGCATACAAGATTTCGATCGGTTGTGGGTCAGCTGCAAGAAACGCGCTCAGGAGAATTGTGCGTGGTAGAGATGTGGTATGTGAGTCGGTAGATGATCGATATCTTTGCTTTGTAGGGTCAAGAGAAATAAATGCAGAGATGATCGCCGGTGGATTTGCGACGGTGAGTGAAGGGGCTCCTAGAAAGTATGAATCGTTTTATAAAGCTGCACGAGCGAAACGTCAGGGGTTATGGCGGACGCCGTGAGTAGCATTCCAGTCAAGAACTGCCAATGCATCGACGGGGTCGATTGAGAATAACCAATCGGCGAATCCGGTACGGTCGATCCGACCTGATAAGTATTCGATGTGTGTCTTAAAGAGCGAGAATTCCTCTTCGCCGGTAAGTTCTCTTTGTAAACGCTTCCTTTCAATCATTTCTTTCTTCCGGTGTCACTGATATGAGTTTAAGGAACGCGATCAGAGGTCATTATTCTTAGTGGTGTTGGCCTGGATTGTTTCGATGGTTTTTAGCGACCCGCTTTTTCTTTTCATTTTTTTGCCGTTGGTTATAGCGGTATTTTTAGCCGCGAAGAAAATAGACGATAGGCTTGCTCAATGGAGTCTTGTTGTGAGCAGTTGCGTCTTCTATGGGATGTGGGACATTCGATGGCTTCCTCTCCTAGTTGGGTCCGTGGTTTTAAACTATGTTGCGGGAGTCGCTCTTCGGTCAAAGAAGCATTCATGGATACTCGGCTTAGGTATTGTTGTTAACTTAGTACCCTTAGTCATCGCGAAGTACGCCGGTTGGCTTTCGGGGGGATATGTCTTCTCTGACATTGTGCTACCGCTAGGCATTTCGTTTTTCACGTTTCAACAAATCGCATTTTTGGTTGACTGCTACAAGGGAAAGGTAGGCGAAACCTCACCGCGACACTATGCGCTCTTTGTGGCGTTTTTCCCGCAATTGGTAGCCGGACCGATCTGTCACCACCGGGAAATGATTGAGCAGTTTCGTCAGCCAACAAAGCATAGGTGGGAACTTACTTTTCAAGGGCTATTCCTTATTCTTGCCGGCCTTTTTAAGAAAGTTGTTATTGCTGACAACCTGGCACCGTACGCAGACGCATCATTTGGAAACGGCGGAATACAATCCGCGTTTGAAGCCTGGACTGGAACTTTGGCTTACACGTTCCAGTTGTATTTCGATTTTGCTGGATATTGTGAGATGGCGATGGGCATTGCATTGCTTTTCGGGTTCCGCATCCCAATCAACTTTCTAAGCCCTTACAAGTCCTTGTCGGTAACAGAATTTTGGAGGCGTTGGCATATCACGCTAGGTCGTTGGTTCAAGGATTACGTGTATATCCCTCTTGGGGGGAACAGAAATGGGCTATTAGTATTATGTACGGCGCTCTTCATGACAGCCTTTGCATCGGGAATATGGCATGGGGCAGGTTTAACGTTCGTCATTTGGGGAACCATGCACGGTATGGCATTGGTTACTGAGCGGCTATGTGCAGGAAAATTCAACCTACCAGCCAACGTTAGGCTAGTTTTTACCTTCTTGTTCGTTCATCTCGCTTGGGTCATGTTTAGAGCGCCGGACGTGAGCACCGCGATTGATGTATATCTTAGTCTTCTAGGGATGAATGGACCTGGCGTACCTCTGCTGTTCAGCCATATCTGGGGGGTAGAGGCGACAGTTTCCGGCTTGACTGGGTTGGAGATTTTCCCAGCGATAGTCTTGCTCTGGTGGGTATGGACGAAACCCAACGTGCACGAGATAGTGCCTGGCGATTCTAGATGGACACTACCAACCATGAGTGCTGCATGGGTCGCGATTCTAATGTCCATAACCGCCCCCTCTGCATTTCTGTATTTTCAATTCTGAAAATGACGGGCTAGTTACTCTCAGTATACGAAGAATGGAAAGTCTAACTATGTCGTTTGTCCTGATAGGACGAAATCTAACTAGTGTGAAGGCGTAGATCACTTATGAGCAACCCAGCGGTCTTAGAAAAACGTTTGTCGCTTTGTCTACTGAGTGTGATCTTGGTGACGCTTTGTTTACTAACCGGTATGAATGTTCTTATTGACCCCTTCGGTGTGTTTGGGACGTCGCAGTTACCTCAGAGCAGCTCGTCCAATGAACGGTATCTAAAGATAGAGCACTTGTTAAGGAATCCTGAGAGCTACGATACGATCATTCTTGGTTCGTCGCGCTCAGGTATGACTAATCCAGAATGGGTAGAAGCCTATTTGGGCCGACCTACCTACAATCTGTCAGCGTTTTCCGCAAAACCGTCTGATATGACAAACCTGTTCAACGCCGCGGTAGGCGCAAATCAATCTATCGACACGGTGGTGATCGGCATAGACGCCATGTCGTTTCTCATTGAGCCATCGAGCCAGGATCTATCGCGCCGACATCATCCTGTTCTCGGGCTACAACGGACGGCCTCGTATTGGCTCGATTACATACTTGCGCCCAGCTTTTTAGTATCTGCTGAGAAGGTTTTCAGCCGTAATGATCCTCCTGTTTTGTTCGACTACGACAAAGGGGTTTACGAGCTGGTCCACTATGACCGCCAGATCAGAAAAGACCACAAGAGTTACGTGGCTGATACCTTTGAGGGATGGAAGCCGGTCTACGCTAACTCGGAGTTTAACGAGACTGAGTGGTTACACCTAGAATCGCTGGTTAAAGACTTAAAGGACAAAGGGATTTGGGTGATTGGATTCCTACAACCAGTTCACCACCAGTGGGCTTCTCGAATGGGAAATATTCTAAGAGAAACGAAGGCTAGGGCCATCGAGATTGGATTTGAAGATCTGAGTGGACTAGGTAGTGAGGATGATCTGTTGTGGTATGAGCAACGCCACTATCGCTCTGAGATCGCTCACGCGGTGTTAGAGAATCTCTTTTTCCTAAGTATGGTTGAGGTCTTGGAAGACTAGACCCTTCGCATGTTGCGCTCCGTATTCTATAGGTAGTCCTAGAGGAGCGATCCTTCACGGTTGCACCGCTAGCTTCTAGTCTTTAGAGGGGTCTTGGTATGCCTGAAATGGCCTGGGTTTGGATACTTTTCGGTTTGGTGTTAATCGCTTTTGAACTCGCCGTTCTAGACATGCTTTTCATACTTGTTTTGGTTGGTGTTAGCGCGTTGCTCGTGGGTTTTTGCAACATGGTCTTTCCTGAGATGAGTCTGTCTGCGCAGTTTGGATTGTTTGCAGTGATAAGCGTTGCGGTTGTGATTATGTTTAGACGCAGACTCTATGAATCGATCCACACCAAAGAGAACAGCATAGATTTTGAGGATACGTTTGTGGGCGGCGAGGTAGTACTTTCAAGTCGCATCGCTGCAAATGGGACCGGACGTGTCATTTTTCGTGGAGGCGGCTGGGACGCAAAAAATACCACTGATATCGATATCGAAAAGAACACACAGGCGATCGTCGTGGGCCTGGAGAGTTCTTGTTTATTAATTAAGCCCCTAGATCGCCAAGGCGATCGCAGCGAACCGGATGAATAGATTTTGGATATGTCATCTTTATTAAGTGTAGCGGCAGGCGTACTGGTTATCCTTGTTTTGTACAAGGTACACGTAATCGTGCCCCAACAGAGTAGATATGTGGTCGAACGACTCGGGAAATATCACGGCACGTTGGAGGAAGGCTTCCATTTGTTGCTGCCGTTCATTGACAAAGTCGCGCATAAACACACGCTCATGGAAGAGTCGATCCCGATTGGTGAGCAACCCTGCGTTACTCAGGACAACGGGATTGTGTCTGTTGATGGCATTCTGTTTGTTCAAGTGTTAGATCCCTACAAAGCCAGTTATGGATCGGTTAACCCAAGAGAGTCGGTGATTGATTTGGCTCAGACAACGACTAGAAATCAGATTGGCCAAATGATGCTTGACGAGACCTTTAAGAACAGGAATGAGGTCAATACAGCGGTCGTTGACCAGCTGGATCAGGCTGCGGAACCGTGGGGTCACAAAGTCACTAGATATGAGATCAAGAACATTATCCCGCCGGATGAGACGATCCGTGACATGGAGAAGCTGGTCGCGGCTGATCGTGAAAAGCAAGCGACGATTCTTAGGTCTGAAGGAGAGCGGCAACGCGTGATTAACGAGGCGGAGGCAGCAAAGGCCGACGTGGTGTTGGCTTCAGAAGCAGAGCTAGACAAACAGGTAAACGAAGCCAAAGGTGAAGCCACGGCCATTAAAGAGGTCGCCGAGGCAACGGCTAAAGCGATTGAGCTTGTTGGTGAAGCGATAACCAAAAATGGTGGAAGCGAAGCGGTTGGCCTAAGAGTCGCTGAACAGTACGTTACCGAGTTCGGGAAGCTGGCCAAGGAGTCGAACACATTGGTCATTCCAAGCAATCTATCGGATATCTCCGGCATGATCGCAGCGGCTACAACAGTCTTTGAGAAGAGCGGAGCACACACTACCTAGCGATAGGATTGTCGGGATGTGTTTGAGGGTTAGTTTTACTCGATACATTCAAGGAACCGCTGATGATCGATCCCAAAGCGATACGCGCAAAACTAGACGTATTCGTCCAAAAACACCCCGAGCTGAGAAATCTTCGAAAGCTGATTGGCTCGGATCTTATCCCTTCGAAAGAGTTCTTAACCGCGGTAGATGAGAGCGATCTTAGCTATGGCGTGTCGTCACTCTTGCTTCGTGCGCTTCTAGAAGACCCTTGGATCTATGGCGTACGAGAACAGGAGATGAGTCCAGGTCTCCACATAAAAATTCTGAACTTCATTGTGAATAGTCCGAATTCTTATCTAGACCCAGTCTCAATAAAAAACAAAGACAGGTTGCCACAGTTCTTGGGCTCGTTGGGCAAGAGGCCATCCATTGGATACTTGCTGAAACACTATGTTGTGCAACCGTATTTCTCCGACAAGACGGGGCCAGAGGTTAGACGGCACATTGCGCCATTGCTTGATTCGTTACTTTTAACGGAAGCGATGTCCAGGCGTCTTATGGAGGGTCGGACAACTGCCGCAATTTATAACCACTACTTTGATACCGGACACGAAACGCTAGATGTGCGTAATGCACTTCTGTACGGATGTGAGCTGCTGAAAGCCGATGAAAGAGGAGGGCGCATACAATCTAAGATACCCCGAGCTGTTTCGGATGCGCTACGTATAAAGAGAGTGTCTGTACCGGAACTGATGGCGAAATTGGACGTTCTATCTATGGCGATTCTAGGGGCGTTTTCATTGGATGGCGTGGAAAAGGACGAAGATACTCTGATGATAAAGCGGCTCATTGCTGCTCGCTCACAATTAGATTTAGCGCAGGTCGCAGAAGCCTGTTCCAAGCTGTGTCTTCTAACACCGGAGCTGGCAGAAAAAGTGCAGCAGGATCTGAAGGGTGGTGTAAGGGGCGCGGTTTATCGAACAGGTCTTTTGTTTAACCCGAGAAGACTCTACGTTTCAGAGAGAAACAAAGACCCATTCCGCCAGCATGCTAAATGGGTAACTCGAATCGATAGAGAGATCTATCATCGCCTTATTGTGAGGCACTACGATGGTCTTGATGAGTCATTTGTACGATTTCTCGAGGTGATGCTGGATCAATTCCCCGATGCGTTGGATATGCGTGCCGCGGCTAACATTGCGTACTTTGTAACGCAGTGTGATGAAACTGCGTCGATTTCCTCACAGCTACCAAGTGTGGCTAGATTTTTCTTGGGGCAACAAGAATATTCACCATCTGGAAAAGGTACTAAGCCTAAAGGTGCAAGGAAAACGCGCGCGACCGAAAGAGAGATAGAGCTACCCGGTCTTGATGCTTTACTTCGGGGTCTTCTGCGCCCCGTTGGTTACGTTTTGCTCCCAGGGTTCACGGGGGAAATACCGATCGATGGCTACTGTGTTTTCCCTCGTTGTTTTGCAGGGGCATACGGCGACATTCCGAAATCGTTAACTTTAGTGGGACCTGATGCTTTGGACTGGGGTCTCCCGATAGAAAAGGCTCTACGAATTTCTGAACATGTTGATTGGCACGTACTCAGCGCTTGAGGTGCGCTCCTTATTCTATGTAGGCACCGAACAACCAGGCGTATAGGTGGGATATTGAATCAGGCTGTTGATCATAAAGCGTTCCTTGAATCGAGGTTGGTTTCGATTGTGAATCAACAAAAAGGCGTGATCCGGAGACTGCCAACTTCAACGAGAGATCGAATAGAGCTGCAGTGTGAAGCTGGACATGTTTGGACAACCAAAGCAGCAAGCGTTCTTTATGAAGGAACGTGGTGTCCACAGTGCTCAAAAAACCGATTGGTGGCTGACCGGGTGAATTCTCTTGCATCAATACTAAACTTGGATGTTGTCTCAATACCTGAGAATCACTCAGGCGTAATGCTCAAGCTCAAATGCTCTGTACACGGTGTCTTTGATCGTGCGTGGCGACTATTCAGAGCGTGTGCCGGGTGTAGGGAGTGTGGATTTGAACACATAGCATGGGGTCACGGTGAAGTAGAGGAATCCTCCAAAAAAATTGCAGAGAAAAATAATGGCCATTGTTTAGTGGATTCACACTGCGAAGGATATGCGGTTTGGCAATGTGAAGAGGGCCATGTTTTTGAGCGATCATTCGCTTCAGTTGCTCAGGGGAAATTCTGCGAAACCTGTATGAGGTCATCGGATACGATGCCGACCAGACCGAAGCGAGACGATGTACTCAATAGTTTTCGTGAAAAGGTTGCCGAGTTGGGTGGTGTGGTGATTGGTATTTCGGCTGATGACCCTCGTCGGGCAGTAGTGGAATGTGGCGCGGGTCATCAATGGACGCCTTGGATATCAAATGTCCTCTACAAAGGGACCTGGTGCAAAGAGTGTAAAAACCAACGCGCAAAAGCGAAGGGTTTGAAGCATAGACTAGAGGTTGCAGATCGGTACGGTTTAACACTCGTTCGCAGTGAAAATGGGAAACACAGTTGGTCCTGTGAGAACGGTCACGAGTTTGAGTGCACGATTGGTGAGCTTGAAGCGACGCTTCACTGTCCTCTTTGCCCACGATATTGATTTTGCTCACGAATAGATAAGGAATTTGGCAATGGTTCTCGGAAGTATTTTGGCTAGTTTGTTGATGTTATTTTTTTTCTATCTATTTGATCACTTAAAATACGTATTGAACGGAAGAATTCTAGTGCCGTTCCTGCTGTGCGCTAGTACTGCAGCTTTGTTTGGTTATGCGATGCTTGTTATGCATACCGGTACGTTTCAAAGACCCGATATCGAATCCGAGTTCGTCAGCATTGCCTTCCTGCCAGCTTCTACGTTCGAAGAATCGCGCGTCTAAAACCCTTCAAGAGAGAATGCCTAGTCCGATTGCCTTGTCCGAATGTAGTTTTGGATTAGTCTTTTCTAGCAATCTAAGAGTATCGATGTTTGGGTTATGGTGATTATAAGGTTTCAGCAGTGGCACACAGGTGATCAGTGGGAGTTGGTAAATGCGGCGACTTTCAGTGAAGAAGAAGTGCTAGAACTGTGGGGTAAGGAGGGTGAAACCGTTCAGGAAGTTCTCTGGAACTATTCTGATGAAGACCAGCCTTTCTTTCGATCATTGTCGAGCGCACTATGATCGTCTGATAAACACCGTGAACGAACTTAGCTAGGAGAGAATTCGGCGGACCGCTCAGAAAGAGATAATTCCGTAGGTAACCGCAGCGACCAACGCAACTGCAACAAACATCATTGCGTAAAATGTGGCCGTTCGAAGTAGTTTGCTATTCATCAGCGTAGAGTAGCAAAAAAAGAAGGGCCCGGGGGGCCCTAAAGGGTCATTCACGTAAGAACATGAACGACAATAGATGCAGTCACCGAAACGGCGAGTAGCATCGAGAGGTAGAAAGATACAATGTTGCGTCGGCGCATTTGTGTTCTCCAGTCATTTGAGAAGGTCCACGAACACGCTTATCCCAGCACCAATCGCTGAACCGAATGCTAAAATCGTTTTGACGATATCCAGGTGAAGCCTGGTTTCCATCACACGAACTTCAGTTTCAATCTTTTCGATTTCCACTTCAGTTCGACGATCAGCAAGATCTGGCGAAGGTTGTGATTTTTCTTCATTTGACATGACGAATCCTCCTAACCTTCATGCGAAGGGCTGTTACGTATACAGATGTATCTTCTATTTGGTGAGTACTCATGATCGAGATCCTCTGAATCCGAATAAGCACCACCAAGCCCTGAGAAGGGTAGATAGCCCTTTTCGGGATGAGTGAAAGACTTTGCAAAATACAAAGTCGCAGGAAGCCCAAAATGGGCGTGAGCGTAAACGCTCTATTCAAAGGTGTGAAAACACATCCTTAGAAATTCTCGTTGCCTCAATAGCAACACGATAAAAACCGCTCCTTTTAGTTTCTCCTAACAAGAATAAGGAGCACGTCTACCTACGCTTGTCGGTTGGAAAAAGTGTTCTAACGTGGATTCACTAACGATTGGAGAAACACTATGCAAATCGATGCAATGACTGACGGAACCTGTGTGCGTGTGCCACTGAACATCCTCACGCCGGCCCCTTGGGGTAACGTGCGAAAGAGCGCCAGAAATAGTAAAAAACGCGAAGACCTAAAACAGTCCATAAGCTCAAAGGGTGTGCTGCAAGCGATCACAGTTCGCCCTAACAATACGGGTGAAGCACTGGAGGTATTGGCGGGGAATGGGCGTTGGGAGCTTAGCCAAGAACTGGGGTTGCTTGATATACCTGTGGTGGTGAAGCATTGCAGTGATAAAGAAGGTATCGCCATAGGCTTGGCTGAAAATTTGGAGAGGGAGGACCTGACGCTTAGGGACGAGATAGAAATGGCCCAGGCCTGTGTTTCGTACGCCGATGGCGACTACGAGGAAGCATCGAAAGTCTTAGGGTGGGATATACGGAAGGTGCGTGGACGCCTAAAGCTCAATCAATGTAGCGACAGTGTGCTTTCGGCGCTTGGGAGCGGAACAATCAAGATTGGCCATGCAGAGGTGCTGTGCCAATTCACAGAGAAGCTCCAGAACGGAACGCTTGAAAAGGTGTTGGCCGAGAAGTGGACGGTTGATTATCTCAAAGAGCGAGCGAATGGTGCTGCGCGTGTATTGAGGTTCGCAAAGTTCAGTACTTCTGAATGCGAAAAGTGTCCGCACAACAGCACAATTCAATCGTCATTGTTCGATAACCACATTGGGGAAGGAAAGTGTCTGCATCTTCCGTGTTATAGAACCAAAACGGAGGAATGGCTTGCTGCTCATAAGAGTGCGCTCGAGTCTGAAGAAGGGGTTGTACTGCTGGCGATAGAAAAACCTCCAGTAGATAGGCGTACCGTTTCAAAAGAGACCGTGGGAGATGCTTTTGAATCTGATTGCCTAACGTGCGTATCACGTGTGCGGGTTTTGCAGGATGGGATAAATAGGGACTGCGGTGAGGTGACCGACAACCAATGCGTGAACCTAAGCTGTTTTGCAGAAAAGTCCGAAGCAGTTGCGCCAAAGAAGAACGAAGCAACGGATTCTAAAAAGAAACCTAAAAAGAAGGTATCAACTGCACCTGAAATATCGGCAGGAGTGAAACAACAAGGGGAGAATTTTGTACGGACTGTGTTGGGTGATGCTCTCTTGGAAACTTCTCAGTATCCGTTAGCACTTACGCTATTCAGTCTTGCGAGAGCGACAGGGTATTCAATTGACGGTTTGGCGACACAAGGATCAGCAGATGAGATCGCTGCATTAGTAGGATGGGAGGCTCCGAGGCTAGAAGGGGAGATTCAGAAAGCGATTCGTTATGGAACTTTGGATCATAAGCAAGGAGGCAGCTTCGATGGCGTGCGTATGGCGCTTAGAAGCAGACACCACGTCGGGGATCGTAGGGATCGCGTTATCGCTCGTTGGAACCCATCCAAAGAATGGTTCGACACCTATCAGAAAGGAGGGATAGAAAGTTTCTGCCGACGTGATGAAGTTGGGTTTGCACACGCTTGGGATCAGGCAAACGGGGAGGGAGCATTTGCAAAGCTAATGAAGAAAAAGAAATCAGAAATCATAGCTGCAATCATCGCGGAGAAATTTGACTGGACAAGCGTTGCACCGAAGGAAGTGTTGGAGCTTGTCAGCTAAGTGGTCTCAAGCAGACTAGTTATAAATCAGTAAGGAGTGAAAGATGGTTATTGAAACCCTAGCGCAGTTGGCTTTTGATAGTGGCGCGGAACGAATCAGTATTGAAATAGACGCAGCAGACGGCGGAAACACAAGTGCGGTGATCGTATCGCGATTTGGCCAAGCTGGACTGACTGAAGGCAAAGAGGCTCGGCTCTTATCAGTGCTTGCCCAACCCCTTGTAGTCAGTGGCAACGTCGGCGAGATCGATAACAAGGTTGTTTCTCTGGTGGATGAGCTTCGTAATCCTATCGTTGAGGCGGGGAAGGAGCTGCCTGAAACGGACGCTGTGAAGAGACGCTCAGCTCTTAAGAATGCCTCAAAGGGATCTGAGGGTGTTGATACAGAAGATGGTGAAACCCCTGTAGACGAGAGTGTAGACACTAATGCACTCGCGTCTGGTGAAGCGGAGTCTTTGTAGATGAAAACTCCACTTGAAAATGCGCAGTTACTACCCCGAGTGTTCAAGATCGGCCCTTTACGGCTAGAAGACCCGTGCCCTGGTCGGACGTTGCAGGAAGCGGTGAGAATTTTGTCCCGCAACTATCCACAGTTCAGGTCATACACACTCTATGAGGAGGACGGTGTCGTTGAAGAATCATCATTGGTTTACGAACTAAAAGCGCCACCGGCTAAAATTAATGGATGAAATAGATGCATGGGTAGCGGAAGTGGAGCATTACAAGAATGCAGTAGACAGCGCTATGGGTGACTTGCCTACAAGGGGCCACAGAGTCCACAACATGGAAACCCATCAGGTTGATTATGATGGCCACGAGTTGGCTGCTCTCGCACCGTACCTGCCGCCGCTATGAGTTGGTACAACGGATTGGCCGGAGCTACGGTGAACTTAAACCCAGCGGTCGCGGATAGGATTGGTTTGTCTGGGGTAGGAGCCGAGGACCTCGGTGTGCTCATGCAGCCGAGCGCTATTGCCAATTTGTTTAAGTTGGGTAAGGACATTGGAGCGATTGATCAGGGTAGATGGGAAACGATTCAATCGTCCAAACATGGCAGTGTTGAACAGCGCGAATGTGTGGAGGAGGTAAGCTCCGGGGTGTTGCAGCGCCTATCCGAAAATATAGAAGTAAGTGTTCGCGAGGCGCTGCCTGCGTGGTTCGACAGGAAGGACAGTACTTTCGAAGAATACTGTGACTGGGCCGCGAATTCTGGCTGGGAGTTTCCGGTGGTGTTTGGTCCAGAAGTCTTCGAATCGCAGACAGGCTTAAGGATCGGAGATGAATGTGGTCTGCGAGTGATGGAGTGTCTGGTTGGGAAGATTGAGGGGCCAGCAGGCGACGTTCTTTGCGCCTTTGTTGAGTACCTTACGGAGGAAAGCCTCAAAAGGTCTGGTCATTGTATTCTGAAAGAGCGGCTGATGATGCACGGAGTATTCGCTGATGGAATATCTACAGAAGCACTGGATGAACTAAAAGGGATTTCGGGTGAGAGGCTCCTTGGCTGGTTTGGTGACAACGTGCCTGAAGGTCTAGAAGAATTGAGTGGATACTCAGATGATCAGGACGATGTGCTTAGTTTGGTTTATGAAGTGAAAGAGGTATTGGTTGCAACACATGCCATGGATACGCGTGTAAAAAATGTAGTAGGAGATAGAAAAGGAGCTGAGTTGCTCGAGAAGTTACTCGACGATGCGGATCGCTATCTAGAAGCGGAGTTGAAAGAGTTCGTACTGAATGCTTGCAGCGCCATGCGTGGGCTGAGTACAAGAGAAAGAATAGATGAATTGCCATTGCCTCACTTCGAAAGATTTCCAGGTGAGTACGCGGTGGTAGATATGGGGCTTGAGCTAGGAGAGCGCGAACAACAGATGTATCAAGAGATCAACGAGTATGCGCACGGTGGTGAAGACCATGGATGGATTCCACTCGATGGCCCAAAGGATAAGGTCGTAGACCTACTGGTCAGGATTACAATCGCTGAACGTCTCTTGCTTGGTCTGGCCACCCTCGTGGAGTAGCATTGTCAGATGGGTAAGCGGTGGGACACTGTTGATCTAGCAAGATGGAAAAACACCAAATGGTCAACGTAGTCGAAAATGTGAACATAGCTAACCCGGTGAGTGGTATTCCGGTTGCAGCATCAGCGTATGTTCTTTACGAGTCAAATGGTGCCATGTGCGCAGCGACTAAGCATCGAATCAAAGACAATAAGTTAGGCCTTGGGCGCACGATTTCGTTAAGCCGACTAAAAAGTGAATTCTCTGAGTCAGCATCCGAGAGCGAAGCTGAACTGCTACCCTCGAACACATTGGTGTATTCAGAAAATAGAATGCTATGGCATACACCTGCTGTGAGAAAGCCAATGTGGTTTTTGATGCAGGGGAAATCGAATGGATTCGAGGTCTGGTGGCCTAACCTATTGTGGGATGTGGACCGTGTACGAAAGCGATTGAGCGTGTTTGCGCTAGGTAGGAGCACCAGACCCTGTCCAGAGAGTATCGTTTATCACGCACCTCTAATGAATATAGATAGCGCCGGAGTGCTATGCGAAGGTACCGCTCGACTACCTCGCGAGTTGAATTTGTCTTCTATCGATAGAATTCAAGCTTGTATTTTTGAAAGCTCATTCACACATGTAAATCACAACGCTACATTGCGCAGTGGCGCTTCTGACATTGAACATATGCAATATTGGCGGAAACAAAGCAGGTCGATGTCTCGCGTAAGCGTCAAGGACATGTCCAGCTTCGGTCGGCTGCGTGAGCTTCTATCGTGAGCGTCCTATTCCCTACACCGGCTAGTTGGGTTTCTAACCCAATCCATGTCGAGCTGATTGGTTGCGGGGGGACAGGATCAGCAATGATCGACGAGCTGTACCGGATGCATGCGCTCCTTGTTCGGCTGGACCACCCAGGCCTAAGTGTAAGGGCATGGGATGGCGATGAGGTTTCAGAAGCAAATATTGGGCGGCAGCGCTTTTGGCCTGCGGATGTTGGTTGGAACAAGGCAGAAATTCTAATTAGTCGTTACAACAATTTTGGCGATGTGAATTGGCGATTTGAGAACCGAAACATCTCTGCGAATGACCTGCGAGATATGAATCCAGATCTCATCGTCAGTTGTGTAGATGATCCAAAGGCAAGAGCCGTTATCGCAAAGTCAGGACGAAAGAAGAGTGACCAAAGCATATGGGTTGATACGGGGAACGATTCTGACTCTGGTCAGGTGATCCTCGGCCACTGGAGAGGTAGAGATGATGATCAAGGACTATTGCCCCACGTTGTTGATTTGTACCCCTCTCTCAAAAAGCAAAACAAGAAAGATGGCGACAGCTGCAGTACGGAAGAAGCGCTGGTGAAACAGGATTTCGGGATAAACCAACGAGTAGCAGCCGAGGCAAGTGGTTTATTGTGGAGGCTATTTCGTCATGGTGGTCTCGAACGTCACGGGAGTTTTGTTTACCAAACGCACGGAGAGGTTGTGCCTCTGATGATCTGTCGAGATAGCTGGGAGAGTTTTTCAACAGCTTAGTGTTTGCGGCCAATGCGAGTCTCCAAGGCGTTCGTGTTGGCAGCGACTGCTTCCTCTGGGTGTCCTGTCCCGTTTCTCCAATCGATAGAGTAAGAACCGTTACATAAATCAGGTAGGGTTCAGTTTGCGTGAATATCTCTACCCAACGCGTATATAACATCCGCCGAAATTAAAGCCATTGTCAGTGTTAACTTGTCGCGTATTTTTCCTTTGAAGCTTAGATATTGGAAAACTGATGACGGGAACAACGAGAACTTACTATTTGCACCATTGTGATGACGTTATAGCGACTGTTGAAAGCAAATACGAGCTAAGCGCGCCAGTGGTACGACAAGCTGCGCTAGCTCGACACAATGCTTCTGAACAAACACTGTCAGATGCGTCGGCAGTCGCTCGACTTCGGCTACAACACGCAACGGTATTTTGTGATGAGAGGTAGTCGCGCGGTACAGCTCCCGTTAGACGCTGAAATAGCACGTTGCGATAATTGCCTCGCGAAGGTGGAGGTGAACGATCTTGGCGAGATAGAAGATTTCTTTGTGCGGGTAGAAGCAGGTGGTGTGGTTCCAGCGGGTGAGTGTCCAGGATGTGGTGCTCTTGCTTACTTGGTAGAGGATGTATTGACGCAAAGCTGCGCTCCTTACTCTATGAATAGTGATGACAGGAGCCAAACGTGAATGTGTCAGAAGCAAACGCTTTGTATCGAGGGTATCTACGAGAGTGGTCACCACCAAAATCTCATCGTGTGGATTCGCCAAAAATAGGGAAACGGTTGAACGCGGTAATGAGCGGTTTGACTCGTTTTGAATCCCGCTATGGCATTTTACCAGTCGATAGATCGCTTAAGGGGCTGAAACGGCGCTCGGTGTTGTCAATGTCTCCAATGTCGATTCAAGACAATTCGGTATCCTCAAGAAGGCTCACCTTCATTCAAAGTTACGTGGCCAAGAATCACTACAATCACGGTGAAACCCCCTTTGTTGTATCAAAACATGCAGCAATAAGGCTGATTCAGGTGTTTGGAGGGGATATGCGTCGGATAGGTAGGATTGCCTTCCTCAGTTTGCTTAGGGCGAAAAAGAATGGGACCGAGGCGCTTTTGGTGAACGATTCTGGTTTGTTTCGCTTTTGTCATGACGGCCCAAACCTGATTCTTACGACGTACATTCATCGTGAGGCTATTCCAGAAAGGCGCTGGGAGAGATTTGTAGGTCATCGAATAGAATCCCTAGATGCAGAAAACACTCGGTATACGACGGACTTAGCCGACGAGATCGACGATCTTTGCGCTATGTGGTCCTGCAAATGTGGTCGCGTGAAGGTGCCAAAACCACACGGTGTCCCTAGGCGAACATCCAAATCTTTAGGTGAAGCGGTGGCAAGTTTGTCTGAGGTAACTCAACTAGAGCAGTTGCCAGATCGTATCCGAACCTTGATGAACTTGCCCGCATGTCAAACAAGGGGCTGAACGACAAACCCAACTATTAGGGTTGGAGCATCCGGGCGCTCGACGACGCACAAAAATGTTTGTTTCCCTTCTAGCGGACACTCCAAGACTTACGACGCGAGGTTTGGCGTTGTCGCAACAGTAATCTGTTGTAGGGTCCCACGTAAACCAATCAGTATGGAAAAACTATGATCGAATCATTGTGTCGGGAGATATTTTCGAACCCTTACAGCACATCTCTATTTTGGATCGCCGTATTCTCCATCGCGTGCGGGTCATGGTTCGCAATACAAATAGATAGCTCCCTTCGTCCTTTTTCGAATAGTGTGGAACGAGAGCATTCGGACAGCGACCCCTAGTCCATTGGCAGCTACCCGGGGATGGATCAATTCTAGCTTCGTTTTCCCCAAGACTGGTGATAATGGGGGATTCGCAGGGCTTGAATGTGAAGCTTCTCCTTTTTGAATCGCGCGGACTTTCAGAAGCGCTCTTTGCGGGAAGAAGGGGTCAGTTGACAGGCGTTTGTTCGTACTGTTCATATATACGGGATGTCAATTACTCTCCATGATGTTTATAGCGACGGGAAGGTGTTGCGAATAGAGGTTCGCTGTAGCTCTTGTGAACGCTATGGACGTTACGACGTTGCTAACTTGATCCGTGCACATGGTGCAAGCAAGGAGATCCCCGAATGGCTCCACGAGCTTGCCGAAGGGTGCTCGGAGCTGCCGACCACATCATTTGGAAGATGTTCACCTTACTCTCCCACCCTGCACAGATAGATCTTTAGGCACTCAGGTTTGGATAAACGGATGCTGATTCCCTCCTTGTCAGAATCCGATCTAGTCTTATTGTCGTTGTGTGGTTAAGCCACATCAGCCTAGGCGAGTCGAATTTCTAGGCGCCTAGTGAATGCAATTAGGAAGGAGAATAGGCATGCGTGGAATGCATCAAACGATAGTCCGTGGCCATGTAGGTAGAGACCCAGAACAGAGCTTTACCGGCAAGGGCGCGCCAGTTACGAAAACAAGCGTTGCCGTGAATGAGAAATGGCGTGATCGCAGTAGTGGGGAATTGAAAACAAGAACTCAATGGTACCCAGTTACGTTCGTTGGACGGAGCGCAGAAATTGCGGCCAGCTATCTGAAATCGGGTTCACATGTCATGGTGATGGGACGCATGCGTTCATACCAGGTGGAAGCTGATAGTGGAAAGAAAACTATCTGGGAATTGCTCGCGAGCGAGTTCGATATGCTAGACGCGCGACCAGCTGCCCCGATGAGTGCCGCAGCGCCCAAAGTTGTTGGCAGTGACGTCCAGGGAGATTTGAACGACGACATTCCTTTCTAAGCCAGTCTAGGGTAATCCGGATTGACCTGCCTGGCATGCGTGCCGGTAGGTCATCCGGGAGGTAACGCGGCACGGTGTCTATATATGGATCGGAAACTACCATGGGCGTAGCACACGTTTTCTTGTGTTCTTTCTAAAATGCCGAGTCTTGTCGGACTTCCAGCTACTTGTATCTTTGGTATGGGTTTAGCTAATCATGACTACGTAGAAAGCATATTGCTAGACACCTAGTGCAGTAACCGAGTAAGGAAGACCATGAACAGGTACGCTATTAAAAAACTACCATTAAACATTTCGAGTATTAACAAAGAAGTGGAAAACCCCATGAGCATCAGATCCGTGCTTGGGGAGTTTGAGGTAGATGCAGAAACGCTGGAAGAAGCACGGACGATTGCATCTACGATGGTCAACGCCAGCGAACCAGCACTCATTTGCCAGTGGTCGGAACCGAGATCACGATTTCTCTACTCTCGCGATAGTGAATTTGTACACCCGACAACCTTGTTCAGGTACGACGGAGAGGAATTCGTTGAATCCTGCGAACGATGTAGGCGTGATTTGCCTAAGTCGGGGAAGTTTCTGAATAAATCCGATGCTCGAAGTGATTACAGAAAGCACAAAGATCTAGCAGATAAAAAAATAGGAGAAGCCTTAGACCATTTGGACGCTTTGGAAAATCTCGGGGTTTCACTTGGTCACCAGATGCTTGGCGACACATACGGCATATATGAAGACTATATGTACCTTCAAGTTAAGGAGGGAGCGTACACGTTCACACACAGGCTAGACACTCGCTGAGCCTGCAGACAGACCTGATCCAATCCTAATGCTCATAGGCATGCGGCTGCTTGGAATTGATGTAGGTCACCCGGGAAGCGCGACAGCGTCCAGTTAGTCGATATTGATAGATATCGGGGTTGTTTTGGCTTCCCGAAGATGTTTCTAAGAGATGATTCCTTTGATGTGATAGTTTCGTCTAATGTCTAACGGTTCATCACTTTTCTTACTCCATACCATGAATCTGGTGGTGCGCGGCCTCGCCTGGGTGAACCGCTGTCGAGATTTCGTATCCAACAATTCGGTAGTGAATCTCAGAAAATCGGAGTCTGACGCAATACGAGACTACGACATTCTCAGAGAGCGTGGCGCGCTACTTCGCACTTGGGAGCACCATGGGTGGTTTCTTTTGCGCTATCACGACGTTAAGCGAGCTCTGAGAGATGAACGATTCAGCAGTGATGTGTTTAGTAGCCCCGCGATACGTATGATCTGTGAACGTTCAGCCGGAAGAAAAGACCTTCCTTTTCTAGACAGTCCGTGGATCCAACAGTTAGACCCTCCAGATCACACGAGAGTACGCCGATTGGTAAACCGAGGTTTTACGAATACGTACATAAAGTCGCTGGAGCCTCAAATTAGCGCGATCGTGTTGGAACTGCTTCATGACATTGATACTGATACACCTTTTGACGTTATAGAACATTTCGCTGGCCCACTTCCCGTGTTGGTTGTTGCTCGGTTGCTAGGTGTACCGGCAAGCGATCTTGATTGGTTTGTCGAGAAGTCGGAGGTTTTGGTTGGGATCTCCAAGTTGTCGAAGCCCGATGTAGTGGGGTTGGCACTCAATGCTGATGCAGAACTACGCGACTATGTGGCAACACTTGTCCGCAGCAAGAGAGAAATTCCAGAAGATGATCTCTTGTCATCTCTAGTCATGGCGGAGGAGGGTGGCGATGACTTTGAAGGTGAGGAATTGTACGCTACAGCTGTTTTCTTGCTCGTCGCTGGACATGAAACAACGACGAGATTAATCACTGCAGCGATCTATTTACTCCTAAAGCATAAAGACCAGAGAGAGATAGCCTTGCAGACGGACCGGGCGCTTGGCAGGGCGCTCGAAGAGGTGTTGCGCCTTCATCCCCCTGTTTTGGTTGCACCAAGGCGTGCGAGTGCTGATTTTGAATATCTAGGTCATGTGTTGAAAAAGGGCCATGTGGTAGGAATGTGCATCAGCTCTGCCAATAGAGATCCACGTGTTTTTCCTGACCCTGAGCAATTTGATGTCACAAGAGATGGTGAATCACATCTAAGCTTTGGACACGGTATTCACCTGTGTTTGGGAATGTCACTTGCCAGGGTGGAGGCGATGGTCGCGCTAAGACATCTTTTTACAGTTTGGCCCGATTTAGAGTTGATAACGGACAATCCGAATTGGGGAGACGATCTAACTTTTAGGGGAATAGAGAAACTCCTGGTTAAGGCTGTACAGAATGTAGGGCTAACGTCATGAGCTGGACTGATATCGGGTCAATCGCTACAGCCATTGGGGTGCTGTTAGGTGTCTGGCAGATTAGACAGAACACAAAACTAAATAGAGCCCAATATGAGCATTCGACCAACAGTATCGTGTTCTTGCGATGGCGATTCCCGTAGATGCACTAATAGGAAAATCTCTAAAGGAAGATGAACTAGAAGGCGTTCGTGAATTGGTCTACAACTACTTAGATCTTTGCAATGAGCAAACCTATCTGAGAACGAAAAAGAGGATCACAAAAGACACTTGGATAGATTGGTGCGCTGGTATCAGGCAAAACCTAGAACGACCCGCTTTAAAGAACGTTTGGTTAGAGGTTAAGACAGAGGCGCCAGGAACATTTTCATTCCTCGAGCAACTAGAAGCGCACGAGTATCTCGTGGATCCTGCGTCCCGTAATTTTTAATACGAGTCCACTACCTTCCTTAGATTCTGTTCTCTTTGTGTCACTAAACTGATAGGACATGACTTCTAGCAGGGTTGTGTAATGTTGAATGAGCAAGACCTAACCGTGGTGCCCCAGGTGTGTCTTTTTGGCGTGTATTGCTCCGATGTCTACCAAACGACGTTTCGTAAGCGACGTTGTCAGATCCCGACTTACCGTTATTTTGATCCTACATTTGATGACAAGGAATCGGTAATGGGTTGGGTTTTCAAACAAAAGCCAGAGAACGTAAAGGAATATTTGTGGAATCACGCAGAGCATGAGGATGAAAAATATCGGATCAGAGCGTTGGACGTCGCGCTTAAACTAGATGCGGCTTACATCGCCGTTGAGGAAGTTGATAAGAGCACACAATTTCGCAGAGTGTACGCGGTGGTTGTATTGATCCGCTACGAACGTGGAGATGACCTAGATTTCGGTACCAAATGGATGAGCGAAAATGCGGGACCGGCTAGTAGCGGTTGCCCTGAGCGGATCCTAGATCAATTGACGGATAGTGAAAACGAGAACGCGAATGAATGGCGTATGCGCTGTCGTCACACGTTAGCCTGCCGGATGCCTCCCGTGGGTACGCGCGTAATCTTTGATCGATCAATATCTTTTCAAGATGGCAGCGATGTGTGTGAGTTCACTATTGTCAGCCATGCGCGCAAAAAGATAGCCAAGAGTCCGGATGGTCGTCTATACAGAATCAACAGGAGTTACTGGGAAAACAATACGTGGCGTGCAGTGGGGGCTTCAATATGATGGTCTACACGACGGATCGGGATGGCAATCTTGAGGTGAGTGATAGGCCTCTAACCGTTGATCCTGATGAGCTACGGCGGGATCACGCAAAGTTAATGAGTGAAGGTCTTTTCATCGCTTTTTGCTGCGAAGATTCTCTAGCAAAGGATCCGACGTTGATCCCATTAGAGGACGGGACTCTGATGCTAAATCCGAGAGAGGGCTCGCGAATTCAGATTGAAGTCGGAAACAAAGTCGTCCAGATCGAAAGAAAGGTCTATGGCGTTAATGTGATGGTACGTCGTACCGGTAGCCCCGAGGGTCCAATCGTTCAGAGCTTGATGGTAGGACCAACGGAATGAGCGGTCGCGTTTTGAAGCAGGAACGGTTTATGGTGCGAGTAGAACAACTGATACTTGGGTGCCTAAGCGAGTGGGAGGCCTATGTTCAAAAGGATCCAGACTGCAGACTTAAACTGTTCTATAAACTGCCAGGTTTCAGAGACCGGGTTGGTGATGTAAAGCTACGTACCGCGGCCAGTGATGTTTGGTGTTTGGGATCACACGTAGAGTTTCATAGTGGTATGAGAAAGAACGATGTCCATAGATTGATCGCTATTCTCGTGCTTGATATGCCAATACTTCGCGGTCCGATAGAAGGCCTGCCGACCCAAGAAGAGACGGAGTTCGCCTCCTTCATCTGATGTTAGATATCACCATACTGTAGCGTGGCTTGTTCGATCGCTGCAGTAAGCTTCGGATCATTTTTGATTTCGTTGAATAGATGTTCCATATCTCCTTGTTCTTGGTCAGTCAATTCGAGGGTAGCTCCAGCTGTTTCAATCTTCCTTAGGGTTACCCCGTTGAGCGTTTGTCGGTACATCCTGATGAACTCGTCGAACGCCGGAGTGATAGCAATTGAATTGTTACGATAAGCCAGTTTGATGTAGAACTGCGAGGCACTCCATCTCAAACTCAAACATGTCGAATGAGCGCGAAGATGCCCTTTTTGTAGATATTCGACACGCCGAGCCGGGCGTTGATTCTTTATCTGTTGTTGCCCAAAGCTATATCGCGCGAGCTTGAATAGAGATGGAATGTAAGGTTCCAGTCGAGGATAGACCTGTGCGTGAACGATTTTCGGGATGTCCGTAAGTATCAAAAACAATAGACCCGCGAAATGGCTAGGATCGTCGGCGCAACCTCCTCATACAAACAACAGAGCGCCGCGATCGAACGAAGTAGATCCGCGAAAAGAAAGGTGTTGATTGGTGAGGGAGCATTGGCGTAAGCGTCCTTAACCAGGGTAGCTACTAGGTTGATCTCGGCCGCGCACAACACTTTTCGTTTGGTGACTTTTGCACGTAATCGTTCGATCGTGTAAGGAGAGAGTGTTTCGGCTGTTCCATCGACCCCGGGTAGTAACTCGTTTAGTCCACGCATCGTAAGTTCCTTTTGTCTGACATCTATAGAATACGGAGCACATGTGCTGTTTATTCTCCTTTGTGTAGATTGAAGACAATAAATGTTAGGTATTTGTGGGCTGGCGTTCTGAGCACCCTCTTGTGGTTAGGCTCGTTTTTAGACTTGTCCAAGTTACAACTTGCCCTATCTTGAAAGTACGAGCCTAAGGGTGCTGGTATGAAGAACGACAACTTGAAGCGACAACTCTGGCTGTTTATCAAACAGGAGCACGCTTCTCTCGCTACATTGCTAACCCTCGCGAACAAGAAGAAGGATTCAGATGTCCGAGTTTCAGGGCATCCACCAGCGACTCAGGAGTGGATTAGAGACTCTCTGATGAAAGCTGATCCAGCATTTACGGCTTGCTTGGAGAGGGATCTTGATCCAATTCTCGCATCGTTTAAAGGCAGCGATCTTTATCTACCGGTCGCGACGCTAATTAACGCACTCTCGACAAACCTATGCAGAGATACCTGCGCTATACAAAATGGATGCTCAAACGTAGTGTAAGAGTTGAAAAGCTCCGCCTAGCTATCTTAACCCACTTGTAGGCGTGTTTTGCGTTGTTGTGGATGCTACTCTAGTAATGAAGTTATCGTCTAGCGCCGCAGCTCAATCTCTGTTTTAGCCTTTCATGCGATGCTTATCAGGTGCGCGCAAAACTGAGTGTCTAGTCTACCTTCTGCCCACAATTTCTGTAGTACGCCCGACCATGCGCCAATGGCTAAGAGCCGTGCTGCATTCAACATTTCATCTGAGGGATTTGATTTGTTGTAGTTAGAACTATCTAGATAAATTATCTCGAATGGTCTCCATATAAGGTGAGCAGCCTTAAGGATCTTAACTTGCTGTTGAGCGCTAAACTCCCACAACATCTTATCTTGTAGCGAGGACAGCAGCTGGTACGTCTCTGGGTCGCGTAGAAGGAGAGAGTTGATGTCATCGTGTTCTCTGTTGGCTATCGTCAATTTTCTGATCACTTATGTGGGTTATCGACTGCTGCTGTAGCCATGAAGAGTACGTGTGGTTAGAAATAGGCTCAACTACGTTGTGATGGGTTTCATCGACAGAGCGCGCAGATGCATCTAGAGTAGATGCATGGAAAATGTAACTACATACTTCGAGTTAGAGCGGGATGCCACTGTTAAATGGTTGGATTTTATCGAAACCCTTAACTCGTCAGAATGGGATCTCGATGAAGACTATGAGCGCCTATATAGCGGTGATGCGTGGGACAAGGCTGGAGCATCTGAGTTCTGGTCGGGGATTATAGGTTTGATAGGGATGGGTGCTGTCTTCGCGTTCAACGTTGGCTCTGATACAAGCCTAATTGCTCTTATCGGATTTGGTGCGGCCCTATGTGCGTTTAGAATTTTCCAAGGGTTTTACCGGTTTAAGAAAGCCGGCGCAATACGTCGCAGCTTTATGGAAAAGCGTGATGTGCTCGAGAAGGAACCTGGATGGTTGTGGAGATACGAGAATTTTATTCGACCGGAACTAAATACTTTTCCAGATTTCGCTCAAAACACTTTCGATGGAGTCATGAGTGAGTCCAAGTCTATGGAATTTGGCAATGATCAAGAATCCCTGATTAGGTATTGGTTTTGGGTGAGGATTGTCAGAGATAGATTAAAAGTATGGCGGGATGCATCAAGCTGGTAAGGATGGTGGAGGACTACCCCTTCCAGTAACGGTATTCTCTATATTGCTCCGGTGGTGTTGGCCTCGCCTGTGCGATTCCAAGCTCATCAGTGAGGAACCGGCTGGGATAAAGACGCTGAAGTATGCGTAACTCTGGTTTCCTAATGCCCCGATTCCATGAGAACGATAGCGTCAGCTCCTTCCTAGCGCGTGTCATAGCGACGTACAGGAGTCTCCTTTCTTCTTCGATTTCTTCGGCATCAATCGTTTTACCTTTGGGAATTAGTGGCACCCGCCCATCGTTACATCCGAATACCCAAACGTTTTCAAATTCCAGACCTTTCGCGCTATGCATAGTGAGCAGCGTGAGCTTTGATTCGGCGTTCTTTTTTCTCTTTTTGAGTCCGGCTAGTCGTCTCAGTACTGAGCCTGTGAATCCTAGGAGACTGCTAGATGCTCGCCGTAAAGTATCCGAATGCCACTTCTCCTCGTAACCTGGAAGGACCACACGCTCGATCCAATCTGTTGTACGTTGTATTTTCCGATCAATGTTCGCCTCGCCGGCACGTAGAATGGCATCGAGTTCTGTAAAGTCTGGCGTACTAGCGGTGCTCTCAAGCGTGACCTCAACAAGCCCATCGACCTTCGTTCGTTGCAGGAGCGAGGAGAGCAAAGCGGGGAGCGGCAGGTCCCAGAAATCCTTCCCTCCGGGTCTATTGAATGAAATATCGTTGACTTCGAATTCGTACGCTATTCTTTCTAAAAGTCCATGGGTTCGGGCAATTACGGCCAACTCTGTTTTTGTTCGTGATTGGTATTTAACAATCGCATCGATCTCATCTTCTTGTGTCCACGCTTCAACGGTGGCGACACTGCCCCCGGATTGAATTGGTGTAATGTTCTTTTGAATACGCCCCGTGTTTGCCGTTATGAGTGCATTCGACGTAGCAAGTATTTTCTTTGCACATCGATAATTGGTGTCCAAATAGATTACTTTCGGATAGATAGCGTTATGCAGTAGCTTGAAAGCGGTGTATCCCAAAGCGTCCCGAAACTTATAGATCGATTGGTCATCGTCTCCGACAGCAGTAATTTCTACCCCTCTGCGTTTGTGGTAGAGGACCCAATCTAGTTGGATTTTGTCGATGTCTTGAAACTCATCGACCAGGATGTGTGTGCTGGGAATCGGTTCGAGCTCACCGTTTACTAGAGCCTTAACAGCTCGGGGCATTATTTGATTCAGATCCGTAGCTTCGTGTTTTAGCAATTCCTGTAGGTAAGCCTCGTATCCAGATTCGTAAATATGGCGGGTTGCTGGGTTAGCTTCGGGGTAGTGTTAGAGAAACACCTTGAATGCCTCAATGTCCGCGTCAGGGGAGATACAATGTTCCATTGCTCTTTCCATTAACGCCTGTCGCTCGTATTCGCCAATTACCTTCTTCACACTAGCCGTGCCCTTCAGCTGCTTGAGGGCGATAGCATGAAATGTAGATACGTTGTATCGGCAGGATTGTCCTATTTTCTTTCTTAGTCTTTCGTTTATCTCAATAGCAGCCTCTCGCGTGAACGTGACTAGCTGAACATGATTTAGCGGGGTAGCGTCGTGTAGGTTGATCGCGCGTTCAACAAGAACCCGCGTTTTTCCTGATCCAGGACACGCTATTACTAACGTATGCCCCGAATGGTGTACTGCATCGTGCTGGGCCGGGTTTGGGACATCTTCTTTCATCCGTTCCTGCCGATTATTTCAGATATATCATCTGGGTTATCAGGATCGAATCTGGTGTGCCAATCTGGAACGTATTTCGTTGATAGCTCTATCATGAACGGATTTATCGCTTTTGCTGCGTAGTAACGAACTGGCAGAAGCATGGCTTCAGCTGCGATATAGATCTTTGATTGCCAATTAGGTGTTCGTCTATTGGCACAATCGTTGACCATCATCTTCATGTAGGTATCGCTGTAGGTGATGCTTTCCATGATTTCCTTCTCTGTGACGCCAGCTTCAGGAGTTTCATATGTTCGCCTCTTGGTTCCTGGAGAGTAGGTATGAAACTCCATATTCGTTTTTTCGCCACCAATCCAACGCCCCCAACGGGGGTAAATGTAGCCCGCCTTTTCCCAGTCGATCGAATCAAAACCATCTACCTTTCTTTGTATTCTTACCGTTTTTACGAATGGAAAGAGCGGTAATTCTTGCGAGTGTTCATTGGTTTCCTCTTCGGCAGTTTTGAATGCTCTCTCTAACCAGTTCTTAACTTCCTCGTGCCGCTTCTCTACCTTGTGAATTTGAGGAAGCACCTCTTCCAAATAGATTTTTGTCCTTCTGGAACATTTGGTTCCTGCGAGCCGAATTAGATTTTCCTTTTCAATTTTTGGGATGGGCGCCATATTGTCTTACCTCATTTTTATAGGTTTCGTAATAGTCTGGGAAAAAGATAGCTCGATAGAGAACGTGAAAACGATAGGACTCTATGAACCTCTTACGTGAAAATGATAGCCTCCTACGCACGCGTGCTTTCGCGTAAATATCCACACGTGAAAACGTTAGGCTTCTACAGACGCCCCTACGTGAAAAAGTTAGCCTCGTATGGAGACCCAAAAAGTAGAATCTTGTGTACGCATTCACCTTCGAATGTGGTGCCACTGTCACCACATTTTGACCGTCACATCCTGCGTATTTGAATAAGGTGCCCACTACAACTGCTGACTTGATGGGTTAATAGAAGCGGCCCCGTAGTGAATACCACCGAAGGTTGAAAATTTTTTCTCCCGTTCACTAGAACCCGTATTTAGAGAAATGTTTGTTTCAGGCCGATCTGAGTCCGAGTCTGAAACAGAGGTTTCCGCTGGAGGATTTGGAACACTCTGATGTCCGTCTTTGTACGGATCAAAACGCAGTTCGGGTGCGACGTCTTCCATTAAGAGAACACGCCCTTTGTATTTCTTCCCGTCTGGAAGACGCGCGAAAAAGTGACCAGGCGGCAAGCTTTGAAGAAGATCCGCGTTAATCAATGTGATGTCTTTTGTTTGTGAGCCGCGCATTACCGCACCGCTATAGTCGCGTCCACGCTGTTCTATTGCACTTATTGTTGTTGCTGATCGTGTAGTGGATTCTTCCTCGTATGATGTTTCTGAAAACTTAGAAACAACCATGTCGATTGAAGCTTCGTCCTGAACCCTCATGGCGATGAGTGAATTGATGTTTCCAAGTACCTGGAGTGCTTTTGCTTTGCTTCCCATCCTTGCTTCGAAGTCGGCAATTGTTTGACTCGCTAGGGTGCATTCGAAACCAGCTGCACGCCCTTTATTGAGTGCTTGAATAAAGGGTTCATTCATTAGCTCCGCAGCTTCGTCTACGTAGATCGCGACTCCTGGTTCTGAAATACCATCGTGATGTCTTTGAGCCGCGCACGCAGTTAGATCTGATATAAAGAGACTGCCAAGCGCTGAGGCGACAACTGAGTCTGCTAGCGCCTCGAGATTGACATAGCAGATGCCACCTTCCGAAATCATTTTTTTGAAAGTTGTGGGTGTACGATTGTCGACATGATTCTCGGGCTTCGAAAGCAAATATTCCATGGGACCCTGGGTGAGTTGAATCAATATTGGCCGCAAACCAGCTATCAACTTCGTATAATGCTCACGGTCGTGCATCAGAACATCAAGCAGTGAGTCAATAGTCCTACTTGGATGTTGTTTCTTTACCTCGGACAAATATGTAGCACCTAGGCTCGCAGCCCGTTCAGCGGTTTCTTTGTCCAAACCACGATTTTTTACTGAGGTCTTAATTCCCTTATCGATCCAAGTTCTCCATTCTGGGTAAAATCTCGCATACTTCTCTAAATGTATAACGATGCAGTTCGAGAGCAGCTCATCGACTCCAATCTCAACATACTTTCTTAGATTGAGTAGAGTAACTTTCTCCTGAGACATCACGAGGCCGTCGATGATGTTCGTTACAGCAGTCCATGAAAACTGCTTGAATGCATCGTTGTCACCACCTGTGGGCAGCAGGGAACATACTCGATTGGCTAGCTCGGTAGTGCGCGTAAATCCGTCTAACGGGTTTAGTCGAACGCTACAATGCGCGTCTTGTGGGCAAAAATAATTGAACGGCCTGTCATGTTCCTTTGCTAGGGAAAACGCGCGATCTCGCAGGTCCGGGTCTCCCTTTGGGTCAAGAATGAAGATGGATGTGTTACGGGTGCTAAGAAGAGCGTCATAGTGATGTTCAGTCATCCCTTTTTTCTTCGCTAACCGGCGTTGTTTTTTGTCTTCGGAGGCGGTTAGGAGATCACGGCATATATCTTGTGCTATCAGCGACTCCAACATTCGCGTCTTTCCCGAGCCGTTGGTCCCGAGCACTAAGGTGTGAGAGCGTCTGAGCTTGGTAGGCATGAGAATGTTATCTTCAGATTCGCCTACTCCGTGGATGTAGTGGCTTCCCTCAAGGCGGACCGAAGATTCAGTTATTCCAAATATCCCAGATAGCTTTCTGAAGAGAGTTGGTGGCTCGATTTCGTTCATGTCCTCGAGCGTTAAAATATCGATACACAGCCTCGCGTGATGGGGCTGCCAAAGGAACCCTTTACCCAAGAACGTCTTTCTACTCTTTTTCTGTATGTTCAATATTGAGGAAATGGATGTATGGGGAGGGAGTGGAGTAGTTAGTTTTGTTCTGAATAACCACAAAGACACAACCTCCCATCCTCGATAGAGGCCCATGGCGAACATCGGAATAGACAAATAGCGAACAACAGTGATCATTCCTTCGACCTGTTCTGATTGCCAAATGAGAGTTAGGCCGCAAAGAAACCATGTAATAGAAGAAACGCCTTCGAGTGGAACGCGATAGAAGTGTTTTCTGCTATTCATTGCCATCTTCGCTTTCAGAGCGATCACTGCCTATGAATCTTTTCCTCCATCCACTTCCGTGGGCTTTTAGTTTGTAGGAGAATGACTCGGATAGCAGGATACCCAGGCTTGGTGTTTCTTTGATATCCCAGTCTGCGTCCGGATAATCTCTCGCGGATGCTAAGTCATCGAAAGACAATGCGGTGCCTTCCAATAGTGTCGTATCTAGAAGAACCTTTGTTAGTAAAATTCTCTCGTTTGTTTCGTGCACGGTACCTAACTTGTTTTCTTCTACTTTTTTCAATATAGAAAACAAAGTGTCACCAATATTTGACTGATCGCACTCGTCGAGAGCGCTAGTAAAATCGTGTGGCTGATCTTTGGATAGTTCACCCGACGGATTTACTGTTATTTCGCTGCGGCCACCGGTTATTTTACGAGTACTGTTTGTCGCCTGTTCAGCATTCTCGTTCCCGTCACTGGATGCGTTGATTGGTTGATTGAAAATGTCCGCTGCGAGCCGTTGGATTTCATAGTTAACGATATAGAGGCCTTTCTCTCCTAGCGCGTTCGTGTGTCTACCGTAAACTTCTAAACCACTGTGGTTCACCATAGAAGGTGGAAAGTTATCAAGAAAGGATTCAGGGTTTGGGTTTAGGTCGTATCTTTCTAATTCATCTTTCATAATCTCGCAAAACGTAGCCGCACCCTGAGACGTCATGAATACGTTGCCCGTACACTTGGTCAGTCCGACCTCGGTAAGCGACCCTACCTTTTCTTTGGCCAGCTGAAAAACGACGATGTATCTCTCTACCCACGTATCGTGTTCTGCGCCGAAATTCTTCGCGCTGAGAGCATCAGCATCCCGCAAACAGCCCATAATCTGACGACGGAAGGAGTCGAATCCGTCCGGTGCTTCTGGGTTTCCGGTGAACATATCGAGTATTTGCGGCTTAATATTGCGCAACTCATCAGTAAACTGATCCTGAAGTGACTCAGCGGAAAAGAAGTCGAGTATGTCCTGACGAGGACTAAACTCGTGACTCATATTTTGGTATTCGAACCGATAGTACGACAGAGAGTATTTCCCCCAGGGTTTTCGGCTCATTTCCCGCCGCTTGTACATGCTTATGTATCTGCTATCTGTAAGGTACGACTGCTCCCATTTGCCTTGCCTGAACGGTTTGGGCCCAAGATAAACCGCACAGCAGTTAATCTTCCTCCAGTCATGTAAGAAGACCAGCGCCGCGATTATGGCAAGGGCCTGTCCTTTCATTTCAGTTGCGCTACAAACACCGGGGGGTCGGTCCGGTTGTGGCGGTAGTAAACGTCCCCCTTCTCCCAACACCTGGGTAAACATGTGAAAGAGGACTTCATACGAATGAATTAGCAACCCGCCTGGATAGTTGTGGTGGTTCCTATTTGATCCAAGCAACATTTGCATGTTTTCCATGGCGATATCTATGATCGGTACGACGTAGGCGGTATATAGCGTAGCGTCTACAAGCTCGGCTACCCCCTTACGGTAGTGCCTAAAGTTACGATAGATGTCATCATGACTTTGATCATCCTCAAGGCTAAGGATGTGTTGTTCCACTTCGCAAGCAGACCAGATTGGATACACGTACGATTTATCTATCCGAGTCTTACCAACCTCTCCAGGACCTTGTCGGTTCATTGTGTGCATCCGTATATTTACTCTGTCATAGAATACGGAGCACAAAAAAAAGCCCCTAAAGAGGGGCTTGGTTGGTTGGTTGCGCTGTCAATGATTCAATTCCGTATTAGCAGAAGTGAAATCAGGCTCAGGCTGAGAAAACAAGGGGGTCTGTGACTCCTCAAGTTTCTTAGTTCTAAGACGCAGTTTGTTGAGTTCGGTATCTTGACGCTCTATTCGTTCGTCTTGACACTTAATTCGATAATCGAGCCGTTCAATCAACATCGCTAACTCTCCGATCGTATGATCGAGGATAACCATACGTTGTCGATGGTTCAGCGCTTCGACTGTTTTTTCAAAATCGTTCATCTATATCTCCTTTGCGTTGGTCAGCTCCTTCGAGTGACTTATGCAACCGTGTTAAACAAGGAATCCTGGAACTCAGCAAACACCTCAGCGTTATCTACGTCAGGTATGAGCTTCTTGAAAGAAGCGATACTTCCTGGACGTATAAACATTGAGGGATCGGCGTAGTTGAATCCCAACAGGTCATCTTGAGGCGCTTTGTGTCGGTTCTTTGAACTGACAGCCATTTGATCTAAATCAATAAGCGTCTCGATACCCTGATGTCCCATTTGAGCGCGGATTTGATCGCGCATCTCGTCTGGACTGGTTCCTAGTCGGCAACATATGTCTTCGAAGGAAAATCTAAACGGTACAACTCGTAAGTTGCTATCAACGCAAAAAGATGCCGCTCGTATTCCCGCAAGTGGCTCATCGACATAGAAACAAGCTGTATCAATGAGATCATCACGAGGAATGTATTTAGAAGCGATATCAATCAAGTGTTGAAGGGAGGTCCAAATTTTCGTTCCGCCGAACTTCTTTGTCACGAATGGATTGTGGAATACCCAGTGGGAAACATCCCATCTGAGCTCTATCGAAGAGTGGGCTCCGAATAACTGCTTCATGCAGCGTACGAAGAACCAATCTGCGAATGCATCCATTTGATCGTTGGTTAGTTCGGGTAACTCTATTTGCTCTAAAAAACATGTTTTCATAGCTATTCTCCTGAAGGGTTGCCCATCAGACCGACGGACCCCTCGATTGGGGCCTGTCGCCCCGGAGGACAGTGTGGATTAAGCGACTTTCAGAACGCGTTCGAAGAGTTCGACGTACGCGCTAGTAAGCTCACTTATGTGGGTGATAGTTCTAGAACTATCGAATAGGTTGTATTTGTCCGTCGTATCGATCATGAGTCCATGAATCTCTATTCCGGATGTTCTTAAATGTTCGATAACAGATTTCGTTACCGGACATTCTCCAGTCGATGAATCAGCATCGTCAGGATGGCCGTCGGTAGAGACGACAATGATCTTTCGATGCTCCCTTCTTTTACTAAGCTGCCAACCAGCCCACAGCAGAGCCTCTGCCATAGGTGTTCCGCCGTGGGCGGATGTATTGAATCGGCTGCTAACTCGACTGGTGCTCTCATCAAAATCTTTAACGACTTCAATGCTCTCACCACGTTCTTTCGCAGGAAATGCCGCTACTGAATGCTCAACGTTTTTGACTTCGGAAAGTGCTAGCGAGGTTGCTAGCGTTGCGTCATTGGCGATTAAGATTCGGTCGCGCATGCTCGAACTAACGTCTTTGAGTTCAACGACCGCGGTGTTAACTGCGGGCTGTCTTACCTTTCGACGAAATATCCGAGGATCATCTAAAGCGATTCGATGCACGTCACGTCTGCCGATTCTCTTCCCTCTTTTATGTCGGGATGAGGGCATTCGTTTAGTGCTTTCGAGTACACGCTTAAGCTGCGATGAAAGTTTCGAGGTGTGGCTTTTCGCTAGGCGAATAGCTGTCTCGTCTAAGCGCCCGTCGATCTCAATAACACCATTCGGTAGAGACAAAGCTCTACTGGTGGCGTTGTTGTCTAACTGATCTGAGATTGCGCTGCCTAAGCAGTCACCCAAATCACCCAGGTTTAGATCTTCGTTAACTTCCCCGCCAAGTATCTCCGCTAGAGCATCGCTCTGGTGGTGATGTGTGCCTTCGGTTGAATCTTCGGATGAGGAATCATCGTTTGGCACGGAGGGGCTTTCTTGTGGCGGTTCGCTCTTTGCGCTTTCTTGCTCGTCACGCAGAAGCGATCTGAGGTTTATAGCGATGTCTACGCAGTCATATGTTTCGTTGGCTTGTCGGACAGTCTGTAGAATGCTGACAATTCGCGAAACCAAAGCGCTACCGAGCTCGTCCTCTAAGAGCCGCCGTGCGCGATCCCGAAAGGGGATTAACGCTGACTGATCCAGAAAGGTCGATCGCAAGTAATACAGCACGAATGCTATAAAAGCTTCGCTCGGTTTATGTTCATCACTCGGTTTGGTCCAAAATTCTATATCCACTAACGTTTCCATTAGTTTCTTTAGTATTTTCTCCGCACCTGGGTAGAGAGCGATATGTGCGGCCTCCATACGCGCATCCTCAAGAATTCCAACGATCTTACGAATGAATTCGTCGTCTACAATTGGGTCATCCTGGTATGCGAGATCTGAATGCCGACAATGACCTGCTTCATGATGGATAAAGCCCCAAAGCATGCGCTCTGTTTGTTCATCAACATCAACGGGTAGTGCAGGTAGAGTTATCCGCGAGGTACCGTCCGTAAAAGCAGTTGAGGCCTTCTCGCTAACGTGTATTTCAACGCCAAGAGATCGACCTAGTGCTGCAGCTACGAGTGGGGCCGCGCCTAGTGAGTTAGGGTTATACACCTTCTTCCTCCTTAGAAGTAAACGCGCGACTTTGTATTGATGACCGATGAGGGGCGCTCTGGGAGCACTTCCTCAGTGGGAACGTCAATAGGTCGCTCGATTTGCTTCGTGAACATAGGCGTCACGGACTGTTGGTCTAAGAATGCCTGCACGCCTTGTATCGTTCGCACTTTTGATAGTGCTGCAACGAACTCGTCATACAACTCCAGCTCTAAAAACACAGCACCGGATGGTCGCGTATCTAGAATATTGCGGGCGTTAGTGACGTGTTTCTCGATGTGCATATGCACCCTTTGAAACTCGGCATGAAGAAGAGCGAAACTCTTTATCTTAGGTAGGAGTGTTTTCGAAATAGGGTTCAGATTGGCTTTCACCACACGCTGCTCTTTTTCGATAGACCCCTCTAAAGTGTCGTCAATAAACGATGCAATTTCCTCAATGAGCCTAATACGAACGTTGTTGCTGTCGCGCGACAAAGTATCGGATAGATCACGAGCATTCGCATCATTCGCACCTGCGTCCAATTTTATTGTATCGATCTCAAACGAGAGCCGATTTTCAACATATCGGGTTGAAGGCGCGTACTGTTTGATCAGTTTGGCGTAGTCAGGATGGGCCGTGAGCCGACCAACTAACATACCGTCAAACGTATCAATGAGTTTCTGCTTTTCGGCATAAAACTCCGACTGAAGCAAATTTAAATCTGCTTTTAGGGCGGCGTAGTCAGTAGACATCACCACGGTACCCAGTCCAACTCCTACACCTCTGTTTTCGAGGGTTCGCTTTGCAGCGGTTCGGATTCGCTCGAAGGGTCGCAGACACTTTTTGTCCACGACGATAAGCGATCCTAGAGTTGCTAGGTCTTCTGGGGGGTAGCGTGCCTGCTGCCAAACCAAGATCTGCCTCGCTAATGCTGTGGCGTCCTGATATAGAAGAGATCCGCGTGTTTACAATGTAGTAGTTCATTGTTTTCTCCGTATACGCAAGCACACGCAACCGACGACTAAAGTCGTTAGGCATGTGTCTATACGATTATTGGTTTAGAAGGTGACTTGTTTATTAGACAAGGAAGTGAGGGTGTGTCGTAGTGACACATATCCGAGTTTGTGCATGACCTCGAGCATCGAGCTAGAGGCATACTGCATGCTCAAGCTGATTGCTTGCACAGGCGAAAGAACACGATCGTCAGCAGCTGTTAGGCTAATATTGTGAGCATTCGCGTGGTACGCGATAGCACAACATATATCAGCCTGCTGGAACGATGCATAACCTGCACCGATGCCATCGTAGTTGATTAGTCCGGCTTTGTTTCCAATGCCAAACACAACTCGATCCTGCTTCAAACGGCATCCGTCAATGTCCTCGATGAACTCGACGTTCTTCCCGGTGAGATGCTCGGCAAAGTATGTTAGATCGTCTCTGAATGAGCTGATACTGACATTACTCGCTTCCCAATAAAGGTCTCCTTGAGACACATCCATAATGGGATTCCCACGGGTATCGACGGTTCCCTCCGAGATGAATTTATAGTCCGGTCCAACAAACTCAATAATGAGGTCATCGTAGCGGCGGTCATGAGGAAGCGTGTTAACGCGTAGCCTCTTTCCTCGCTGCCCAGTCCGTACTATCCATCCTTTCGTCGAAGGCTCTTTCGAGATAGCAACCAATCTATCGCCAGGTCCGTGATACAACGCATAACGTAGCATCGCTAAAAACCCGAGAAGTGTGCTTCTGCGATCTGCTGAATTGCTTCTTTGCAGGGGTCAGAGCACTGATTGGCAATCACTAGATTCAACGCATATTCAACAGGTTTATCGACTTGGAATAGCTCCATAACGCTCCAGAAACTCGCGAGAGTGCGAGTGCTGAATGTTGCGTCGATATGTCCCGCAAAGGACTGTGCTGAAGATGATGCTGATTCATCTTTGCCTGTGTAGAGGTAGCGAATGTCATTTGCCAATCGAATCGACTGGCGAATGTGCTCGTCCTCTATGCTTGGGGAGACACGTTTTCGAAGAATCTTAAATTCGATATCTTCTCCGGAATACCACACATCGTGTGTCCAAAATCGATCTAAGAACGACTTATCGAGGATGTTTGCGGTGTTGTAGTCTCCGGTTATGTCTCCGCCTCCTCCGGTGTTAGCAGTGGCAATGAGTTTAAACCCATGTTCCGTCGTATAGACCTGCTGGTCCAAGACGGAACTAATGCCGTAGCCATCAAGAAGGGGGTTTAGAGCAACTGATACTTCTGCGGGAGCACGATCCATCTCTTCGAAAAGAAAGGATGCGTGTGGTGTACCTGCAGCACGAACCAAAGGTCCGTCTAGCGTCATCGTGTTGCCTTCGATGACCTCCTTTGTACCAACCAAATCAGTGTACTCGAGGTCTACTGATCCGTTAATGTAAAAAAGTGGTCGTCCTAGGTAGGCATGCATTTGCCAAATAACCGAGCTCTTGCCACTCCCCGTTGGCCCTTTGAAAAGTAGTCCTTCCGAACCATCGTGATTTAGGAAGCCGTATATCACGCGGACGTCATCTATGCGAAATACATAGTCGGGGTCCTTTTCTGGGACGTTTGGGTGCCCAGGCATTGATTCTTCGTAAACGACTTCGTCTGGAAGAGATTCCAAGCCTGGTAGTGTGTTGAGCTGTATGGTTTGTGTATCCATGATTTTCTCCTGGAGTTTGTAGTAGCGAAGCTCTAACCCAGCGGTTAAGCGACTTTCGCAATATAGGGTTCGCGTTCTCTTAGACCTTGTTTGTCATTGAAGACACACAGCTGTGCGTAGTCGCACATCTGGCAGGGACTGTTAAACGCGAGATTTGGAGGGCGTAGAAATCGATTCTGCTCGAGTTCGCGAATGGTGCGTAGATAGGTGTTTAGCATATCTGCGACCAGCTCTCTCGAACGGCGAGGAAAGAACAAAGGGGTTTCGACCGTAGGGCCTTGACCTTTAGTCTTCGGTATTTTCCTCTTAATCAACTCCATATATCCCACATTAGAAACACGCCCATCTTCAAGGAGATGTGCCAACGTTCTCTCTACACCATATTGGTAGGTCGTTAGTTGGAAGGTGTTGTGACCAAAGTGACTCTCCGGATCAAGTTTTTGTGCAGCGGTCTTGAGATCAAGTACTGCAACTTGGCCGTTCATAGAGTTCATCACCACCAGATCGAGGACCATGTGGAGCTCGTGTGGTGAATTGGGTATCGGAGCTATAATTTCCTTTTGCACCATTGGCCGCCCATCATTATCGATGACTGGTATCAAATTGGTGCTTGCCCACTTTTCGGGGAAAGACTCAATCAACGACAACCCGGTTTTGAGTGCGTCATCAGAATCCCAGTGTTGCGGATACTTGATAGCGCGCGATGAGAACATCGCTTCAAATCGAGATTTAAAGTCAGTGACTAAGTCAAAGGAGTTCCCGTATGCAAATTGCACAAGGTACTCGGACAACGTTTCATCGATCACTCGGCCAAAGGCCAAAGCGAACGGTGTAACGATAGGTTCCAGTCTGTCGATATAACGGTATTTATACTGCCTACCGCAGCTGGAATAGGTTTGAACGCGTGAACAACTGATCCTCATTTTTTAAGCTCCTCGCGAATATCGCGAACTTGCTTAAGAGCATCATCCACAGTAGTGGGCATAACCGGCAGCTCGTGGCCACGGTCAGACATTTGTTGTCGCACGTTTTTTAGCTGATTGAGTACAGCCGTGGGGAGTTCAAGTATCGAGTCGCTATCTGTGGTTAATTCATCAGATAGTTGTTCAATTTCCTGTTGCTTGGGTTGTTCGGACGATTGCAGAGGGATGTCACCATCCAAACTACTTTCCTATACCTCTAAAGGTATTTGTTCGTCTACATCAAGAACACCACCATCGAAACCACAGGCAGCGACGAGGCGCTGTCGTGAACGCGTTTCAGCACGTTCGTAGTCTTTTAGGTAGTCGATAACTTGATGCGTAGACGCTGATCGAACAACTTTATCTTCCGAATTAACGAGCTTTGCGATAAACACATAGCTTTTTTGATTTGGAAGTTCTAACCCAATTTCGCTCAGCGCAACGTTGTTGCGGATGCATTCTTTGAGGAGCTCAGAAAGCTCTGGTCTCATTGCAAATGCATCCTTAACTTCGATCTCGATTCGCCATCCCTCATCTGGGGGAAATGTTTCATCGAACACTGGAAGTCTTTGGGATAAAGGAACATACAACCCAAATTGGGTTGGGATTTCTGTTTTGGCATTCATTATTGAATCTCCGTGGGAAAGCCGCGGAAAGACACACGAATGCACCAAATAGGCACAACGGTGCCTAGACGGCGTTTAAGGGAAAACTGACAGAGTCAGTGAGGGTTTCTGATTTAACCTTCAGATCGGCTTTCGAAGAACATTGGAAACAACGTTCTTATGAAATTTGGGACCCAAGGAGAGTGGAGTCGACAACCACAGTAAGTGATTCAGCTATCGTGCGCAAGACCTAAGCGCTGTTTCGCTCTGGTACTAGGTCTGACGCTCTTCGACTTGGTTTTATTCGTTCATTGAGAGATGTGTTGTCTTCAAGAACGTTGGATCCGAATAGGGTCTGGATACCATGTTCACTCAAAGGCTGGAGGTTAACAGTGCCTCTGCGTTTGTTTTCGACTCTAAACTCGAAGTGATTTATCTCGTCACGGACAATCCCATGCTCAAGCATCTCAGTAGCCAGTTCTTCGTAACTGTCATAAAGTTCTGGGCGATGCCCGACACAGTGCTTGTAAAATGCGGTGTGGACGATAGAAGGTTTGTTCATATGTTGATGGAAGAGCGCACCCCGGCAATTCACTTTTATATCTTGGGTTTGCAAACCGCTCCTCACCCATGAAAGAAGTGTAGTTAGTCTCGATGGTAAGTCGGGCACTATTGCGGCTGCCTGAACTAATGGCTCTACCTTGCCAGTTGGTTCTACATCATCCACCGATTTGCCTTCTGACGCGTTGCTGATTTTGGAATCTACAAACACCCGATAGGTGAGAGGTGCATAGCCTGGATCTTTGAAGAACGCGTGGTTGTAGAGACCTACCCACCAAAACGGCAAATTTTGAATTGAGGTGGCGTAGTAGTGGTCTAACGATTCCTTCAGTGACGCCTTCAGCGACGTAAAAAAGGGGTTATCTCTGTAAGGCGCTGGCGACCAAAAGTCCATCTCTGCATTCAACAGTCCTCCGATGGACGGAGGTTGACCATATAGTCGACTGTGTACTCGTTGAGATATCTGTTTTGGCGCAAGTTCTCTATTGGTTGGATAGAAGCGCAGAGTCAACGGCTCTGAAGTGTATTCGTCTAGGTTCTTTACGGCTGGAGACCAGCTATCGTTCTTTCCTGCCGCGCGTGCGTATGTATGTGAGTGCATGTAGCCGATAGGAAGTGACAAAACAAGTGCCATCATTGTCTTAAGCCAATGCAATCGCACACGTTCTTGTTCGTCGTTTTTTTCGTCGTCAGTTTTTAGCTTTTCATTCGCAAGAACTTGCTGCATACCTGACCAGTCTCGCCATTGGGTAGACGAATCAAGGTGGGCAACGGCGCGCAGCGCGATATATGTCGATATCTCAATATGAGGAACGCATGCACTTGTTTCTAGGACACCCCGATGTCGGCTTGCAGCGAGTTCGGGCCCGATACAAATAACCAATGGAGTAAGTAACGGAAGCAATTCTTCATCGACAAGATGGGTCGATAGTCCGGATTCCTTCGCCGTTTCAGTCATACGGCGCATAGCATCCGTGCTCAGATGTTTATTCGTTTCGAGGGCACGACCGGCTCTATCGAGCGTTCTAAACTCTTTGATCCGATCGATTACTTTTTTTGTCTTAGCCATCCGTTAAGTTCACTCTAGTAATGTTTGTATATCGACCCCATGCGTCCTCGGGCACCCCGTCATGTGTGATACTAATCAGATGATCTGCGGGAAGTGATCGGTCGAATGTTGGTAGGATGAGTTCGACTAATGCTGGTTCCCCACTCAACAGAATTGGTAGAAGGTCTCCCAAATCCGTTCGACGGTTTTTATCAATGTACTCGAACAACGCTCCTTCTATTTTTAGGTTCTCGTGACGCCAATACATGAACGACCTCAGAGGATCGTCCGAGAACTCACAGGTAATTAGAAATTCCGCAAGTTGATTGGCCTCCAAGGAGTCGATCGCTGTCAGCGTCCAAAGAACTCCTCTCTGACTTAGGTGGAGGCTCTTCCTGAATAGCTGTTTGTAAAGGTCGGTGATGTATCGCGGCTCTCTGGTTTCTAAATAGCTAGATAGGCTAGCGAGCTGAGGGATTGAAGGGTCAACCTGAATGGATTCTCGATCATGCGTGAGAGATCTGACCCCTTCACGAAGAAGTGCCTCCTCAAGACCTTTTAAAGCCTTCCATGATGAAACGAGAATCTGAGAGCGACTACGGTTTAAGCTTGCGATCAGTGCTGGGAGTTCTAACGGGGTGGAGCGTAACTCTGCGTATCGGGTGGGGAGGTTTAGTTTTATCGGCATGAATCTTTCTACGTGGGATGCGATAGCCGTCTTCGTGGCTGTCGATATACTCCCAGAATCAAATAGGAATATTTGCGTAACGAACATTCCGATTTTTCCTAGCAGCGAGCTTGCTGGACAACCCAGACCGTGCTGTTTATACGCCGCGCAAACCAGGCGCGAGAGCGGGTGAGCAGGTTCTTCAGTTAGCACCTTAGCGATAGGCACTTTGGGAAGCTCGTAACCTGCTTCGGAATATACGGCGGCAGCCTGCGTGTGTATGTTAGCGACTAGATGCTTCGGCCGCTGATTCCCAAACAGGCTATCAACAGACTCCAACGTGTAACGTGCCGCACGCTTTTTACCCGTAAGACTTTCGAGTGCTAGCCGAAATTGAGTGTGGAGATCTTCATGGATGATTATCAGATGGTTGGTATCAGTTACTCGATCATCAGAAATAATCGTTGAGGCAAACCTTCTTAATTCTGCGTCCAAGTAGCTCATTGCGAGGCGAGAAAAGAAGGAGGTTGAATCTCGTATGAAACGCCGTCAAATTCACCGGCATAGCCAACAGCTTTAATAACGACGGTACCGGCAGAATCAGCTGGTAGACGATAGCTAGGCGTTTTCGAGAAACCAACGTCTTGGCCGTTTAGGTAAATGTTATAGCCATACATGTGTGATATTGGAACCCATGCTATGACAAGCCCAGCGTCACTCCTGGTTTCGGTAATCCTTTGTACAACCTGGGTGCGGTAATCCGACATCTCGAAAGGGGAACCTGCTAGATAGAATCGCCTTACCTCGTTATTCATTGTAAGCAACTCAAGGTTGTCTCCTAACCTGGTAAAACTACCCCCGGTGTTTTCTAGTTCGATTTGCTCTACATATTCGTGGTCTCTAAATACCTTGGCGAAACGAAATAGTCGCTCAAGCGGCATAGAGTGATCAGTAACCTGATTTGCTATCCTGATTAGATCGCCGGCACGAATTGATCCTCGACGCTGGAATTCCTCTTTGAATTGATAAACGATAGTTTCCATGACCGGCCGGAGAGAGTGTCTGTCGGGATGAAACCTTGTTTCTCCCATTCCAACTAGTGCGTTTTGAAGAGTACCGATAACAGAGGCATAGAATCCGTGAAGGTTATCGTCTGTGGCGACAGAAATCGCTCGCCAAAGTGGGAGACGCAGTGCGATATCGTGAAATGCATGTGCGTCAGGCCGACCTACCTCTAAGGCGGACAGGTAGTAGGCGGACGTCTCCCAGTAACCACAGTTAGTGTCGCTATCGTGACGGAACGATCGAAGGTCTAGATCTGAGAAACAAACGTATTCTTGTATCCCATCGTCGAGCGAGCCTGAATTGACTACATGAATCAGTAGCGTGCTTCGTTCGGAGGAAAGTGGTGCAAGAAACGAAACATATAGTACTGGTTTCTCAAAGCTAAATACTTTTGATTCAATGTGCTTAGTCTCACCGTTTAGTAGATGGTAAAGATGCAAAGTTCCATTCTGAATAGGGGTGGATACTCGCAGCTCTGCTTTGTGGTACTCCTGCTTCTCTGACTCGATTGCCTCGTACGACAGTCGAGTCTGGTCGTTGTCCGGGAATTCGATCTTTTGGTCGCTGCATCCAGTCATCACAGCCAACCCGATAAGAAGTGCAAGTCTCAAACGGTTTTCCTCGTCTATTTCACACTAAGAATAAGGAGCGCAAAGCGCTCCGTATTCTATAAGCGAACATTCGTAAAAAAGGCGAGGCGATGGAATCGATAGCAATAGATGTAGGGTCTGGGATGACGAAAGTTGTGACATCAAGTCACCGATCCTATTTTCGGTCGATTGTTGGTGTTCCGGAAGATTCAGCGTTTGAAATGACCGAGGCGGATGGATGGACGATTTCCGACGGAAAAAGAGTGTTCGTTACAGAGTGAAAAAGCGGTAATGAGTGTTAAGCCTGAGAACCATGTAGACACTCAGAAAATGACTTGGTTTTCGGAAGAGGGATACCGAATGTTGCTTTACTCGGCTATCGCAGCCGCGTTCCCTGATGGATACTGCAAACCGCTGCGTCTTTGTACAGGTCTACCGGTAAATGACTTCAAGAAGCACCGAACTAAACTCGAGAAGATACTGAACAGGAAACATCATTTCGTTGCGAACGGGATCGAATACGACATTCTGCTTCGCCAGAGATCAACGGTAGTAATGCCCCAGCCCTACGGTTTATACGTCTCCGCCGTCATAGAACGCAGTGAATGGTCGGACCAACTGGTTGGCGTCTTGGATATCGGAAGCTATACCTCGGATTGGACGATTGTCGAGAACCTAAAGGTACGTGAATTTGCGAATGGTGGGGCTGCGGTTGGCGTATGGACGATCGTCAATGAAGTTAAGGCGTTTCTACATGAACAACTCGGAGCAACGCCGGGTACACAGGATCTTCTAAACAGCATCAATGCTGGGAAATACCGTCATTTCGACCACGATATTGATCTTTCAGGTGTCATTCGTATTGGGACCATGAAAGGTACGGAACGACTTGTGGAACATCTTAGTGATTCGTGGCGTGATTCCGGGAATTTAAGGATCGTGGTCGGCGGCGGTGGTAGTTCGTTCTTCGCAAAGAGCCTGAGTATAACTTACCCGCATGCGGTAGTTCTCGACAGTTGCGAGCCCTTCATGAACATCGTCGAGGGCTACTACACCTACTTAGCGAGATCTAACGAAACCGAGAAGGTCGCCAGCAGTGCGTAAGCAACGTGGGCGTAGGTTCACTGTGGAACTGTTTGACGATGTCCCTGAACATCGTCTTTTGCTGTCCCAGCTAGAATGTTTGCCCAAGACCCCCAGAGGTAAAATCGTTGGCGTAACGGACTACTTCCTCTCTTTGGTAAACGGAGAGCCGTGTGATTCTGTCAACACAACATCGGATCCAGCCACAGCTCAGCAGGAAACAATTCTAGTAGACAAATTTCCCCATAAAGAGGCGGATAAAGTGAGTAGAGAACTGGATTTTTCAGGAGCTAGCTTTTGAGCAGAGTCTGCAACCCAATAACGCCGGCAATCACAATCAACCTGGATTGGAAACTACCTTTGAACTTGGATTTAGGTGCATTGTGTATAGCTGATAATGGCGATAGACAATTGATATGCCATGAAAATGTGGGGAGCCGTCTCAGCTGGCCGTTTGCGCACCTCGCGCATCAATCGACCGAGATCGGCAGGGTTAAACATAGACGCGAACACTTAGTTATCACTAATTGTTCAGCGTCACACAAGATCTTCGTTGCAGTATGGGATAAGCATGCTCTAGATGACGTTAGCGATTCAGATTTTTGCCGTCTCCCGGGTGAATGTTCAATAAGGGTGCATACGCAGGACAACACTAGCCACCTAATAGAATTCACGCCGCTAGCTGGAAACATCGTGTTGGCAGCAGTCATTTCACGTTTTCAATTGGAAACGATTGGGATGGTTGGGCGGGCAGGAGCGTCTTTGGAGTGGGACATTGATCAATTGATAGAGCGATCTCAATGTTAAATACCTCCCAACAAACGATGCTCGAAGCCGTTAGAGCTGGGACAATGAGTTCGAATGATGCGCTCCGTACTCTTCTAAGGTTTAACGAGACCAACTACAAACAAAAATCGCTTCGTGAGTTTCTTTTCGCTTTGGATGGGACGTTGTCGCTATGCGGACGTGAATGGACTGATATTTTTGTAGTTCGTATGGCTAACTGGGGCGGATACATTGTAGATGACGTATTGCAGTCCAGTGCGACGACAGAGATCGGTCAATTTATCACAGACTACGGGATCTCTGCAGACACCCTAGCCCTGTTCGTCTCTCTGCTAGAAGATTCCGAGAAACGACCAAACAACGCATTCAGCTTCGCAAGGCGTTGCTTTAGGGAGTTTTACAACGGTATTCAGCCTATGACCGACGAACGACTGCTAGTACTAGAACGTTTCATGCGTCACAGATCGTTTGAACCTCAAGATTATGATCTAACCTGGCATCTTGTCGACGAAACAAAAGGTTTGGAGAACACGGAGCGAATGCCGATCACCTTTTCGATCATCATCTCAGATAGATACCAAAAATTGTCGCACCGTGAAAAAGACTTATTTGTTTTAGGTCCACTCGAATCGGTGGACGAGGCATGCCCGACTGTCATCTCAATTGTTGAGAGGCTCAAAACGAATGGAGCGGAGCTATCAGATAAGCTACTGCGTCACACTGACCAAACGCTTGATCTGCTTAGCGGATCGGTAGTTCAGTGACTTAATCGAAAAACAGGTGCTTTGGGGCATCCTCTTCAAACAACAAAGCATCGGGAAAGTCGGTACTAAGACTATCGAACCTGGGGCACACCTTAAAACTTTGGTTGTTTTCGATCATATCGGAGATATTGAGAACGTGTTCGTAGCACGGCAGAAAATATGCATTCATCTCACGAAGCCCGATTGAGTGAACGTGATAGTTAGAAGAAGCTGTTTGAGTGAGTTTACCTATCAACCACAAGTGCTTATCTAAGATAGGCTGATTGTACTCGCCAAGGTAAGAGGATAATCCAGCCTGGTTCCAAGCAGACTGGGAAACCCAAAGCGGGGTTCGTTCTCCGGTAAGAGTGATCCGATTGTCGTACTTACCTCTTTTTGCTTTGGAGATTTGTCCAATTACCCAGTTACCATCTGTGAAACCGGGGCGATTTCTGGTCATCGGGATATGTGCGACTAGCGGGCTTCCATTTATAGTTAAGAACTCCGATGCTCCGCGCAAAGATTCGGAAACGAGAAAGTTAGTACGGCTCCTTACGGTTTTTGGTGTGCAAACGGTTAACCCAGAGAGCTCCCAGAGATAGTCGAGTAGGGCAGAAGGCGTCATATGCGACATGGGCCGGGTGTGAGAAGGTTCGTTTTCGACAACTACATGTTGTCTATGGTTAAACCTCTTTATTGCCGCGTCCGCGTAAAGAGAAAGTCGTGTTGTGGTCGCCTCTTCCACATAGCTTGGACAGGAAAGGGCATGGCAGTGGGCATAGTTTGGGTTACTCGAAATGTGATGTGTGGTACCACGAGTAACCACATGCATCGGGACACCTGCAGAAGTGCATCGACACAGGACCGCTAGGTGTGTCCTCTTGGCGAGAATAGCTTGCCCATTTTCCTCGCCAAGCCAAGATCTCTTTACTTTCGTGCCGTCCTCAAACGTAAGCACGACATCCTCGTTCACGTACAACATTAATACCTCCGTCGCTACTAGATTAAGGAGCGCAGCGGCTAGGTTTTCGAAAGATCCTGAGAGAGCCGATGTAACGACTGAAGGTGTGTACTGTGAGGCAATTCTGGTTGCGAATGGAATAGCCTGCTCATCAACAGATTTCGAAGGTAGTACTGACCCTCTGGAACAATGGGCAAACGCACACGATCCGTCCGACACTGGTATGAAATTAGAACGTTTGATTGCTGGGACGTTAGTACAACTCTCTTAGTACCCTGGCTGACGTTTTTATGAAATAACTCATGGGTAGTCCATGGCCAAAGAAAAAATGCAGTTACCGTTGAGAGATCGTTTTTCGATAGCTGGAACAGCCGTTTGTGCTTCCAATCGTAGCCTTTGCGGTCGGGATTCCTTTCAGCGAACTCCATAATTACCGTATCTGCTTTAGATACCGTTTTTGAATACTGCACGCAGAGTGCCGCAGAGGACGAATAGACTGTATGAGAATCCGGATATTCGCTGCTTCTATTTTCAGCCGAAGAGTGAGTCATGCGCTCCTTATTCTATTGGTACTCAATCGTAATGGAGTCTTCGAAATGTCGGAGCAGTCTATCAGTCAAACGGATAAGTCCAAGCCTGTAAAGAAAGCTAGGAACAAACCTCGATCAAATAAAGGCGGAAACGCGCAACGGCTACGAAGCTTCCCTAAACTACTGGTCAAACTGGAGCTTAGGCATCACCTAACCTCCACATCTTTTGAGCGTAATTACCACTACTACCTACAATCATTCGTCAGCGTAACGGTCGCACTTGGCCGTGCTGATGTTTCAAGGAGCACGGATGTAGTCAAAGATTTCATCACCGGTGTAATCACCGAAGCGCGTAAGGATTTGGAAGAAACCAAAAAGTTGTTAGCCGCACATATTGAAGACGCCGAGGGTGAAGTACAGCAGACGATCACCGATGTAATTCGCCACGACGCAGAAGTTCCTAACAATGCGGCACATCAATATATTGAACTATACAAAGCTGCCGACGAGGTGGTCGACCACGTGTACTGCGCAGAAATTCTAAGCAAGCTAGACGAAGACAAGAAACGTGAGATTTTAGAACACATTCGGCAAATTTTGATCAGGCCTACCTCATGCTATAGCAGGCTAAGCGCCAAAGTAGATAAACGGCTGAGTTCAATCGATACCAAAGGGTCGGATGCGAAAGATGCAATGCTTGAGCTTTTGGTTCAGATCATAGATGAGGATCCAAGTCGGAATCCTGTGTGAACTGGCAAATAGCGACATCGATACTTGCTTTCCTATTCGGCGCGAAGGGCGGTTTGTTCTTTCTAGGTCTATTTATAGGCGGAATGATAACGGTCAGTGTACCGGTTGTTACGGATGTAATGGGATTCTTAGCGAGCTGGTTCGGTAGCATCGTTGAGATGATCGTAGATTAGAAAATATGCAAGAACAACGTCCAATCACACTGTATATATTGGCCATCGTTCTTGTAGAAGCGTTGGTGGTGTTGATCGTTGCTACGCCTTCGTTTATTGCCGAATCTAAAAAATCAGAGCGTGAAGGTCTAGTTTGGTTGCTCGGTGATGTTGGCGCCAATGACGCTGCGCGTTTTTCAAAAAAGTATTTTAAAGCCCACTTCTTGGATACCGATATCCGCGATCTGTCTTACGACGTGTTTATTCCCACACAAAACAAGAAGGAACGAGCAAACCTAGAGAATTTTGTCCCAACCTTTTTTGAGGCAGCAAAGAGACGCTTCGACGGATGGTGGATGATGATTGAAGGTGCATACACGCGGGTCTACACGATTGTCCAGATAATTCTCATCTTCATGATAGCCATAATCGGTGCGGTCGTAGATGGCATTAGCAGGCGCGGAGCAGCTATCGCTAAGAAAGAGCATTCAGTACCAGTTTATTACCATGCGGCAAAGCGTGCGTTTCTCCTACTCGCGCTTCTACCGATATTCATACTTTTATGGCCAGTAAGCGTTCACCCAGTCGTTTGGCTGACGTGGGGTTTATGTATACCGGCGGCGCTTTGGGTGAGTTTTAGAAATGTTCAAGAGCTTTAGCACATTAACAGCAACCGCTGTTCTAGTTTTTCTATCTGCGATCGCCATTGCAGAGCAGGGTGAATTTTTACCTTATAAAGACGTACATTCGGAATCCGAGCTAGGGAAGTCTGTTGATTCACGAGTCCTGTTCTTTGCTCACTTCACATGCCCGTACTGTAGACAAGCTCATGGCTACCTGGGTGATTGGGGAGATGGTCTCCCACGGCCTTACCGCTTTGAGATAGTGCCAGCCGTGGGCCTTAAGGAACATGTACCGATGGCATCGGCCTTCTATGCAGCACTACAAATCGCGCCTGAGAAGATGCCGCAATTCATCGATGCCATGTATGCACAACTACAAGACACTGGTAGGGCCACTGGCGACAAGCATGCTTACTTGAACGCTGCCGCAAGCGTAGGGATTACAGCAGATCACTTTAGTCGCGTTGTTGTTGGCGATAAGACTCGGAGATATGTAGAGCGCGCAGCTGAACTTACCAAAATATATAGCGTGAATGAGGTGCCTTCACTCGTCGTTGCTAATCGTTTTGCGACAGCACCCGCACGCGTGGGTAACGACAAACAACTGACGCTAAGCCTGTTGAACGGCCTCCTTAGCCAAGACATGCAAGCAAAGGGGTTCGAGGCGCGATGAAGGAACAGGGAAAGGTTGAGAGCGCAATTACTATGATCTTGTCTAGCGAGGTTCCACTGACAACGTCAGAACTGATCCATCGGCAAGGGATGGATCACAATCACGGAATTTACCTAAGGCGTGTCCTATCGGAATTGACAGACTCTGGGGTAATACGTCGCCTACCTGCGGGACCAGATGGATCTCACTCTTGGATAAAGGGCGAAATCCCACAAGGGAAGCGACTGGCACATGTGCTCAATATCTATCTCGCCGGGGAGAGTGATATTGGAACGATTAACCCGGATGTTTTCGAACAATTATTTGAATTAAACGAGGGACAGCTATATGAAAACAATATTGACTAGGTTTGGGCAGTTTACGCTGGGCGGCATCTCAAGCTTCCTAATATTCGCGCAAGCTTTTGCTTTTGAGGTCAGCGATGAGGTAAAGGCGAAACTCGAAACTGTTTTAACGAAACAGGGCGCTGAAATACACTATTTTGATGGGCCTCATGACCTGATTGGGATTGGATTGACCAGTCGTCAATCTGGTCAGCAGATGGTGGCTTATGCTGTTCCTGATGGAAGTGTGGTTTTAACAGGAGTCGCAATTGAAATCGCGACTGGCGATAATTTGGCTGCGAAACATGTCGCGATGCTGCCGAAACCTGACCTATCCCCAGTTTACAACAAACTCAAAGAAAGCCACTTCGTTAGCGAAGGGAAAGAGAGCTCAACGAACGAGTTCTTTGTTTTCATAGACCCTAAGTGCCCATATTGCCACAAGGCATACAACATGTTCCTAGCCACAATTGCAGAGGAGCATGACGTCCGAGTTCATTATGTTCCTGTTGGAATATTAGGTCTGGAATCCCAAAACCTCTCGAAAGAAATTTTGGGAAGTGACGATGTTATGGGTCTAGAGCTCATCAGGAAAATGGCGAGAAGAGAAGGGCATCAGTTTTCCGCGCCAACGGCGGCTCTTGGGGATCAACAACATGAACGAAACGTCGCGCTTTTTAGAGAGTTTGGGTTTAGCGCAGTCCCTTCGATTGTCAGTAGAGTAAATGGAGAGGTGAAAATTCATCGTGAGCCTCTCTCTAAAGAGGCGATTATCCAAGCGATAACTGTGGCGAAGGTCGATCAGTTGGCTACGGCGGGAGAGTGAGATCCGCCGCATTTATAGCGCTAGTGCTCTTTTCGAATGGTGCCGATGCTTCGAGCAGAGATTGGACTGTGGAACGACCGTGGCTTGCTGGATTTCTAAATGGAGTCTCATTTGGTTCGTGCACAACATGCAGGTTGGGGGCTGGCGTGAGAGAGGTGAGCGTGCATGACCCATACGTGGTACCGGAAGTTGTTCGGTTGCAGATGATAAACATGGGGCAAACATCACATTCGGTTGGCCTGTTTATGGGCGGGGTCTTGTCACTGCTCGCGCTGCTTGCTTTAGGCCGCCGTGCGCTCGTTATTCTATTAGAACTATGAAGACAACAATTGCCACAACAATTCTATTTCTCGCGAGCTCTGCGTATGCGACGACAGCAAAGGATGTCATATCTGCAGATGCATGGTTTAGCGCAATGAAACATGCGTCGATCGATTCGTCACTGCTGTACGCGATTGCGTTGCGCGAGAGTGGTACGAGCTTTAACCAAACAAGACCGTATCGCCCCTACCCTTGGACCATGAATATAGATCACAAAGCACACTTCTATGATTCCAAGGGAGAAATGATCAGAGCGCTCAAAGCGGAGGTTGAAGCTGGGAACAAAAACGTGGCTGTAGGAATGTACCAAATACACCTGCGGTATAACTCTCATTTGGTGAACCACCCAATTGAGCTAGTAGACCCGGAAACGAACCTGGTAACGGCTAGTGAAGTTCTGAGGGACTGCGGCACTCGTTACAAAACTACTGAAGGAGTGTTGAGCTGCTACTACAGCGGAGACCTGGATGCTGAGGGTAAGGATTACGCGCTCGGTGTTGTTGAACTCGCACGAAAGTGGGGACGTCCGTTTGATGTGGGAGATTCATGCGTTCAGTACTCTGTTCATGAATATGAGACTGGGCTGGCTGATGGAGAGTGTGGGCAATTAACACAATACCAAGCGCTAATGCGCTCATTGCGTCCTAGTGCCCACGTAAACAGGAGAATAGTAATGGTGGGTGCAGAATGAAGATCTATTGCGGAGCGTTGGCTCTGCTCGCGCTCACGGGTTGTGCTGTTGTAGATGACCGCCAAGCACCTAACAACATTCGAGAAGACTTTAAGTCGTTTGAGCCAATTCTTGATTCGGTTGGGCAGGACGTCGTCGAGCATGGGGTAGTCACCATTGAAAACGTGTTGAATCACAGCGATGTCGTGACGATACCTGAGAGTGATCAACATGTTATTTGGACTGCGCCAAACCCAATTTTGACCTTCGAGACCGCCGATGAAGGGCTCATCGAACCAAATTTGCCGCGTGAACCAAGCCCCCCCGCCATAGATCGGACGTGAATTATTCCGGTGACACTTGGCCACTTCTTAGCGACGACGGTGACATTTCATCCGAAATCGGCAGAGTCGAAATGTGCGGTGATGAAGGTTCGGAGGAAGCTTGCGAGGATCAGTATTTATGCAAAATCGCGAAGGCCGGTGCTTATTGTGTAGAGAGGGCTAGATGAAATACGTAAAAGTACCGAAGCACATCGATGACCCAATGCAGTTCGCCTTTTGGGAGATCGATGAAGTTATCCCGGTAATGGCGTTGTTGTTCCTGGGGATATTGACCGGGACACTCACCTATATGTGGCCACTAATGTATGTCGTGATAAAGGTCTATCAACGATATAAAACGACGGCGCGCCGCGGAGCGCTACTACACTTTCTCTATTTTTATGGTCTCTACGATCCAGGTGGTAGAAACAAAAATGGGGCTGCTCGACTATTTGTTGGATGAGGTAAATGGAAGGAAATAGATTCAAGTTTGGTTACAAAGAGACGCAACAGCGGCTCCAAATTACTCGTTACACCGTAGCGGCCCTTGCAACGGCTGTAGTCTTGTTGAGCTTTTTCAACTTTTCGACTCGAGAACGGGTCATCGTTACGTTCCCCATGATGAACGGCCAGTATCAGATTGATTACAACTCGGCAAACAAGGATTACCACAAGCATTACGCGCTTTACGTATCTGGACTACTCGGAAATGTAAACCCGGACAATGCTGCGTTCACGAAGGAAGCACTTTCTCACGCCTTTTCATCGGCTCTCTACAATGAGATTCAGGTTTCTATAACAGAAGATGCGGAACAAATGAGGATGGACAGTCGCTCGACTCGTTTCTACGCCGACAAAATCATTTATGAAGAATCTTCTGGACGAACATTCGTGACGGGCAAGCAGGAGGTCATATCGGCAGTCGGCAGCGTTACTGAGAAACTGATTTCTTACGAATTTCAGATATCGATTGCTGAGGGCATCCCGAGAGTTGAGAGGTATTCAAGATATGCGGGGCAGGCACACACAGAAGATTGGCAGCTGAAAAATCGTAACAGGCAGGTGGCACGACAATGATAATGAAAACAACTCTACTGATATTCTCGATCGCCCTCACTGGTCTAGCGTCAGCTGACCAGCTGGCTAAAAAAGAGGTCACACCAGGGAAACTGCTGGTGATAAACGTTTCTGCACAAATGGTAAATGAACTAATCGTGCCGTTTGCATCTCCATCCATACTGACCTTTTTAGGAGAAGACACACAGGCATCCATACAAAACGACGGAAAATCGATCTATGTAAGTACGGGTAACGAGGATTTCGTTCAACTTATTGTAAAAAATAGAGACGCGCCTGATC